>Ga0208227_1000241_pt1 | contig 14648 bp, 14 predicted proteins | sample LakMenEpi13Jun11_FD_150692 | JGI IMG/M metagenome (GOLD analysis project Ga0208227, IMG submission 150692) | Freshwater microbial communities from Lake Mendota, WI - 13JUN2011 deep hole epilimnion (SPAdes) | ecosystem: Environmental > Aquatic > Freshwater > Lake > Epilimnion/Euphotic zone ...
CCACTCGCCACCCATCCATCGCTGCCGAGGCATGTACCCGCCTGGTTTGGGCCACACGTAGGTTTTGTTGAGGATTAACGACCTGTTGAACAAAATCGTTGCCGCAGTACTTGCACCATAAGTACCAAAACCACTTGCCGCCCTGTTGACATGCGGGCTGAGACCTCCCGAGTGGTACGGAGTAGTCATCCAACCTTCAACCGCCGATGAAAGATTTTTCGGCCCACAAAACAAAACGTTGTGGAGATAATCAACTCCTACCGGTCGCGGAAAAGCTGGATCTTCCCAGTGCGAGCAATAGCCGCTGCCCATACGGCGCAGATACATCAAATAGTCGACAAAGTTTTGTGGACCGCGATCGGTTGCGCTTGAGTCAGTCACATTCACCATCGGGGTACCGTCAATTGAACCTCCAAGGGATCGCCACCAATTAATTGATGCCAACCAAGGGTCGTCCCCAACCGGCGGGCTAGGTACCCCTGTGGCAATTGCTGGTACCGCAAAGATCGACATGGAAACCAAAAGAATGACAACCAACCGCACAACCCATTTGAAGAATTTGCTCACATCTCAATAACGAAACTGCGGCCTCAGTTGTGACAACTAACTGCGAATTTTTATAGCCACTGGTACTGCTTCGCCCGCAGCATCGGCCGATTGTTTGGCGTGATAACTCGAACGCGTTAACGGGCTCGACTCCACATGACCAATACCCAAAGACTCTCCTACTTGCTTCCAGCGGGTGAACTCATCAGGATGAATCCAGCGGGCAACGGGCGTGTGGTGGGTCGTTGGCCGCAGGTACTGACCAATCGTCACAATGTTCACGCCGATTCCCGCAAGATCGGCCAAACATCCATCGACTTCTTCGGTGCTTTCGCCCATTCCCAAAACCAGACCGGACTTCACAACGAGTCCGGCAGCCTTAGCTGCCGACAAAACTCCGAGCGACCGCGCATAACCAGCGGAAGGCCGAACCGCTCGCTGCAAACGGGTCACTGTTTCAATGTTGTGATTAAAAACATCGGGTCGAGCATCAAACAACAATTGCAGCGATGCAACGTCACCCTTGGCATCTGACACCAATGTTTCAATACGTGTTAGCGGATTGCGTTCACGAATTGCCCGCACACATTCAGCAACATGCGCAAATCCCCCATCAGCCAAATCATCGCGTGCGACCATGGTCAGAACCGCATGAGTCAGTCCCATTGATGCAACGGCCTCGGCAACTCGTTGCGGTTCGTCTGCTTCGGGCAATTCTGGTTTACGTGTATCAACGAGACAAAAACCGCACGCTCGCGTGCAACGTTCGCCCAACACCATGAAAGTCGCAGTGCCGTCTTTCCAACATTCAGACAAGTTTGGGCAACCGGCCTCTTCGCACACCGTCACCAATTTCAGTTCACTCAATGTGCGCTTGATCTTCAGTACCTCGGGACCAATTTGCACCTTGGGTCGTAGCCATTCGGGCTTGCGTTCAGACAGATCAACACCACCGTCAACACCAGCATCAGCGAGACGACCGAGCATGCGCACTGGCTCACCAGGTCCTTCACCGCGCGAAAAACGCGACAGGTCTTCTGGTCGGTGAACCCAAGCAACTTCTTGTTGCTCGGCTTCTCCCCCGCCCCAGCGCTCAATTGCCAAGCGACTCACAATCTTTACGACATCTTGCATTGAAACATTGATGCCTTCTTCTTTGAGTGATGTCACTGGATACTCGGCGACGCCGCACGGCACAATGTGTTGACGCATGTAGGTCATGTCCGGATCAACGTTCAGTGCAAACCCATGCATCGTTCGTCCGTGCGCCAAACGAACACCGATCGCACTAATTTTACGGCGACGATCGTTGTCGGCGTCAAGCCATACGCCAGCAAATCCTGTCAAGCGACCGGCATTCTTCACACCAAGTTCGGTCAAAGTATCAATAACCAGTTGCTCAACACTGCATACATGCGCTGTTGCCCCGATCGCATTCTCGAGATTCAAAATTGGATAACCGACAAGCTGCCCCGGTCCGTGATAAGTGATGTCGCCACCACGTTTCACCGCAACGAAATCGGCTCCGACTTCGGAAGGATCACATTTCAGATTCTTATCTAACTCGGCCCGCGGACCGTAGGTAAAAACATGTGGATGTTCAAGCAACAACAAATGTTGTTCGCGACCATGCTTAAAGAGAGCGGTTTGTAACGCCAGAACCTCGCGATACGCGACCCTGCCAATCCAGCGGACGCGCAACATGATTTAGAACTCGCTCGACCAATCGCGGGTCTCGAGAATTTCTTTCACTCGCACCAAGAATCCGGCGGCGTATGCACCGTCGAATGCACGGTGGTCCCAGCTCATTGCCAAATGCCCCACCGGATGAATCGCGATACTTTCGCCACCACCAGGAACATTCACGACTACTGGCTTACGCGAAATCGCGTCAGTTGACAAAATGGCAACTTGTGGCTGATTGATGATCGCCATGGTGAGTACCGAACCAGCTGAACCATTATTCGAAATAGTGAAGGTGCCACCTTGAATTTCATCGGGGCTAAGTTTGCGACTCTTGGCGCGAGTTGCCAGATCGCTGATTTCACGAGCGATCGCGCGCAGGCGCTTTCCTTCGGCACTGCGCACTACAGGAACCAAAAGTCCGAGTCCTTCGATGTCGACTGCGATACCGAGATCGACATAACGGTGCACGATCAGATCGGTGCCCGAAATACTCGCGTTCATATGCGGGAAATCAGCCAACGCATCAACAACTGCTCGCGAGATGAACGGAAGGTACGTCAAGCTAAAGCCTTCGGCTGACTTGAATTCTTCTTTGGTCTTGGCTCGCGTGTTATCAACATTGGCGTAATCAACTTCGACCACGCTGAACGCATGAGGACTCACACTCAACGACATCGTCATGTGTGCGCCAGTGAGTTGACGAATTTTCGACAACGCAACGACATCATCTCGCTCGCCGACCCGCACAACAGGGGCAGCGACGCGGGGAGCAGATGCTGCGGGTACAGGTGCAGCAACAACGGGCTTCGGCGCCGGTGCAGCAGGAGTTGCGCCTGTTGCGATCTTGTCGATGTGATCAAGCACATCTTCACGCGTGATACGTCCGCCAGGGCCCGTTCCGGCAATGGAGTCGACAGCGAGATTGTGCTCATTCACCAAACGGCGAACTACCGGCGACAACAAACGATTGTCATTGCCAGTTGCTGGAGCAGATACCGGAGCGGCGACAACTGGAGCAGGGGCTGGAGCAACTACAGGTGCCGCAGCAACTACAGGTGCCGGAGCGGCGGCGACTGGAGCAGGCGCAGCTTCAACAACAGGCGCGGGCGCGGCGACTGGGGCAGCAACTACTGCACCGGCATCTCCAACAACTCCGATCACCGCACCGACAGGAACGGTCTCGCCTTCTGGTACACGAATTTCAGTCAAGACTCCGGCAATTGGCGACGGAACTTCGGTGTCAACTTTGTCGGTTGATACTTCGAACAAAGGTTCATCAGCAGCAACAGTGTCGCCAACCTTTTTGAACCATCGCGTGATGGTTCCTTCGGTCACTGTTTCTCCAAGTTGCGGAAGGGTTACTTCTGCCATGACATTCCTACTTTCGCCTTTTCTTGCAACTGCTCTTGCGACTTATGCGTTCAAACTACGACCGGTGAGCGATAACACAGTCTCACCGAAGAGTTCGGACAAACTCGGGTGAGGCTGAATGAATTCGGCCACTTCATCAACTGTGGCTTCCCAGTTCACTGCCAAGTAACCACCCGACAACTGCTCAGTTACCCACGGACCCACCATGTGGACTCCGAGAATCTGTCCAGCGGTTCCGTCAGCGTTGCGCTTGGCAACAATCTTGACCAAACCATCAATTTCACCCAAGATCATGGCTCGGCTATTGGCGCGGAACTGATGCTTGGCCACGACAACATCAAGACCTGCAGCTTTGCATGCGTCTTCGCCCGGACCAGCCCATGCCACTTCGGGGTGACAATAAATTGCCCACGGGACACGGTCGTACGCAATCGGAATCGGACCTTCGCCCAACATGTGTTTCACAGCCAGAATCGCTTCGGCGTAAGCAACGTGAGCGAGTTGCGGAGTATTGATGAGGTCACCAATTGCATACACGCCAGGTTCTGATGTCTGACACCACGGATCAACGTCAATGAATCCACGGTCGCTGACTTTGACCGCAGTTCCTTGCAAGCCAAGAAGATCGGCATAGGGGCGTCGACCAACCGAAACAATGACGGCATCAACTTCGAGCTGTTCGCCTTCACCGAAGGTGACGACAGTTCCACCCGACGCGGTTGGAGCATGACTCTTCACCGCAACGCCAGTTCGGATATCAATGTTCTTTTTCTTGAACGACTTCACCACGACATTGGCAACGTCGGTGTCGAGGCCAGGAAGAATTTTCGGAAGACCTTCGAGAATCGTGACGGCCGCGCCAAGATCGGCAAACGTTGATGCGAACTCACAACCAATCGCTCCACCACCAATGACAGCAACACGTGCGGGCACATGATCGAGCATCAATACTTCATCGCTCGTCATGATTGGTCCACCACGGTCGAAACCAGGGATCGTGCGTGGAACCGAACCAGCCGCCAAGATCACGCTGGCACCTTGTGCAGTTGCCGTTGAACCATCGGCCATCGTGATATTCACGGTGCGATTGGCACCAAGCGAACCAGTTCCGTTAAACACAGTCACTTTGCGCGACTTACACAATCCACCGATGCCTTTGACCAGGCCATCAACGATCTTGGCCTTGCGCGCTTGCGTGGTCGCAAAGTTGACTGCTGGGGCACTGGCCTCAATACCGAACTCGGCGGCATGGGCGACATGACGAAACACTGAAGCGGTCTCGAGAAATGCCTTTGCCGGAATACAGCCACGGTTCAAACAGGTGCCACCAAGCGCATCACGCTCAACTAAAGCGACATTCATTCCTGCCGACGCGGCGTAGAGGGCCGACCCGTATCCACCGGGTCCACCACCAATCACCACGAGGTCAAATTGCTCGGCCATTGAGGCCACCTCCGAGAGACGGGCGCGAGTTGCGCTGTGCAGGTCATAACAGTAGTGGTCAAAGGCTGGTTACCGATGAGTAGATGACCCCTGTCATGCAAAGAGTCACCAAATTGATGTTTACGGGGCCCACTGACGCTGTTCGCCCGCCCGGGTGTAGGCCACCGCTTGGACAGCTTCCACTGCAGCGAAGCGCAAAACACACTGAATTGTCGCGGCGTCTTCAGGAACCACGGTCGATGCATCGCACGCTCCCTCAAAAACCGCCCCCGAGGCTTCAAGTACCTTGCCGTCTCCGAGCAACCGCCACCCATCAATGACCGAATCGCCAGCAACCCCATTCATGTCAATCAGGACTGAAATACCGTCAGAATTTTCGGTAATCGCTTGCACATTCACCGTCATATCCCCGATCGTGGCTTCTGTGCCCAAAAGATTGACCGGAACCTCGGTGCGGTCGGTTGCAACTTGGAAGAGTTTGAATCCACCAGCAAGAAGAATGATCAGCCCACAACCGATAGAGAGCAAGATGAGGTTGCGGGTTTTCATAGCCCTGTCATCCTAGGGTTCGCAGGTGTCACGCCAAAATGACTCGCCAAAAGTCTTGTCTCCCGAGTCCCAAGTCCATACGACCCGTGGTTAGAGTCGCATAAGTGTCTACAGACAGTGAATCCAGTCAACAGGTTCCTTCCGAGCATCTAGCCGAAGGGACCGATCACGGTCATTCCGGTGGCCACGGTCCCAAAGTCGGCATGGGGGCCCTTGCACTCGGTGCCCTCGGCATTGTGTATGGCGACATCGGCACTTCACCGCTCTACGCATTTCGCGAGGCATTTGAGCACCACCACCTTGACGCCACTAATGAGGTCAATGCCCTTGGCGTTGTCTCCATCGCTTTTTGGGCCCTGGTCATCATCATTTCGATCAAGTATCTCGCGATCATGATGCGCGCCGATAACCACGGCGAAGGTGGCATCTTGGCTCTCACCGCCATGATCATGCCCAAGGGCGCGGGCAGTCGAAAGATTTCATTCGCGGTTGCATTAGGAATTTTCGGAACAGCCCTGCTGTACGGAGATGGTTTAATCACCCCGGCGATTTCAGTTCTCAGCGCCGTTGAAGGGGCCAAAGAAGCAACAACAGCCTTAGACAGTTACATCATTCCCATTGCAGTCGCAATCTTGGCAGCTTTGTTCTTGGTGCAAAAGCGCGGAACTGGCGGCATCGGTCGCGTTTTTGGACCAATCATGGTTTTATGGTTCGCCACGTTGGCAGCTCTTGGTCTCAACCAAGTGATTCAGCGACCGAGCGTGCTCAAGGCAGTTAATCCCATCTACGCTTACGACTTTTTTGCGGCCTCACCAATGACTGCATTCTTGACTTTGGGTTCAATCTTTTTGGTCGTCACCGGTGGCGAAGCGCTCTACGCCGACATGGGCCACTTTGGCCGACGCCCCATCCAAGTTTCGTGGTACTTCTTCGTTCTGCCTGCTTTGCTCCTCAATTACTTTGGACAAGCTGCCCTCATCCTCGGAAATCCTGAAGCAGTCGAACGCCCCTTCTTCAAGTTGGCACCCGAGTGGGCAATTGTGCCCTTGGTCGTTCTCGCAACGATGGCCACTGTGATCGCGTCGCAGGCACTCATCTCTGGAGCGTTCTCGCTCACAGTTCAAGCCGTACAACTCGACTACCTACCGCGCGTCAAAATCAGCCACACATCATCTGCTCACCGTGGACAGGTATATGTGCCACTCGTGAACTGGATGCTGATGATTGGATGCATCGGCTTGGTCTTGACCTTCCAAACGTCAAAGAATCTCGCGGCCGCGTACGGAATTGCAGTGACATCAACAATGGCCATTACAACCATGTTGTTTTACATCTTGGCTGTCAATCGCTGGAATTGGTCAAAGTTCAAGGCACTTGCCGTCACTGTGCCATTACTCATCATCGACCTAGCATTCCTCGGTGCAAACATCCCCAAGATCCCCCACGGCGGATGGTTCCCGTTGGTGATCGCAATCGGGCTGCTTGTTCAAATGATGACGTGGCGCAAAGGACGTCAACTGGTTGCAGCGCGCATACATCGTGGCGAACGTCCCATCGGTGAAGTTCTCGACGAGAATGCCAAAGTTGCCCGAGTTCCGGGCACTGCCGTTTTCATGTTTAAGGATCTTGGCAAAGCGCCCCCGGCACTAGTTAATAATCTCAAGCACAACAAAGTTCTCCATAAGTGCACACTGATCGTCGCAGTTGAAACTGCCGAAGTTCCACGTGTTGATGCATCTGAGCGAGCGGTTGTCACCAAGGTTGAACCTGGCGTCTTCCAGATTTTGCTCAAGTTCGGATTCACCGAAGAGCCGAACGTTGTCGAAGCTCTCTCGATGATCAACGAGCGCGGACTCGAATTCGATCTTGAGGACAGCACATTCTTCCTCGGCCATGAATCAATCATTGCGGGCAAGGTCCCTGGCATGCACCCATTGCTTGAACATCTTTTCGTGCTTCTTAACCGAGGCGCCGATAGTGCTGGGCGTTTCTTCAACCTGCCCAACGACAAGATTTTCGAAGTCGGATCGCACGTCGAAATCTAAATTTGGCCGATCGAGGTCGCAACTGTCACCTCTGAAAATCGCCATAAAAACGCTACGGTCAGGCGCTGCCTGAACATTCGTCGTAGCCTGATTACATGAGCACTCGAACTATTGCCATCACTGGAGCCAGCGGCCTCATTGGTTCAGCCTTAACACGTCACTTCGAAGCAAATGGTGACCGCGTTCTTAAGTTCACTCGAACTGGGCGATCATCTACTTCGACGATTGCCTGGAACCCTGCCAACGGAACGATTGATGCTGCACAACTCAGTGGTGTTGACGCGGTGATTCATATGGCTGGTGCTGGCATCGGCGACAAGCGTTGGAGCAACGAGTACAAGAAGGAAATTCTTGACAGTCGCGTCAAAGGCACTTCGTTGTTGGCACAAGCAATTGCCGAAACAAGCGATGGTCCCAAGGTATTGCTTTCGGGTTCAGCTATCGGCATCTACGGCGAGTCGCTGACAACTGAGTTCACTGAACAATCACCGATCGGACATGGTTTCTTGGCCGATGTCTGCGCACAGTGGGAAGCAGCAACAGAATCAGCCTCACGCGCTGGTATTCGTGTTGCACATCTGCGCACCGGAATCGTGCTGAGCCCAGCAGGTGGCGCCCTCGGCAAACTACTCCCCCTCTTCAAACTCGGAGCCGGCGGAAAGATGGGTTCGGGCAAACAATGGCAAAGCTGGATTTCGATCGACGATGAAGTAGCAGCGATTGACTATTTACTCACGGCCAACGTCACTGGCGCCGTCAACCTCACTGCACCGAATCCAGTTACCCAAGCAGAATTCACCAAGACTCTGGCCAAGGTTTTACGTCGGCCCTCGTTCTTGCCGGTGCCGTCGTTCGGACCTAAGTTGCTCCTCGGAAGCGAACTCGCTGACGCTCTGTTGTTTACTGGTCAAAAAGTGATGCCAAAAATTTTGCAATCAACCGGATTCGCCTTCAAGCATCCCGACCTTGAATCAGCATTGCGCTCCTTGTTGAACAAGCCCAACTGATTCACGCAAAAGTAACTTCATGAGTTCTCAGCTTCCCACCACGTGCGATGTTGTCATTGTTGGTGCAGGACTTGCTGGGTTATCAGCAAGTCGGTTTTTGACTGCTGCGGGTTTCGACGTTCATGTACTTGAAGCATCTGATGATGTCGGAGGTCGAGTTCGCACCGATCATATTGATGGCTTCACCCTTGACCGTGGATTCCAGATTCTGTTAACTGCATATCCAGAACTGGAGAAACAGTTTGATGTTGATGCACTGAACCTTCAGCCTTTTGATCCTGGAGCATTGGTCTGGATCAAGGGCAAGGGCAAAGTTTTCTCCGATCCGCTGCGCCGTCCGCAATCATTGTTTGCGACTGCCACTGCACCAATCGGTTCGGTTGTCGACAAGTTACGCCTCGCCGCTTTACGACTCTCAGTTACTCGCGGCACTGGCGCTCCGTTACTTTCTGGCACCGACATCACGACGGCCAAAATGCTGAGGAGTCGTGGCTTTTCGCGAAAGATGATCCAGCGGTTTTTCACTCCCCTCGTCGGTGGAATTCAACTTGATCCACAACTCACCGCGTCACGACGCATGTTTGATGTGGTATTCCGCATGCTCAATCAAGGCGATGCAGTTGTGCCCGCAGCCGGAATGTCGGCGATCTCCAAACAACTCGCGAGCCACACGCCTATTGACAAAATCCATCTCAACGCTCGCGTCACAAATGTCACCCCACAATCGGTCACTACTGAATCGGGGCACAACATTTCAGCTCGGGCCGTCATCGTGGCCGTCGAAGGTCCTGCCGCTTCGACGCTGACCGGCATTCCCCCAGTGCAGTCACGTTCGGTGGGCTGTGTCTATTTCGCAGCCAAGTCATCACCAACCGACAAGAAACTGATCATCCTTGATGGCACTGGCAAAGGTCCAGTGCTCAACATCGCAGTCATGAGCAACATCGCAGCGAGTTATGCGCCAGAAGGTCAGCACCTCATTGCCGCGGCTTTACCCGGTTATGTCGGTGACGATGTTGAAGACGTTGCCCGCCAACAGCTTCAAACCATGTTCGGACCAGAGGTTGCGTCATGGCGACATCTGCGCTCCTATCGCATTGCCCATGGCCAGCCCGATCAATCACCGCCATTTACGCCCAAGAAAAAGCAACACCTTGATAACGGCATATTCGTCTGCGGCGATCATCGCGACACCGCCTCGATTCAGGGTGCGTTATTCTCTGGTCGTCGATGCGCTGATTCAGTCACAGATTTTCTCGCACGTCGCGGATAACAAGAAAGCAGGAAGTTATGTCTACATCTGATCCAAACAAAGTCGTTTCAGAATCTCGGTTCGTCACAGCGACTCCTCAAGAAATTTTCAACTTGCTAGCCGATCCTGCACAACATCAATTGATTGATGGATCAGGGTCGGTCAAAAATGCCAACTCATCAGCGCCCTCACGCTTATCCCTTGGCGCAAAGTTTGGCATGGATATGAAGATCGGCATGAAGTACAAGATCACCAATGAAGTTGTTGAATTTGACGAGCCCAACCAGATCGCTTGGCGTCATTTCGGAGGGCACATCTGGCGTTACAAACTTGAAGCGGTCGAAGGTGGCACTCAAGTGACCGAACAATTCGATTGGAATACTGCAAAATCACATCTCATGATGCGTGTGATGAATTATCCAGTCAAGAATCGTCGGTCAATTGTGGCAACCCTCGACCGTCTTGCCGCTCATTTCGAAAAGCAGTAACAACGCGTGACTGAAGAAATTCCCCACATCATCGACGACATCATTCGTGCGCGTCGCACCAGCATGTTGGTTGATAAAGAACGACCAGTTCCTAATGAACTCATTGAAGAGCTCTGCGAACTAGCAAGTTGGGCTCCGAACCACAAACGCACCTGGCCGTGGCGCTTCACCGCAATTACTGGACCAGCTCAACTTCGTTTCGGTGACACCGTTGCCGAAGCAATGGCAGCATTCGGCGATGAACCAGCCAAGGTCGACAAAGCGCGTACGAAGTACGCCCGAACACCAGCAGTTGTTGTGGTTGGCAGCACTGCGGGCGATAGCGAATTGCGGGCTGCCGAAAACCGCGATGCGACTGCGGCAGCGATTCAAAACTTCATGCTCGCCGCAACTGCTCGGGGGCTTGCTACCTACTGGGGATCATGCCCCAAGGGTGCCAACGATCCAGTTGCCCAGTTCTGCGGCTTTGAACCCGACACCACGGTGGTGTGCATCATGTATTTAGGTTGGGCAACAAGCACCGTTGAAGCACCAGAGCGCCCGCAACCTTCAATCAATTATCTCAACGACTAAAAGTCGTCAATAGCAAAAATGCTCAGGGCTGGTACACGCCAAACACGCCGCGCAGGGCATCGCTGATCTCGCCCAAAGTTGCATCGACACGCAATGCTTCTTTCATCGGGTACAGAACGTTGTTAGTTCCCTTTGCTGCTTCCACCAATGCTGCAAGTGCAGCCTCTACCTTGGCTTGATCGCGAGCGGCCTTGTATTCACCAAGTCGAGCCTTTTGGCCACGTTCAAGTTCGGGATTGATCGGGAACACTTCGGGCTCAGGATCGTCATTCACTGCGAACTTGTTCAAGCCAACAATGACGCGTTCGTCATTGTCAATTGACTTGGCATATTCGTACGCGGCATTTTCGATTTCGTCCATCTGGTAGCCGGCTTCAATTGCCGCCACTGCCCCACCGAGTTCATCGATGTGAGCGATGTACTCAAGGGCCAAACGTTCAATCTCGTCAGTCAGAGTTTCAACGAAGTAGCTTCCGGCCAGTGGGTCGGGAGTATCGACGATGCCACTTTCGTAACCGATGATCTGCTGGGTACGAAGAGCAATGCGAGCAGCACGTTCAGTTGGCAAGCTGAGCGCTTCGTCAAAGCCGTTGGTGTGCAAACTCTGAGTTCCACCCATGACTGCGGCCATTGACTGCAGTGCCACACGAACGATGTTGTTCTCGGGCTGTTGAGCAGTCAAAGTGCTTCCACCAGTTTGCGTGTGGAAGCGCAACAACTTGCTGGATTCTTTCTTGGCCTTAAAGCGATCGTTCATAATGTTGAACCAGATACGACGAGCCGCACGGTACTTCGCAACTTCCTCAAAGAAGTTGTTGTGCGCATTCCAGAAGAACGACAAGCGAGGGGCAAAATCGTCGACATCAAGTCCGGCTGCAATGGCTGCATCGACATACGCGATGCCATTGGCAATGGTGAAAGCGATTTCTTGAACCGCCGTCGAACCAGCTTCACGGATGTGATAGCCCGAAATTGAAATGGTGTTCCACTTCGGCACATGCTTCGCGCAGTATTCAAAAATGTCGGTAATGATGCGCATGCTTTGGCGTGGCGGATAAACATACGTTCCGCGAGCAATGTATTCCTTGAGTAAGTCATTTTGAATCGTGCCGCTAATAGCCGACGACGGCACGCCTTGTTCTTCAGCGACCAATTCGTACATCAACAACAAAATCGCACCGGTTGAGTTGATCGTCATTGACGTGGTGACTTTGTCGAGTGGAAGATCTTTCAACAACAAACGCATGTCGGCCATTGAGTCGATGGCTACTCCGACTTTGCCCACTTCGCCTTCGGCACGGGGGTGATCAGAGTCGTAACCCATTTGTGTCGGAAGGTCGAAGGCACATGACAAACCGGTCTGACCTGCTCCGAGCAAGAACTTGAATCGCTCATTGGTGGATTCGGGAGTTCCGAAGCCGGCGTACTGACGCATGGTCCATAACTTGCCGCGGTACATCGTCGGGTAGACGCCGCGGGTGTAGGGCTGCTCGCCAGGGGCACCGAGCTTGGCAGCTGCGTCCCAACCGTCTAAATCGGCAGCCGAATACAGCGGCTTAATTTCGATACCAGAATCGTTGCGTAGATCGTCACTCATCGGTCACGATCGTACGCCGTTTCGGACCCTGTCAGCCATTTCGCACGCTTCACACGGTCAAAATCGGTCACCTTTGCACTATTTTGCGGCGACGAGGGCAATTTCAATGAGCCATTCGGGCCGGATCAATTCTGAGACCATCACAACCGTGCTCGCGGCGCGGTGACCCTTGAGCGCTCGATCGCGAGCAACGAGAACCGCTCCAACCGGTTGTCCAACAACCACATAGGTCGTCACTGAAACGATGTCAGTGATCTCCATCTCAGATTCCGCCAGGATCTCAAGAAGGTTCGTCCACACGACCCTTGATTGATCGTCAATTCCGTCTGGGACCATTCCTTCAGCATTGATCGGAGCAATCCCCGAGGTATACAACATCCGCTGCGGCTGAGTCGTCACAACTGCATGGGCGTAATGCGATGCAGTTGGTGCCGTCTTCGCAGGCATGACCTCAAGATTCATGAGTTGCCTCGAGATTCATGACTTAATTGTGACAGCCACGCAATTTCAACCTAGGGACTTGGGGCACCACCATGAGGACTTTCGTCCCTGATCATCAGAAGTCGTAGCGCTTTAGTTTCAAAGCGTGAACTGCGAACTGAATAACCAAACAACAACTTCTCAGAAGCAACCAGCGCGCTCGCGTGTCGCTCAAGCGCTCGCAGCAACCGTGGCCCTATCACTGGGTATCGCGATGACTGCGTGCAGTTCGGATTCAACCGATGTTGCACCGACGACGACCGTCGCAATACCAGGCCAAAGCACGACCACGATTGCCGTCACATTGCCTCCTTACGTATCGCCGATGAGTGACATCGTGGGAGAAGCACTTACCGCTGGGGTCTTTACAACTTTGGCGGGCTTGCTCGTCGACGCAGGTCTCGTCCAGGCGCTTCGTGCCCCCGGTCCATTCACGGTATTTGCCCCTACCGATGATGCATTCGCCACGGTGCCTGCCGCGACCATGGACGCAGTCTTTGCCGATCCCGCCCTTTTGGCTGCGGTCCTCACCTTTCATGTTGTTGCCGGCCAAAACCTCACACTTGCCGAGATGCCCGACGGGACAGTTCTCACAACGCTTCAGGGCAACACCTTGACAATCACCAAAAAGGGCGATGCAACCTACGTCAATGGCATCGAAATTGTTGCTGGAGATGTACCTGCGACCAATGGCACGATTCATGTCATTAGTGGAGTTCTTGTTCCCGGCTGATCGGCTCCGATAGTGACAGCGTCTAACCTAAACACTGTGACGACAACTAACGATTCACCGAATTTGCGAGAAGCAGCCCTGGGCGGCAACGCCGATCTGTTAGCAATGCCGACCTTCAACAACGTCGAAGAAGAGCGGGCTTATCGCAAGTCGCGCCTCGCCGGCGCGTTACGCATCTTCGGGCGTATGGGATTTGGTGAAGGAGTCGCCGGCCACATCACCGTGCGCGACCCCGAACTGACTGACCACTTTTGGGTCAACCCATTCGGCTTGAGCTTTCGCCACATGCGCGTCAGTGACTTGCTGTTGGTCAATCATCATGGCGAGGTCGTGCATGGCACCATGCCTGTCAACCGAGCCGCCTTTGTGATTCACTCCGCAGTTCACCAAGCACGACCCGATGTCATTGCTGCTGCACATGCCCACTCGGTACACGGCAAAGCATTTAGTTCGCTCGGTATACCGCTTGATCCCATCACACAAGATGCGTGCATCTTTTACGATGACCACACCCTCATCTCCGAACAAGGTGGAGCAGTTGTCTTTGACATTGAAGCTGGCAAAGAACTTGCATCAAAGTTTCCCAAAGGCAAAGCCGCGATTCACCAGAACCATGGTTTGTTCACTGTCGGGTCAACGGTTGAAGAAGCAGCTTTCTGGTTCTTGTCAATGGACCGTTCATGCCAAGCCCAGTTACTCGCAATGGCCGCTGGAACACCCAAACTGATCAAGCATGAATACGCTCAATACACACGTGAGCAGACTGGTCATTCGTTGGCCGGATGGTTCCAGTTTCAGCCGTTGTGGCAAGAGATTTGTCGCACCGACCCCGAACTTTTCGACTGAACTCGTCACCAACTCCGCAAAGTACTGACAAC
>Ga0208227_1000250_pt1 | contig 14477 bp, 10 predicted proteins | sample LakMenEpi13Jun11_FD_150692 | JGI IMG/M metagenome (GOLD analysis project Ga0208227, IMG submission 150692) | Freshwater microbial communities from Lake Mendota, WI - 13JUN2011 deep hole epilimnion (SPAdes) | ecosystem: Environmental > Aquatic > Freshwater > Lake > Epilimnion/Euphotic zone ...
AGAGTCGGTTGACCCGATTTACGAGCCACCGATATTTGGGCCTGTTCGCCAAGTCGAGTTGCAGATACAACTTCACCATCAACGATGAGGACTGCAGAACGTTTACCGACAACGACCAAGAATTCAATGGGCGCCGTTTCGTCGCCGTTGAGATCTTTTGCGGCGAATTCAACATTGTCACTTGAAGATGATGAACGGGTTGAAGACAGTGACAGATATACGTTTTCGTAACTCTGAGTCAGATCAGTGAGATTGAAAATGATTGCAGCTTCTTCATTGGCGTCCTCAGAACTCAATGTGCCAGCGATGCGAACACAGTTCTTGTCAGACAAGAGAAATGGTGATGTCTCCTTGAATATCTTGTCCGATTTAATATCAGTTGCGGTTGAGGGAATCACAAGTATCTTCGTCCAGTCATCTTTAAAAAGACTGACTTCCATTGAGTTGCCGTCATAGACCTGGGTGAAGTTGCTGGTGACGTACTGAGCAAATGGGGTCTGTTCATTCAAGACTGTTTCTTTGGGTCTCACGTACGCATGGGGTCGAGCCTGTTTCACATCTTGGGCAAACCAATCCCAGGTATCGGGCAATACATATTTTGGAGATGTCTTCCCTAAGTAGATTTCACCCAACATGAATGACTTCCAACTGAATCTTGTTGCCGGCACTCGGCCGTGCTCTAAGTATGTCCATGGGTACATCGTCCAAGCGAGTAACGGATCGCCATCATGTGAAACCAGATCAATAATGGCGCGAGTAGTGCGACCTTCTCCGCCCTGTGACTGGGTTCGTTCCTCGTTGTAATTACCGATTGTTGTGAAGGTTCCAAGCTTTTGGACGCCAGTCCAAAACTGATCAGAACACTGTGAGAACAAAATGATGATGGCGGTCGCTATCGGTAGTCCAAACTTGCGCGGCCTGTCTTGGCGGTCTTCTAGCGATCTGTTGACTTCACGATTGGCAATGAGAGCTTCGAGTTGCGTCATCAAAATCGCACCCATAAACACACTCGGAACAGCTAAGACTGAGAAATAGTGGCTTGAGTAACGCTGTCCTAATACGAGTTCGATCCAACCACACACGAACCACAGGACGAGTGAAACTTGCATAATTTGCTGGAACTTTGCCAGTGATTTCCAGTGATACCAAGATGAAAAAATGAAAGCGATGATGAGGATCAACATGAGTGGGCGATCTTGGTAATACCCAACGAATTGATTCCAACCAAGCCCCAGTTGATTCATGAAGCTACGACCGGTGCCAGCACTCATAAAGCCTGCGTAAGTCCACCAGCCCGACCAAAATTCACTGAATGAACCGCGAAGTAAATACCAGACTGGTGCCGTCAAGATTGCTGAGGTGAATGCTCCGATGGCAACGGCAATTGGTCGGTCAAAATGAGGTGCCTGTCGGCGATGGGCGAGCAAGGCAATTCCGAGTACGACTGCGGCAAAGACTGTTGTCAAAAGAGTTTGAACGGCGAGCCCGAGTACAACAAACGAGGCGACATAGGTCCATTGACTGCGTCGGACACTCGACCATGCGGGTGCCCACCACATAGCAGCGAAGACAACGGCGAGAACGCAAGTTGTCATATTGCGGCTGTAAATGACTCCGGCGTAGTCGCTTGATGAAATGCTGAAATGCAAGAACACGAGCACGGATGCACTCAACGCAACGGTTTTAGAACCTCCGACGATTCGTGCAATCGCCGCGACTGCGAGTGAAAGAATGAAAGCGATCGCTAAGACGTAGAACGAAATGCCAAACCAATAGCTGCCTTGAGATGTGAAGATTCGAGCGGAGTCGTAAACCACTGTTTCAAGCGGGCCCTTATTGTGAATACCGTTTTGGTAGTACGTTCCGCCGAACTTGGCGGCGCGTTCAATAATCGTCTTGGTGTATTGCGGATCAAAGTCTTGCGAACGCAGTTCATTCGATATCAATGCACCTAGCCCAATGATGGCCAAAGCAGATTGCGCAAATGCGGCTGGGAAGCGAGTCTGTCGCTTTTTGGTTTCTGCGTCGACTGTCAATGGAGCCTGACGTTTCCTTGAACCGAGGTAAATCATTTCAATCGCAAAAGATGTCGCAAGAATCAGAATCAAGAACAGTCGTAAGAATGGACCGATGAGGTGACGTTGAACTTCTACTGCGTCGCCGGCGATGGAGGCATACAGTTCAACAAGCGCCGCGCTTAACGCGACCACCAAAACAATGGCAAGTTTGCGAGACTTTGCGAGATATAGGAGTCCGACAATCGATATGGCTCCAGTGAGGAGCCACAAATGTAGGGCTGTCGTTGTTCGCGGTGAGTCAAAGCCAAAGGTTTGAGCGGGCAGACGATCAAGAGTTTCGAAACGGTCGTAATCGTGAAAGTCGTAAGCCAACGCGGAGGGTAGTTCTTTGTTCATGATGTCAAGCCAGAACGGAGCGTCAATTACCAGTGAAAGTAGTTGATCGGTTTGGCCCGAACCATTGACCCATGAACGGAAATCAGCGAGGTCTGGAGACTGTAAAAAGACTTCTCCGTCGTCCCATGTATTGCGGCCTACGCGTCCGATTAGCGTTTCATTAGTTGGCATTCCTCGATCAACAAAATGATTGGTCATCGCTTGATCGGGCAATATCCGTAGTCCGATGTTGTTCATTAACGGATACTGGTTTCGGTTACTTACGGCCTGGGCGATCGAAATATATGAAAAGGCAAGAAGTAATACGCCCACACACTTGACGAGTGTTTTTCGTAATGCCAGATCACTCGCTCGCCAAGCGAAAATCGCCAAAGCCAGGACAAGTACTAGAGCTGGGATGCCATGTGAGTCACGTACCAACATCCAGGCGACCGTGGCGATTGTCGCAATCCACACACGTTTTGCAGTTATGCGTTGTGATGCTCGCAACCAACACGTCAAAGCGATCACCGAAAGTGACATACCGAGTGATTCGCTCAATACTTCGAGATTCCAAATACCAAAGCGGGGCTGAATGGCGATAGCGGCAATTGCCATACACGCCAACCAAGCGAGTGGTCGTACTTTCATGATGTGCAGAATCGTGTGGCATAAGAACGCGATTGCTATCGCGAAGATGAATGTTTGTAATAGAACAAACGCACGTGTGTTGAACGCGGTGAGCCACAACATCAATGGCACTCCGGTCGGTCGCTCGGTGAACCAGAATGACGGGCTGAATGGTCCGAGTTTGGCAACCTTCACATACGAAGATGAGTCAGGGAAGAAGGAGGGAAATCCTTTTTTCCAACCCGGACCGAGAACACGAACTAAATAGAGCAACACTCCAAATGTCAGAACAGTAAGTGAGCGATCTGTCCGCCTCCAGCGTCGCCAACAATCACCTATCAAGGTCATTGTCCTCTTCAGGTAATACCAGGTCCCAGCGGTCAAGACAATCGCGACATTTGTACGTCACGATGTCGCCAGGAAACCACAAGCCGTCTTCGGGTGGGTAAGACGTGAGATAGCAACGACCGCCACAATCGACGCACACGATTTCCGCCTCGGGAGTCACCTGCACAGTCTGCCGTAATATGGAGTGATGCGTGTAGTTGCTGGAACCCTGCGAGGTCGCCCGATCGTTGCCCCTGAAGGTGATGCCACTCGTCCGACAACCGACCGTGCCCGCGAAGCCACATTTAATTCGTTGATGAGCCTCGGGGCTGTTGTTGGTTCGAAGGTCGTCGACTTGTTCGCCGGGAGTGGGGCATTGGGTATCGAAGCGTTGTCGCGTGGGGCGTCGTCGTGCACGTTTGTCGAACGCGACCGCAAGGCACTTGATTCAATTCGCCACAACATCAAGACGTTGCAACTCACAGACACCACGACAGTGCTTTCTGGAGATGTCATGACAAATGTTGTCGCGCTCCGCAATGCCGACTTGGTCTTGGCTGATCCGCCATACGATTTCGAACGTTGGGCCGATCTCTTGACGGCGCTTCACCTCGTCATGGCGCCAGGTGGGGTAGTGATGACTGAAAGCGGACGCGAAATCCAACCTCCCGAAGGTTGGGGAGTCATCAGGTCAAAGCGATACGGGCGAGCCTGGGTGGCATTTTTGCAACGCACCGACGACTAAAACCGCTACCGTAAGTACTGATGGTCGCCTCATCAGCTCTCACCGCTCTGTATCCGGGCAGTTTTGATCCGTTTCATAACGGTCACCTTGACGTCGTTGAACAGTCAGTTGAACTCTTTGGATCTGTGGTCATTGCCGTCATGCATAACCCGCAAAAGCCGAGTGGTCTGATCGATCTGGACCGTCGGGTCGATCTCATTCGAGCCTGTGTCGCTCATCTGCCCACGGTCAAGGTGGCGGCGCACCCTGGTTTGGCCGTTGATGCGGCTCGTGCCGAGCAGGTGAATTTCATCGTGAAAGGTCTGCGCACCCCCGGAGATTTCGAGGTTGAGCAACAGATGGCTCACACTAATTACTCGGTATCAGGCGTGCGTACGGTCTATTTACCGTGTCATCACGGACAATCATTTATTAGTAGTCGGTTTATTCGTGACATTGCCCAGCATCAGGGCCAAGTCGGTCATTTGGTCCCTGGTCCAGTCGCCGTCGCTCTGGCAGGTATCTTTGGAGAGCCTGCGGCAGATCACCGACCCAGTTCTGAAAGAAAATCATGAAACCAGATTTCGACGACTTTGATGACGACACCGGCTCGTACGACCGCGGGGTCAACGAGCAGATAGGCGATTCAGGCGTTTTGCTGCGCCGAGCCATTGACATCATCGCGACGGCACCAAATATGCCGTTGTCCTCGACCCCTCGTATCGATCGTGATGAAATCATCGAGATTCTCGAAGAAGCTCTGCACCGTTTGCCCGACGAACTGCGTCAGGCTCGCTGGATGATGAAAGAGCGCGATGAGTTCATTGCGCGTACTCGCCGTGAGGCCGATGAAGTCATTGAAGCCGCCAAAGTTCAGGCCGAACGTTTCGTCCAGAGAGCCGAAGTGGTGCGTGCCGCCGAACAGCGCGCTCGTCAGATCGCCGAAACCGCTGACGAAGATGCCCGTCGCGTCAAGAACGAAATGGAAGATTTCCTCGACCAGCGTCTGGCCAGTTTTGAGATTTTGCTCGACAAACTGTCCAAGACCGTGGCCACTGGACGCCGTCGCTTGTCGATCGGCGAACGCCAAGATGAAGGTTCGCTGTCGCTGAATGACGACGCCGTGGTCGAGTCATATTCTGATGACTCTGGGGCGATTTTCTTCGACCAAGACAACACGTCCGGCCGGTGAGAAACCCACTTTTGGTCAATGCCCTCGAGATGCTGCGGCGTCCCGGGACGGCCAAAGAGGTCGAGGTTTCGCTATTGCCAGCGGCACTCAACCTTGATGATCCTCGCCTCGTGCCGGGGACCGAAATCACCGTTGAGGTGCAATGCGAAAGCCTGTCCGACGGAATTGTCGTGAACGGCCGTATCGAGGCTGAGTTTCACAGTGAATGTCGTCGTTGCTTGCAGCCCGTGGGCTCGGTTCTCGATATTGAGGTCCACGAGCTCTATCAGCTCGTCGTCACCGATCCTGACGCCTTCGGAATCCAGAACGATCAGATTGATTTAGCGCCGATGGTCCGCGAAACCGTCCTGATCGAGCTTCCCGATGCTCCGTTATGTCGTATTGACTGCGCTGGGTTGTGCCCAACCTGTGGCATCGACCTGAATCGCGAGAAATGTGGCTGTGCGGCTCCGGTTATTGATGCTCGATGGGCCGCTCTCGACGCCATTCGGGACCAATTGCCCGAATAAATCCCCGAAATATTCAGAGATCTCTCAGAGAGTTGCCTGATGGGGGTGGGGATCTCGGCTGATTACCGCTAATCTCATATGGCTATTACGAGGAGAAGTGCGCCGTGGCTGTTCCGAAAAGAAAAAAATCGAAAATGAAGGGTCACAGCCATCAGGCTGGAGCCTGGAAGCTTGAAGCCCCGTCGCGTAGCTTGTGCCCGCGCTGTGGTTCAGCCAAGTTGCCACACACCGTGTGCAAGGCATGCGGCTGGTACAAGAACCGCGTCGCTATCGAAGTCTGATTCAGACATCGTCTGAAATTCTTTGTCTGAGATTTTTATGTTGCCCATCGCTGTTGACGCCATGGGCGGCGATTTTGCGCCAAGCCAAATTGTTGCTGGCGCATTGCAAGCCGCTGAACTTGGAATTCCGATTGTTCTTGTTGGACCCGAAACTCTTGAAGGTCGCGGCGATTTAGAACTCATTGTCGCTTCTGAAGTGATTGAGATGGATGACGACCCGGCGAGCGGTGTGCGTCGCAAAAAAGATTCAACTCTCGTTCGTGCTGCTGAGGCTGTTCGTGATGGCAAAGCATCAGCGATGATTTCTGCGGGCAATACCGGAGCAACGATGGCTTCGGCTTTGTTGCGTATGGGTCGCATCAAAAATGTGAATCGTCCCGCGATCGCAACTCCTATTCCCGTTCCGGGTGGACGTCCAACAGTGCTGCTCGATGCTGGAGCGAACGCCGAAGTTCAAGCCGAATGGCTTGTGCAGTTTGCGATTATGGGTTCGGTGTATTCACATCATCGTTATGGCGTTGAAAATCCACGTGTCGGACTGTTGTCGATTGGCGAAGAGCCAGGCAAGGGCGACACGCTTCGTAAAGAAGCCTATGAATTGTTGAAAAACGCCAGCGGAATCAATTTCATTGGCAATGTTGAAGGTCGCGATGTGATGTCGGACAATGTTGATGTTGTTGTGACTGACGGGTTCACTGGCAATGTTGTCTTGAAAACTCTTGAAGGCGGAATGAAAACGCTCATCAAAGCATTGATGGCGGCCTTCGCAGCTAAAGAAGAGTACAAACCGCATGCCGATGCATTATTCCCCGCGTTGTTGCCGTTGTACGAAAGTGTCGACCCCGAAAGTACGGGCGGCGCAATTCTGTTAGGCGTCGATGGTGTGTGCATTATTTCTCATGGCTCATCGTCGGCTCGGGCGATGGTTAATGGCATCAAAGTCGCCTCCGACATGGTGCAATGTGGCATCGTCGAAGAAATTCGTCGGGCCATCAACGGCGCATAACGCTCACTCTGAGTTGTTCTCGCAGTTATCATCTTCATAACAGCTAGTTGACCTGGAGGACATTGTGCCCGCTGAGACCCATGTAGTAGACGGACCGCTCGATCGTGATGCGATCTTTGCGATTGTCCGCGATCAGCTTGTTGACATCCTTGAAATTGATCCCGAAAATATTTCTGAAGGTCAGTCGTTCAAAGACGACCTCAACGCCGACTCGTTGGCATTAGTTGAATTGGTCGATGCGCTCGAAGAAGAACTCAGCGAACGCACGGTTGGTTTCCGTATCGAAGATGAAGACCTTGCCGACTTGAAGACTGTTCGCGATGCAGTCGACTTTGTGTACGCCCACGTTTTGGCACACGGCCAAAAGGGCTGATTGGTGATGGCGGGCTTTACCGCGCCCCGCAAATTCATACGTCAGGCAGCTCAGAAAATCACTCGCCGAGAACGCCGCGAAAAGCGTGGCGAATTTAGGGGTGGCGATATTGCGGTTTGGACCCGCGAATATGCCGACCATGCGTTCACCAATATCTCCTTGCTGAATCAGGCGCGTTCGCATCGTTCGTGGTGTGCCGAGCATCCTGGAAACCCAAGCAACGAACGTCTCGAATTCTTGGGTGATGCCATCTTGCAATGGATTGTTACCGATCTCATTTATGCAGCACATCCCGCCATGAATGAAGGCGAGTTAACTGATCTGCGTAAATCTCTTGTGAATGCCGAGACCTTGGCTGAAATCGCGAAAGAGATTCAGTTAGGTCAATGGATTCAGCTCGGCGCAGGCGAACTAACTGCTGGCGGCCGAAATAAGAGTTCGATTCTGGCCGACAGTCTTGAAGCTCTCATCGGCGCGTTATATCTCGACGGTGGGTCTGACAAGACGCGCTCATTTGTTGCATCAATCATGGGTGATCGAATTGTTAGTCAGGCCGAACGACTTGACGAATTTGATGCGCGTAGTCATTTGATACGAGTGTGCGTGCGCGAATACTCACGACCGCCGTTGGTTGAAATTCAGCAAACCGGCGCAGCGCACGAACCGACCTTCACGGCTCGAGTGATTGTGAATAACGAAGAAATAGGTTGCGAAATCGGGCGTACAAAAAAGGCGGCTGCTCAGGCTGCGTCAACAATGGCGCTTTCAGTTCTGCACGCGCGCGGCGTCGATATCGGTCGTGCCTGAACTTCCCGAAGTTGAAACCGTCCGTCGAGGACTTGAACAACGTTTTGTTGGTCGGCGAATTACCCGGGTTGAAGTTGGGCGTGAGCGATCGGTTCGCCGCACTTCGCGAGAGGAAGTCATTGCTCGTCTCACCGGAGTTCAGGCTTTGCAAGCGCAACGACGCGGAAAGTACTTGTTGTGTCCTTTGAGTTCGGGTGACTCGGTGATGATTCATCTTCGTATGAGTGGTCAGGTTCTGATTGATGCCGTTGGATCAATCCGCCCTCCACATACTCATGTGGTGATGACCCTTGACGACGGAAACGAATTACGTTTCGTTGACCCTCGCACATTTGGTGAAGTTGTGGTCTTCGACCCCGTTGATGCGGCCGAGGTTGTGCCCGAGTTGGTCAATCTTGGTATAGACCCCATCGTTGATGGGTTGACCTTGCCCGAATTGCGCAAAATATTGCGGTCGACAAGCCGTGCGGTCAAGGCGACTCTTCTCGACCAACATCTCATCGCCGGAATTGGCAATATCTATGGCGACGAAATCTTGCATCGGGCGGGGGTGCATCCCAAGCGTGCCGCCCAAGATGTGGGGCCAGCGCAATCGGCTCGTATTCATGTGGCCCTTCATGAGATTTTGAGAGATGCCATCGTTCAGGGTGGATCAACCCTCGGTGACGCCCAATATGTCGATCTTGACGGTGACTCAGGACGATTTCAGGATCAGCATCGGGTGTACGCCCGGGCTGGTTCACGGTGCCTGACCTGCGGTAAGGGGACAATCACGAGTGCGCCAGTTGGCGGGCGCACGACCAGCTGGTGCAAGGTGTGCCAGCGCTGATTTGGGTCCGATCTCGACCGATCGACGGGGGACCTTCGTCCCTCGGTGAACTAAGGTCGTAGCGCCGTGTTTCTTAAATCTCTTACCCTCAAAGGCTTCAAGTCATTTGCCGACACCACCGTGATGGACCTCGAACCTGGGGTCACGGTTGTTGTTGGTCCCAATGGTTCTGGAAAGTCAAACGTCGTTGACGCCATTGCGTGGGTACTTGGTGCCCAGGCTCCAAGTGCTGTTCGAAGCCAGAAGATGGACGATGTCATCTTCGCGGGTACAGCCAAGCGTGCCGCTCTCGGCCGCGCCGAAGTGACACTCACGCTCGACAACTCGTCAGGTTTGTTACCGCTTGATGCTTCAGAAGTAAGCGTCAGCCGAATTTTGTTCCGAACTGGCGAAAGCGAATACGCAATCAATGGCGTGTCGTGCCGTTTGCTCGATGTTCAAGATCTTTTGTCTGATGCCGGCGTCGGTCGCCAGCAACACGTCATCGTGAGTCAGGGTCAGATTGACGCAGTGTTGAACGCTCGTCCCGAAGACCGCCGTTCAATTATCGAAGAAGCTGCTGGCGTTCTGAAGTTCCGCAAGCGTAAAGAAAAAGCCGAGCGCCGTCTTGAGGCGACAGAAGCTTCACTGTTGCGCGTCCAAGACTTGTTACGTGAAGTACGCCGTCAGTTGCGACCGCTTGAGCGTCAAGCCGAAGCGGCCCGTCGTCATGGCGATCTTGTTGCCGAACTCACGGCATTGCGTTTGTTTTTGTCCGGTCGCGAAATCACCACGTTCCGACGTCGGCTTGAAGCGTTGGCTGTTGAACGAACTAATGCCGGAGACAAAGAAAATGAACTCCGTCATTTATTGGCCGAACTTGATACCAATGTGATGGCCGACGAAGCCGAATTGTCGGCTCGTGGTGACAGTGGACTCAGTGATGAACTCGTGCGCGTTGAGCAATTGCGTGAACGTGCCCGCGGTATTTCAATGTTGCTCGTTGAACGTCGCCGTTCTTACGAACGCGATCGTGGCGCCATGATGGACTCTGGTGTTGTCGCCAATCTTGAAGCAGATGCATCACGTCTGAAGACCGAACTCTCCGAAGTTGAATCGGCGATGGAACGTCTCGAACCTGAAAGCGTTGAATTGGCAAATGCCGAAGCAGCTTTTGAGGGTGAGCGCAACAAAGCCGCCACACTGTTTGATCACATCTCGTCAACAACTTCAGCAGCAAGTGCCGCCGCCGAAGTCCGTGGCGAATTGCGCACACTTCGTGCTTCAGTTGAATCGGCCGATTCTGAAAATCGTCGTTTGTCGGCTCGCATGCAGACTCTGTCCGAGCGCGACGGGCGATATGCCACCGAGATCGAGCGGCTTCGTCATGAATGCGAGAGAACACAAACAGTTGAAGTCCCGCTCGTTAATGAAGTCACTGAAGCCGAATCACGACGATTGTCAGCCGAAGCCGAACTTGAAACAGCGGTATCGACTCGCAATGCAGTTGCTTCCGAACTTGCTCGTTGGCAGGCCCGAAGTGAGGCATTGCAATTAGCGCTTGACAGCGCCCGTGCACGCGCCGGCGCCGAAAAGTTGAAAGATGTTTCGGGTGTCGTCGGAACACTGCTCGACCTTGTGGTCATTGACGAAGGCTGGGAAGCGTCGGTCGAAGCAGCACTTGGCGAAGCATTGCTTTCAGTTGTCGTTGAAAACACCGAATCAGCTCGTCGTGCATTGGCACATTTGCGATCGGCGTCCACGTCGGGCGCAGTGTTGGCTTTGGGCGCGAAATCTGAAGTCGTCATCACCGGCTTGGTTCCTGCGGGAGCGCTACGCATTCGCGAACACGTGCGTTCAACTCGCAAAGATGTTTCAGATCTTCTTGATCTTCTTCTTGCAACATCGGTTCAGGTCAAAGACTGGACAGCCGCAGTTGATGCAGTGATGAGTGATCCTCGTCTGGTTGCTGTGACTCCCGAAGGTGATCGCTTTACGACAACTGGTTGGCGTATTGGTGTCGCCGGCGGTGGCGCTACTGGCGCTGCACTTGAAGACGCTCTCAACAATGCCGAAACTTCAAAATCTGAATTAGCAGTTCGTGATGAAGCGGTGCGTATTGCACAAACTGAACAGCAATCTGCACGCTCGCGTGAATCCGAACTACAAAAGCGTCTTGATGCCAATGATGCTGCTTTCACTGCCGCATCCGAAGCACTCGCTCGTGTCCAAAGTGAACGCCGTGAAGCTGCAACCGAATCTGAAGGTTTGTTGCCAACTCTGGGAGAAATCGAAGAGCGTCTCAATCGACTCAAGGCCCGAGTTGCCGAGCTCGAACACCTAGTTCCGTCACTCGAACAAGAAGAAGCCGCCGAAGCCGAAGCTGCGAAGGCGCGGGGCGAGGCCCGTGCGACTTTAGAAGCGCAATCTGCTTTGTTGTCGGGCCGACGTCGCGATCTTGAAGTGCGTTCGGCTGGACTCATTGAACGTAAGCAGTTCACTGAAGAGCGACTTGCCGAGACCGAACGTCGCCTTGAAGCCGATTCGGTTGCTCGTGCCGAAGCTGCCGGACATCGCGAGAAGATCGAAAAGATTCTTGTTGCCACCGAGCGCCTATCGCACATCGTTGATGCGCATCGAATTGTGATCGAATCACGATTGGCCGATTTGCATGAAAAGCGTCGTCGTCAAAGCGATGAAGTTCGTGCACTTGCGACCCACCTTGATGAGATGCGCAAAAAGCGTTCAGCAACCGAACGCGAGCTCGAAGAAGTACGCGAACGTTCACGTCGCTCCGAAGTTGAAGAAGCCGAAGTCAAGATGCGTCTTGAGGCAACTGTCGAAACCTTGCGACGCGATCTCGATGTCGAACCCGAAGTTGCCGAAGCGGCCGAATTGCCCGAACTTCCTGAAGGCATTACGGCTCCGGCTCGAACTCGCGATCTCGAACGCGAACTTCGCCTCATGGGACCGATCAACCCATTGGCACTTGAAGAGTTCAACGAACTACAAGAGCGCCACAAGTTCTTAGAAGAGCAACTCGAAGACGTGCGTAATACGCGTCGTGAATTGATGCGCGTGATTACCGCAGTCGACAACGAAATTCAGTCGGTCTTTGCGTCAGCATTTGCCGATGTCAGCGGAAACTTCACTCAGTTGTTCGGCAATTTGTTCCCAGGCGGAACTGGTCGCTTAGTTCTCACCAACCCCGATGATCTGTTGAACACGGGTATTGAAGTTGAAGCCAAGCCTGGTGGCAAGAACGTCAAAAAGTTGAGTCTGTTGTCGGGTGGAGAGCGCAGCCTCACCGCTTTGGCTTTCTTGTTTGCCGTTTTCCGTAGCCGCCCATCTCCGTTCTACGTGATGGACGAAGTTGAAGCCGCCCTTGACGACGTCAACCTTCATCGCTTCTTAGGTTTGATTAATGAGTTCCGTCAAGAAGCTCAGTTGCTGATTGTGAGTCACCAAAAGCGCACCATGGAAGCAGGCGACTGCTTGTTGGGTGTCAGCATGCAACCAGGTGGTTCATCAAAGGTTGTCACCGAGAAGGCCTCAACGGTCTCCGGTGGCGGCGCTGCTTAGTAAAGAGGTACGGGTATGAATACGCAGACACTCTTGTTGATTCTTTTGGTGATCGCCGTGGTCTTCGGGCTCGGCGTCGTCGTACTGAATCGTCGTTCAAGCGGCGGAGCCGGGGTCAAGCCAGTTACCTCGACGCCAGTCGCCGAAAAGGTTGCGAAGGCTGTTGTTGTCGATACCGCAGTTATTGAAACACCTGTCATTGAAACGCCTGTCGTTGAAACACCAGCACCACCAAAAAGTCGTTGGGGCAAAACTGCTTTGTCATTGGCGGGTGTTTTCGGGGGAGTGCGTGCTCGTGGCGGAATCACCAACGAAACGTGGGACGATCTCGAAGAGGCGTTGTTGAAGGCTGACGTTGGAATCGGCGTGACCGACGAATTGCTGAACTCTTTGCGCGGTCGAGTGAAGGCCAAAGAAATTACGACTCCAGACGAATTGCTTCTAGCGTTACAGCGCGAAATGACGTCGCGTCTTGAAGGTGCGAATCGTGAACTGAATTTTGCGCAACTCGACGAAGGTCGCATCAACGTGTGGTTGTTTGTCGGTGTGAATGGTGTTGGTAAGACAACCACCATCGGCAAAGTGTCAGCCCAACAAGCCCAATTGGGTCGTTCGTTGGTACTTGCTGCGGGTGACACCTTCCGTGCCGCAGCCGCCGAACAACTGGGAACATGGGCCGAACGTTCGGGAGCCGAACTAGTGCGCGGCGCCGAAGGTGGAGACCCCAGTTCAGTGATCTTCGATGGTATTCAGCGAGCTGCAGCTAAAGGTTTTGATCTTGTCCTTGGCGACACGGCTGGTCGTTTGCAGAACAAGTCAAACCTCATGGATGAACTTCGTAAGGTTCGACGCATTGCCGATCGTGAGCCTGGTCAGGTGACCGAGGTGTTGCTCGTCATTGATGCCACGACTGGTCAGAACGGGCTCTCGCAGGCCCGCGAATTCACCGATGCCGCGGGCGTCACCGGAGTCGTTCTGACCAAGCTTGATGGTTCGGCCAAAGGCGGAATCGTGTTCGCCATCGAGACCGAGATGGGCATTCCGATCAAATTGGTTGGTCTGGGCGAAACCATTGGCGACCTGGTGGCTTTCAACCCCGACGAATACGTCTCCGCACTCTTCAACGGGTGACCAACTGCCGGCTAAGTGACCAGAAAAAAGATGACTTAGTTCCCAAATTTTCTTGATGAGTTGGGAACTAACCCGCAATCTGGCATCGTCGTAGTTGTATGAAGAAAATTCTGGTCCCCGCCCTTACCGTTTTTGCCCTCTTTGCCGTGTCGTCGTGTGGCGACGATCCCGACGCTTCTGGTCCGCCAATCTTGGTTTTGTCCGCCGCTAACGGTGGTGGTTGGTCGGAATCAGCACCAGCAGCATCTGACATGGCCGGTGCCGATGAAAAGATGATGTGGGCCTATCAGCAAAACTTCACTGCAGCCACAGAGTTGCCGGCACTCGATAGCAGCGCTCGCTCGTACACATTGGTCGCTGGCGATGTGTCAACGGATTCGTTGAATGCACTCAAAGCGGCATTTGGAGTCACTCAAGATTTCGTCGCTCAAGATGTGTCGCAGGGCGGTGGTTACTTGTCCGGTAACTACGACGGCACAACACCAACTTTGTATGTCAGTTCGGACGCGATGCATTATTGGAGTTACTCACCGGCTTGGGATGAGTCATCAATCTCATCACGACCGTGCATCATTGATTCCGACACCACTTATGTTCCCACGAGTGATGTCCCTGCGCCCATTGCCGAAATATGTGCCGAGCCTGCAGCCCCCGAAAATGTTCCGACCAAGGCCGAAGCCGAAGAACTCTTTGCAACGACCGTAAGTGCACTCG
>Ga0208227_1000255_pt1 | contig 14346 bp, 14 predicted proteins | sample LakMenEpi13Jun11_FD_150692 | JGI IMG/M metagenome (GOLD analysis project Ga0208227, IMG submission 150692) | Freshwater microbial communities from Lake Mendota, WI - 13JUN2011 deep hole epilimnion (SPAdes) | ecosystem: Environmental > Aquatic > Freshwater > Lake > Epilimnion/Euphotic zone ...
TGGAAATGGAACCGCAATTTTCACAAACGATGGTGGAGCGGCTCGCAAGTTCCAGAACCAGGTTCAGGTGGGAATGATTGGAATCAACGTTCCAATTCCAGTGCCGGTAGCGTACTTTAGCTTCGGTGGTTGGAAGCACTCACTGTTTGGGGACAGCCGTGCCCATGGAGAAGAAGGCTTCCGATTCTTTACCCAGACCAAGGTAATTACCTCCAGATGGCTTGACCCAAGTCACGGTGGACTAAACCTAGGCTTCCCACAAAACTAATGAAGATTGCTATCACCGGTTCCACCGGATTTGTTGGTAGCAACATTGCGTCAGTTTTGCAAAGCTCCGGTCACGAAGTAATTGGCCTAGTTCGATCAGAAGCCAAGTTGCCCTGGGAAACCAAACTGGTTGATTTCACCAGCGAAGACTCAATCAGTTCGGCCCTAGAAGGCACAGAAGCCGTCGTTCACTGCGCTATCGCTAATGATTTCAACAGGTTGCTGCAAGATCGAGACTTCGCTTACGACAGCTTTGTTGGGATGACTGCAAGGGTTGTCAAGGCTGCCAACAAGGCCGGATCAAAACCTATTTACATCTCAACCGACTGGGTTATGGATGGCACTACGCATCTTTCTTTGGAATCTAACAAAGGTAACCCCGTGAATTTTTATGGATTTCTTAAGGCCATGGGCGAGCAGGTGGTGCGCGACTTAGCTCCAGAAAACGGTGCAGTGTGCCGCATCGGGGGAGTCATGGGTTTTCATCAAACCAAGAAAGATGGCCCAAGGAGTCAAGACGTTGGTTTTGGTTACTTCGTTACCTCACTTGTGAACTCTTTGAGCAAAGGAGATACTTTCGCCGTTTGGGGTGGCGATCAAGTAAACAAAATTGCAACCCCATCTCTTGCTGCTGAGATTGGTGCGCAAGTCGAGAAAGTTGCCATACGAAATGCAACCGGAACTTTTCATTTAGTTGGTGACGATGCTGTTACCAGAATGGAGCTTGCAAAGTTAGTTTGTGAGGTCTTTAATCTAGATGCATCTTTGTTGCAAGAAACAAACCCACCCGAGTCTGAACTGTTTCCCGCTCCGGTGCCGGTGGATACCTCACTGTCTAATGTTGAGACTAAAAAGATTCTCGGAATTGGTGAAAAAAGTCTTCGAAGCTTGCTTGAGTCCTTGCGGATTGAATACGAAGCTGGTTTCGCGACCAAGAATTAGTGCCCTAGATTCTTTGTCCTGACAAACACTAAGCTGGAGACAATAGCGACAAGGAGGTCAGCTTTGCAGAAGTTCAACTTGCTAATTGCGGGCCAAGGTTCGAAGAACAAATCATTTGAACCAGTCGTTACCCCCTACAGCGGTGAGGTCATAGCTGAGGTTGAGACAGCGACAGTTCAGGACGTTGAAAGAGCTGTCGACCAGGCGGAATTAGCCGCCGTGACTTGGCGCAGGACTCCTGCCCATAAGAGATATGAAATCATGATGGCTGCCGCCGCGTTGGCCGATGAGCGCCAGGAGCAAATGGCCCAGATTATTTCCCAGGAGAACGGCAAGAGCATTCTCGAGGCTAGATCCGAAGCTGCGCGTAGCGGCGAAATAATGAGGCTTTCAGCTTTTGAGGGGTCCCAGCTCTACGGCGAAGGTTTACCGTTGGATGCCAACAAGGGAACTGGCCAAGAAAAACTCGGCTTTACGCTGCCTCAACCAGTTGGAGTTGTTGTTGCTATTACGCCCTTTAATTACCCAGCACTTTTAGTTATGCACAAAATCGGGCCAGCACTAGCTGTTGGCAACGCGGTTATCTTGAAGCCTGCGAGAACCACACCACTGACTGCAATTGCATTGGCCCAGTGCTTCATCGACGCTGGTTTACCTGAAGGTGTTCTAAGCGTTATAACCGGTCCAGGTGCCGATTTAGGTGAGGCTCTATTCACCAACCCGAAGGTAAGAAAAATATCGTTCACGGGTTCGACCAAGGTGGGAGAGTCGATCACCAGAATTGCCGGGGTCAAGAAGCTCTCGCTCGAACTTGGCGCCAGCTCACCGGTGGTGGTCTTGAGTGACGCGGACATCGACTTTGCGGCTCATGCGGTTTCCATCGGGGGCTATGTAAACGCTGGTCAGGTTTGCATCTCGGTACAAAGAGTAATTGTTGAAAAATCAATCAGGGCAGACTTTTTGGATGCGCTCAGACCTAAAGTTGCAGCTCTAAAGTATGGAAATCCTCTGGATGAAAGTAACAATATCGGCTCGATGATATCGGAGTCCGAGGCGAAGCGAGTGGCTGCAAGCATCAAGGAATCAACTAGCCAAGGGGCAAACCTTCTCTTGGGTGGCGAGCGAGAAGGCTCATACGTCCAACCCACAATTCTCGCTGACGTTGATCCAGATTCGTCCATTGCCCAGCAAGAGCTATTTGGCCCAGCGGTAGTGATTTCCAATGCCAATGACGACAGGGAGGCAATCGCCCTGGCAAACAGCACTGTCTATGGTCTGGGCGCTGGAGTTTTCACCAAGAACATGGATAGAGCTATTGAATCCATGCGTGAAATTGATGCGGGAATCATTCACATTAACTGGACCCCACTATGGCGGGCTGATCTAATGCCCTACGGAGGACTCAAATCTAGCGGCATAGGTAAAGAAGGAATTAGAACCACAGTCTCGGAGATGACAGAATCTAAAACCATAATCATGCACGGCCGCGCCTGGTAGAAACGGAAAACAAAATGACTAAGCCAAACTATGGAGAGACAATTACCCTGACTGTTGCGCAAGCAGTAGTTTTGTACATTTCTAACCAGTACTCGTTTTCTGATTTGGGTAGGCAGCGATTTGTGCCCGCGGCTTTTGGAATATTTGGCCACGGCAACGTCGCGGGACTAGGCCAAGCCCTTGATGAATACCATGATCACCTTCCATTTATGCAGGGAAGAAACGAGCAAGCCCTAGGCCATGCCGCAATCGCTTTCTCAAAGCAAAGACTTCGCACCCAAACCATCGCTGTTACCTCATCGGTTGGACCAGGCTCCACTAACTTGGTAACCGCGGCCGCGCTTGCAACGGTAAACCGGATCCCACTGCTACTTCTGCCTGGTGATGTTTATGCAACTAGGCGTCAGGGTCCGGTACTTCAGCAGCTCGAAGACTTCTCGCAACCGGATGTTTCCGTCAACGATGCCTTCCGCCCGGTGTCTAAATTCTTCGACCGCATCACAAGGCCTGAGCAGTTACTTTATTCACTGCCTCAAGCATTTAGAGTTTTGGCGAATCCAGCAGAAACCGGAGCAGTAGTTATTGCCCTGCCTCAAGATATTCAGTCGCACTCTTTTGATTTCCCGCGATCATTCTTTGAACCAAAAGAGTGGAAGATTCGAAGGCCGTTACCGGATCCAACAGATATCCAATCAATAGCTAAAGCGATTAAGGGCTCTAAGAAACCATTGGTGATATCTGGAGGAGGGGTAATTTACTCCGGTGCGACAAAGGCACTAGAAGCCCTAGCCAATCAAACAGGTATTCCCGTTTCTGAAACCTTTGGTGGAAAAGGATCTATTCAAAAACCTGGATCTTGGCACCTCGGTGGCATAGGACTCGAAGGAACACCTGCGACCAACAAGCTAGTGATGCAGGCAGATCTGATCATTCATATCGGTACCAGATTGACTGACTTTGCTACGGCGTCTCAGTCAATATTCCAAAACCCAAAGGTGCGATTTGTTTCAATAAACGTCACCGAGGGTGACGCAATAAAGCAAGGCGCCACAGCAGTGGTAGCGGACGCAAAGCTCTCGCTGGAGGCTCTAGCAACCGAGCTGAAGGGATTCCAGATTGATCCTGCATGGCGCGATGCGATAACAACTCAAATGTCTGGCTGGAATACCTTGAGAGCTGAGTCAATTGATCCTGACAAGCTCTTTGATAAGTCTGACCTGGACGTTCGAACCAATACTGATGCAGTTTTGACTCAGGGTCAGCTAATTGGCGTCTTGCAAGAAAAAGCACAAAATGGTGACATTTTGATAGCAGCAGCTGGTGGACCCCCAGGAGATATTCAAAAGGTTTGGGACGCTACCGAGGGACGCTTTGCTCACTTGGAATTTGGCTTTAGCTGCATGGGGTATGAGATTCCTGCCGCTATAGGAGTTCGACTAGCCAATCCAGACAAGAAGAACCGAGTGGTTTCTCTTGTTGGCGATGGAACTTTCGTGATGGCTCCAACAGAAATTGTTTCGGCAGCGCAAGAGAATCTCGATCTCACAATCGTGGTTTCTGAAAACCGGGGTTATCAGGTAATTAGACGCTTGCAGATGTGGCGAGTGGGCCACCACTTTGGAAATGAGTTCCGTTACCGCGAAGAAGGACCCATTTTGACTGAGTCTGCCGGCACTAAGAACTCACCTCGTCTTGAGGGCAACTACCTAGAAATTGATATCGTCTCGATGGCAAAGGGTATGGGTGCCAAGACCTATCGACCTGTTACAGCCGATGAGTTCAGAAAAGTTTTGGACGAAACCAGAACTGCTTCTGGGCCCGTAGTAATTGTTGTTCCAACGATCCCTCACGTTAGCCTGCCCGGGGCTGGACTTTGGTGGGATGTTGCTCCTGCGGAAGTATCAGACCAGCCCTGGCTTACCGCGGCACGAGCCGAATACAACGAAGGATTGGGTACTCAACGATGGCACGGCTAAAAGCACCTGAACTTCAGAGGCAACTGCGTGCCAGTCTCCAAGCTGGAAAGAGCCTCGGCACTTTTATTGGCATACCCAGCACCATTTCTTATGAGTTGGCAGCGCTGGCTGGTTTTGACTGGGTCATTTCCGATCTTGAACATGGCGAGAATGAATATTCTGATTTGGCCAGGGCGGTAGTGGCATTCGATGGTCCAGTAGTTGCTCGGGTGAGCTCGCCTTCGGCAGAGAATATTTCTCGTGCGCTAGATCGGGGTGCGGCCGGAATCATGATTCCGAGAATTTCTTCATTTGAGGATTTAGATCACGCGCTAAGTGCATTGGATTACCCTCCCAAAGGCTCCAGAGGAGTCGCCAGCTACAACCGGAGCGCATCTTGGGGTGCTGACCAAAAGGCTCTTGTGGAAGCAGATCCAGTTGCCATAGTCCAGGTGGAGACCCGCTTTGCCGTTAATGAAATTACTGAATTGGTAAAAAACAAGAGAGTCGACGCACTTTTCATTGGGCCATTGGATCTTTCTTACTCACTTGGTGTGCCAAGAGATTACAGTTCTGAAGTGTTTCAATCGACCATTGCTTCGGTTGTTGAAAATTGCAGAAGTGCCAAAAAGCCATTGGGAATACTCGCCACTTCAGCCCAGGATGCTATAGCTTATGAAAAGCAAGGTTTTGATTATCTGGCTCTGGGATCGGATTCAACTTCGTTACTTCAGGCCTTCAAGTCTCAAATAGAAGCTATTCGAAACAACTAGCAATGCATACTCTCTTGGCTTCTTCTGGATTTCGAAATGGCTGAATTTCTAATTGTCGGCCTTGGACCAGTGCCTGCCGAGCAAACGCAAGAATTGCTAGGACCCCAATTCACTTTCGTTACTGAACCAACTTCTCAAGATCTAGCAAAAGCTGACGGCGCAATTGTTCGCGCGGAGTTTTACCTCGATAAAGCTGCACTGGAATCAATGCCAAAGCTGAAGATAGCGGTGCGAACAGGTGTCGGGGTTGACCGGGTGGATCTGGTATCTGCTACCGACAGGGGTGTTTCGATTGCAATTACCCCCGGGGCAAACACCAATGCCGTAGCTGAAGGGGCATTAGCCATGATGCTTTCGCTTTCCAAGAAACTCTCCCCGCTAACTGAACTAGTAAGAAAAGATCAATGGACTAGCCGTGACGGTATTGTCCCAGGGGACCTAGAGGGCTCAACCCTTGGCCTTGTAGGGTTCGGACGCATCGGATCCAGAGTTGCCCAACTGGCGCAAGCTTTTGGGATGCGGGTATTAGCTTTTGATCCTGTTGCCGCTGTCCCAGAAAACCTGAGAGCTGAATCAATGGATGATCTGTTATCGGAGTCCAACTTCCTTTCCGTCCACGTTCCCCTCAACGAGAAAACCCGTAACTTGATTTCCAAGAGGGAAATTGAGCTCATGCCTCAAGACTCCATAATCATCAATGTCGCTCGAGGTGGTGTGGTTAATCTAGATGCCGCCAATAAAGCCCTTAATTCTGGGAAACTTTCAGGCCTAGGTTTAGATTCTTTTGATCCAGAGCCCGCGGTAATTCACGAGTGCTTCAATCACCCAAACGTAGTTCTTACCCCTCACGTGATGGGCCTAAGCCACCGCGCCAGGCAGCAAACATTTGCCGCGGCAGCCCAGGCCATAAAGGATTTTTTCAATCAAACGGGAAGTGTTGAGATTATAAATCAAACGCGAGGAGAAAACTAAATGCAGGTAAAAATTGCTGGAGCACCAATTAGTTGGGGAGTTTGCGAAGTTCCTGGGTGGGGATACCAAATGTCACCGGAAAGAGTGTTAGCAGAGATGAGCAGTCTCGGGCTGACTGCTACCGAATTTGGTCCTGATGGGTTTTTACCGATAGACCCTCTTCAAAAAGCCGAGTTTCTATCGCACCACAAGATAAGAGCCATCGGTGGCTTTTATCCGATCCTGCTGCATGATCCAACTAACGATCCAATACCTGCCGTGACAGCTGAGTTAGATTCCTATGAGGCTGCTGGCGCCGAGGTTCTCGTCCTAGCCGCTTCAACTGGAGTTGATGGCTACGACGCAACCAAGCCAGTCTTGACACCCTCGCAGTGGGCCACTTTGTTCGAGAACTTATCTAAAGTTTCCGATCTTGCAAAACAGCGTGGCGTGAAGGCAGTAGTCCACCCTCACGTTGGAACACTAATTGAAACCCGCGAAGACATAGAGCAAGTGTTGGCTGGAACAACTATTGGGTTTTGTCTAGACACCGGACACATGCTGATTGGTGGAACGGACCCAGTTCAGTTCTCGAAAGACCACTCAGATCGAATCCAGCATTCACACCTCAAGGATGTAAATCTTAAAGTTGCAGAGAAGGTTAGGTCCGGGCAGCTTTCGTATTACGAGGCTGTGAAGCAAGGTTTATATACCCCTCTTGGTCAGGGGGATGTCGATGTCAGATCGATTATCAAGAACTTGATGGCCGCAAATTACCAGGGTTGGTTCACTCTCGAGCAAGATAACGTGGTTGATGCAGACCCGGCTGCTGGCTCTGGCCCAGTCAGTGACGCAACCATGAGTGTTGAGTTCATAAACAAGGTGGCTAGCGAGTTCGCTGCCTGAATCCTTAAATACCAAACGGCCACCAACTAAAAGCTGGCAGCCGTTGGGCTAGAAGTTACTTACCTTTTACCTGAGAGATCTCGTGGGTTAGGGCTTCAAGCTCGGCTCCACCAGCCATGGCCATGGTCAACTCGTCCAGCTTTACATTCTTGCGCTGGAACTCGTTGATCATCTTTCCTCGGTTTAGAAGGTAGAAGCGGTCTCCAACTAGGAAGGCGTGGTGTGGGTTGTGAGTAATAAATACAACTGCAACACCTCTTTCCTTGGCTGATAGAACATACTTCAAAACGATTCCTGACTGACGAACTCCCAGTGCTGAGGTTGGCTCGTCAAGAATTAGCACCTTGGCACCGAAGTAAACAGCGCGGGCAATAGCTACTGCCTGACGCTCTCCACCGGATAGGGTTCCAATTGGCTGGTCAGTGTCGCGAAGGTCGATACCCATCTCAAGCAGTTGCTGCTTTGAAAGAGCCTTCATCTTCTTGATGTTCAGCATCCGGAAAGGACCCCAGCCTATGGTGATCTCGTTACCGAGGAAGAAGTTTCGCCATACCGACATCATCGGAATGGTTGCTAGGTCCTGGTAAACAGTTGCAATACCTTTGGCAATTGCTTCTCTTGGGGAATTAAAGTCAACCGGTTGACCATCCATCAGGAACTCACCGGTTGTTGCCTTATGAACACCTGAAAGCGTCTTGATCAGAGTTGACTTACCTGCACCATTGTCACCAAGCACACAGGTAACGCTTCCCGAAGTAACCTCCATGCTCACATCGGTCATAGCAATAACGCTTCCAAACTGCTTGGTTACGTTTTTTAGCTCTAAAGCTACGGTCATTTCTTTCGTCCCTTCATTGCTCTTTTTCCTACGAAGGTATTAATCAATACGGCTGTGAACAAGATCAGTCCTAGGAAGGTGAATGTCCAGTCAGAATCCCAAAGTGCGTAAGGGATACCGATGTAGGCCATTCCCATAATTACTGCACCCAGAGAGGCTCCAATAGCTGAGCCCATACCACCGGTAAGTAGTGTTCCACCTACCGCTGCGGCGATGATGTAGAAAAACTCAACTCCAACACCTTGTCCGGCCTGCATACCCTTTAGGCGAAGCACGAACATGATGCCTACGAAAGCTGCGGCCATTGAGGTCATCACAAACAAGATGATTTTGGTTCTAATTACAGGCACTCCCGCGTTACGGGCTGCGTTAGCATCTCCACCGGATGCAAAAATCCAGTTACCAAACTTGGTTCTGGTCAAAATCCAGGTAGCCAAGAGGGTGAAGAAGATCCACCAGAGGATCGAAATCTGGAAGCTTGCTCCTGCAAATTCAATCTTGCTTGCAAGCAACCCTGCTGCTTGGTCGAAGTTAGCTGTCTCGTCGGTAAGGCTCACTCGAACGGTTCCAGTGAACTGCTTGGTGACAGCCAGGTTCGCTCCGCGAAGAACAAAGAATGTAGCCAATGTGACAATGAAAGATGGCAACCCAGTTGTAACTACCAGCCAGCCATTCAGAAGTCCTACCGCTGCAGCAAAAACCATTACCAGGAAAATCGAGGTCCAAAGATCTAGTCCGAGTTCAGTCACTAGCACTCCGGTTAGAAGCCCTGTGGTTCCAACCATTACTCCAGTGGAAAGGTCAAACTCGCCACCGATCATCAAAAGTGCCACGAACACCGCCACAATTCCAATTGGAGCCGCGATGTCGGTCCAGCCAGCAATACCGCCAGGTTGGCCAAAGTTTCCGGTTGTGTCAACCGATGAGAACAATAAGAAGATCGCTAGCGCACCCATTAGGGCACCAAATTCTGGACGTCTTAAGAGAGTGGTTATAGGGGAAGTTTTTTGAACGCGTTCATCTTTGAGTGCGTTTGCCATGAATGGATCCTCAGTTTCTTAATTTGTTTCATTTAGAAAACAGGTGGGCTAGAAAATCTTCTAGCCCACCTGCCTTGTGTTTCTATGATACGACTAGCGAGTACCTGCTGCTACCAGTGCCTTAACGGTCGCGACGTTTGTTGAGTCAACAAAGCCAGGTCCGGTGTACATAGGTAGACCTCCACCAAGGGTGTGACCGTTGGTTAGGTTTAGGTATAGCAAGGCAACGGATAGGTAACCCTGTGCGTACTGCTGCTGGTCAATTGCGAAAGCAATTGTTCCGGCCTCAATAGCATCTAGAGCCTCAGCTGACATGTCAACTGTTCCGATGTACATCTCTACACCTAGGTCAGTAACTGCTGGTAGAACTGCCTTTGCTGCGATGTCAGCGTTCAATGCGAACACGCCATCGTAGGTTGGGTCAGCTTCCAAAGCAGCCTTGATCTTTGCAGATGCAGCTGTAAGGTCAGCAAGACCGCCATCTAGGTTGAAGTTAACAACTTCACCATCGAATGTGTCTGCTGCTCCTGCACAACGCTCTTCAAGACCAACGTTTGCTGCTTCCTGTAGAGGACAAAGAATCTTTGTCAAACCAGCTTCGTTGAAACGAAGACCGGCTTCTTGACCAGCGATGAATTCATCCTGACCAACGTGGGTGATTGCACCAAGCTCCTTGAACACTGCGGATCCAGAGTTCATGGTTACTGTAGGAATGCCAGCGGCAGCTGCTGCCAACATTGCATCCTTGATTGCACCTGGGTCTGGAGCTGAAGCTGCGATTGCGTCACAGCCACCTGCGATACCAGCCTCAATTGTCTGAGCCTGCTTTGCAGAGTCGTTTGTTGAGCCCTGGTAGTCAACTGTGATACCTAGGTCAACACCGGCCTGCTCAGCACCCTTTTGTGCTACAGTCCAGAAACCTCCACCGTCACCGTGTGTGTAAACACAGATCTTGAAGTCGCTTGCTGGTGCTGCTGTTTCTTCTTCTGCTGCGGTTGTTGCACATCCGGTTAGTACTAACGCGGAAACGGCAACAAGAGCAGCTAGCTTCTTGATGTTCATAGAGATAACCTCTCGTTTTCATTTAAATGGTCGGAAAGACCCGACTGCAGATAATTATCGCGGTTTGTAAGGACAATTAAGCCAGATTTCATCTCCCCGTTATGAAAAAGATACCTAACCGCCTGGAGCCCAGCCTTTTCCAAGCTATCCCCCTAATCCAACAGGTAGCCAAGTTGATTACAAAGTTAGCTCTATGTAAGGATTTTACCGCTCAACAATAGTGAACTCAAAAGAGTACAAATCAGTTCGATAGCAGTGCTGCCCATACTCCAACGCAACCCCGGAGTTATCAAACGCTGTCCGATTCATGGTCAGTACCGGTGAGTTTTTTTCAATTTCTAACAGGCTAGATTCTTTTGCGCTGGCGCGACGGGCACCAATTTTTTGCTTAGCAACTTGGATTGAGGCGCCATTAGTTCGGAGCCAATCGTAAAGACCGGACTTGGAGATATCACTTTCGGTGAGGTGCTCAAATCTTGGGTGTATCCAGTTTTGCAAAACAGCAACCGGTGTTTTCCCCGCACTTCTTACCCGGTGTAGGAACACAACTTTTTGTCCAACAGTAACTCCAAGTTGCGCAGCAACAACTGCATCAGCAGGAACAAGTTTGAATTCAATAACTTTGGTTGAGGGCTTTCTTCCAGCTCGCTCAAGATCATCAAATAGTGATGTGAGTTCAACCCCGCGAGTAACTTGGCCGTGAACAACTTGAGTTCCAAGACCGCGACGGCGAACGAGAAGTCCTTTGTCAACAAGTTCTTCAATGGCTCTTCGAACTGTTGGTCTAGAGAGACCAAGGCGCTCGCAAATTGAGATTTCATTCTCTAGCCGGTCACCGGCAGCCAGTTGACCCGAAAGAATTGATTTTTCTAAAAGCTCAGAGAGTTGGAAATAAAGAGGAGCAGTAGATTTTCGATTCAGTTTGGAGAAAATCGAAAGCGGAAGGATTACCTCGGTCTTGCGCATCCGCTTATTCTCCTGATCTGAAGTATGTTATGACAATACTTCATTCCAGCAAGTTCAAGCCAAATTCATTGTTTCCAACCAGTGAACTTTTGAAGCTAGATGCGCTTACCTTCGTTGTCTATGGGCTTAGTAATTGGGCTCAGGATTGCCGCGATCAACATGAACACAAGTGGGATTCCAAACGCCACATACAACCCAGCAAATTCGCCCAAAGCACCTAAAGCAGGCCCCACGGTAATCGAGGAGATGGAAACCACGGTAATAATCATGTTGATTCGGGCAGGAGCCAAAGCTTCCTGGTCTCCCATCGAGGCAACTGACATTGGAAAACCCATTGCGATTCCTAGACCCCAAAGGATCAGGCCCAGCAATGGAAGATTGATCAGATCCTGAGCAATGAATACTGCTATACCGCTGACGGCCAGCAGTGCCGAAAACAGAATGGTTCTGGACCGTCCAATCGCATCAACAATGAATCCACCAAATAGCCGTCCGGCGGTAATGGCAATCCAGAAAATACCGAACATGATCGCAGCTTCCGAGCCCGAGTAACCAGAACCAGTTAGGGCGATTGGTACCCAGGTTCCAGCCGACATCTCGGCCATGATGAAAGAAAAACCAACAACAGCAATCAACAGACTTCGCTTTTCAGTCCATACCTTCTTGGTTTCACCTTTTCTGGACGCCTTGCTAGCTGTGCTCTCGGCAATTTTCTTTCGAGCAGGTAATACAACGCCGGCAGCAATGGAGATTGCGGCAACAAACAAACCTGTCACAAAGTAGTGACTGGCAAGCCCAATTCCTTGATCGATTGCCCAGCCAGAAATAGCCGCACCACCAAGCATGCCAACACCGTATGCACCGTGAATGGCAGGAAAGATTGAATGCTTTGACTTTTTATCCGCCGCATTACCCTCGTAGTTTCCAACGAAGTCCTCTATCGCCATTGGGGTTCCGATGGAAACTAGCAACAGGCTTGAAACAAGAATCAAACCTAGTTCCACCGAAAGACCAATACCCATGAGAGAGGCTGCTCCAATAGAGAATCCGAGAGCTGCAATAAGCCTCGAGCCAAAACGATTTACCAGAAAACTCGCAAAGAAAATTCCAAGCAATCCACCAACTGCATACAGCATGGTGAAGATTCCAAACTCGAGGTCATTGAACCCAAGCAGCTGCTGCACCTCTGGACCGCGACTAACCCAGGTGGAGAACAAGAAAGCTCTGGCAAAAAATAGAGCTGCGGAAGCGGTGGACCAAACAAATAGGGACGGCTTTGACAATTGATACCTAACTTCTTTCGTTTTCAATAAAGCTCCATGAGACCGCGTGAGTGATCATCATGTGAACATCTTCAATTCGACCCATGTTTGGTTCTGGAACTCTGATTTCAAGCTCGACTAAAGAGCCTAACTTCCCGCCATCCCTGCCGGTCAGTCCGACAGTCCGAGCGCCGATAGATTTTGCATACTCAACCGCCTTGATGACATTGTTTGAGTTCCCAGAGCCCGAGATTGCAATTACGAGATCTTTTGGTTCTAGGAAGTTCTTGAGTGGCTCAACCAGTGCTTGGTCGTAGTCAACATCATTGCTGTATGCGGTGAGGGTGGAAACCGAGTCATTTAGGCACATAACCTTGAAGCGCTCAGTTTTTTCATATGAGGCACCCTTGACTAGATCGTTGACCCAGTGCGAAGCGGTGGAGGAGCTGCCGCCATTACCCATTGTGAAGATCGTCTGATTGGCAGCACGAGTTTCTGAAAGCCAAGAAATAAGGGTGTCTATCTTGGAGGCATCGACAAGGTCGATGGCCTCTTTCACTTTTGCCAAATAATTAGCCACGTAGTTCATTTAGTGCCAACTCTCTTGCTCCAATTAATACATTTGAATTACCCAGTGTAGAAAATTTCAGTTTGGTTTGCGTCTGTTCCAAAAGGTGCTGCAGCTGATTCAATAAAGCAGACTCTAACCTAGGACCGGCCTTAGAAATCCCGCCGCCCAAAACCAAAAGCTCGGGATTGATGATTCTCACAAGAGTCGATAACCCTGCTGCTAGTCGCGCGCTGTATTCCAACAAGAAGCTTTCGTCAAGCAAGAGCTCTTGAGCAGATTTTCCATAATCTTTTCGTATCCAATAGCCGCTGCAGAATCTCTCAAGGGTTCCACGGTTACCCAATTCGTCTGCCGGGCCGGATGGATCAATCACGATGTGACCTAGTTCTCCGGCAAGTTCACCGTGGCCGCGATAGATCTCTCCGTTGATAATCAACCCTGCTCCAATTCCAGTGGAGACAGTCACATAAGCAAGGTTTGATTGCCTGGAACCTCGGGAAACAAACTCACCGAGGGCTCCAACATTTGCATCGTTGTCTGCAACTGCCGGTAGTCCAAGCACACGCTTTGACCACTCAGGGAAATCGAAATCTTCCCAACCTGAAACGTGGACTGACCTTTTTACCTTTTGATTGGCAAAATCAAACGGTCCGCCAAAGCTAATTCCAACTCGGTCGATGGATTTGTCCTTTGCGATTAATTCAGCAGCGTAAAGGGCTAACTGGGCAAGGATTTTCTCGGGGGTTTTATAGTCTGCTGTTACGAGCTCGATGAAATTCTCTAGGTTACTGGCTGAAGCGATACTACATTTTGTACCACCGATGTCCAGCAACAATGCACTCATGAAAAAAGCATAACGAGACATCGCGACGTCAGAAGATATTGCAATCTTTCTCTATCGAATTGCCTTCAAGACCAAGTCTGTAATTGACTTTTTATTGGCAGGAGTGAGTTTTGTCAGCGCAAAAGATGTTGGCCACATGGAACCAGAATCTAGGTTTGCGGACTCATCAAAGCCAAGGGTTGAGTACCTTGATTTCCATTTGCCAGCATTTTGGAAAAAGACCAAAACTTTTCCGTTCTTGTAATAAGCAGGCATTCCATACCAAGTCTTTGGCTCTAGCTCCGGAGCAATCGATGTGATGAGTTTGTGAATTGCCAAAGCAAGTTCTTTGTCTTCCTTGTTCATAAGCTTCACTTTTTCCATAAGCTCTGCTTCGCCCTTTACACCCTTTGCCTTGTTTTTGAGCTCTTGAGCTCTGTCCTTCATGGCCTGGCGCTCAGCTGCACTGAAAGTCTTGGTGCTTTTTGCTTTA
>Ga0208227_1000257_pt1 | contig 14286 bp, 9 predicted proteins | sample LakMenEpi13Jun11_FD_150692 | JGI IMG/M metagenome (GOLD analysis project Ga0208227, IMG submission 150692) | Freshwater microbial communities from Lake Mendota, WI - 13JUN2011 deep hole epilimnion (SPAdes) | ecosystem: Environmental > Aquatic > Freshwater > Lake > Epilimnion/Euphotic zone ...
CGATTGAAAGACGGCTTCGGCAATGCTAGAGAGGTAGAAAATCTCCTGGATTCTGCGCAGCGCAATGCAACACTTCGGGTTTCGCACTTAGGTAATTTGGCCACTGAAAGTGAAATCAGAACAATCATTGCGAGCGATATCCCCGAGATAAATCAGTCGGGCACAAAACGCCCAATTGGATTCACTCGAAACGCTTAACTCTCAGCCTTAGAGCCACTTACGCCTTTTGAACAACCAGATCTGAAGAGTAGTAACGATAACAATTGTTCCCCACGAGAAGAGGTAACCGTATTGCCAATTGGACTCCGGCATGTCGTCAAAATTCTGCCCGTAGAGACCAACGATAAATGTTGGAAGCAACATGATGGAGGTAATTGCTCCGGTAATTCGATTGGCCTTTACCTGCTCTAGCGTACGTAACTGTTTCAAACGTTCTGTGATGACTGCAACTTGTTGTTGAAGTTCGTGCAGCATTGTGTTCACATGACGAGAGTTGAAGAAGATGTCCTTGATGTAAATCTCAATGTCACCATCAAATAGTTGTTGATCTATGTCTTGACCTGTGCCGAATAAATCTATTTGGTTAGTTGAAATGAGGTCTAAGAGTCGTTCGGTTTCTTGGGATACCCGTGAAATTCCAGGAATTTCACGCTGAATTCCTGCTAACTCAATTCGATATTCATCAGCGACTGTCAATAGAGACTGATGTTTCTTCCGAGAGATATGGGCGACATCACGTTCGGTTTCATCATCTTGAGACTGAATACCCAGATTCGTCAGAATCGTGCCGATTCGGTTGCTCACACTCTCTACATCTTGGTGGAGTTGATTTACCGCAATCTGAAAAAGACCAGCGATGAACCAACCACTTGTTTGACCTACCTCTAATTCCTGCCGATAAACGTCTTCCTCAAATCTGATCTTCTCCCAAGCCGACTGTGAGGTCGGAGATTCGCGCACGACAACAAGCGAGTGCAAATGAGTGCTCACAATTACTAACTCGTCAAAAGTTGCAACTTCATCATCAACACTCGAAGGTATAGACAACTGTCCAAAGAGGTAGCCGTTGTGTGCTTCCATTCGGGGAAAGGGATCATCTGAAAAATTGGAACCTTGAAGAAGATGACGTCGCGCAACAGGATGGAGTTTGACCCCAGTCTTTAGCTCGAAGTCATCTAAAGCTGAAGGATGAAATGAGCCTTCCGACCCCACACTAATCCATTGAATAAAGGGACTTAATTCCATTATTTGAATGTACTTGACGATTTGAATGGTTCGACTATTAGGGATATATCAACGCCGTCAGCGACTAATCACAGAAGGAACTCATGCGTACTTGGGCGAGATCCCTTGAAGAGGCATTCAGCGGACCACTTCGAACCGATCGATTAATTGGTTGTAGTTCACGATGAATGGTTGGCCTGTGTTTGGGTCGACCATCGATAAATATGATGAATCGTGGTTGAGGTACGGGGTAGTGCGAGAAATCGAACCCTGATCCTCTACGTCGATCCAGTGCCAAGAACATTCTTTCTGAGCAAAAACGGCGCCAAGCTTGGGGCCGCCCACGACCGGATTTTCAAATTCGTATAGATAATCAATATTGCCGTCATTGGTGACATCAACTGACTTCACGCGTAATGGAGTTCCGACATTGTCAATAGTGAGCAGATCGGAGTAGTCGATCCAGCGATCGGTGGACCATTTGAATAGACGAATACTGTCCGCTAAAACAAGTGAAACAAAAACGGGGCACGTTCCACCAGTAAATTTTGACCAATCTTTTGGTTTCAATATGTCATTAAGTAGATAGAGGCCATCTTTGGGATTGCTTGCGATCGGAGAGACAAATTCTGCAGCAGCAGTGGTCTTGTTGGGCGCAATGGTTGTCGTAACTATCAAGGTTGTGCTGGTTGCAGGGGTTGTTGGCGTTACTGTCGCCGGGATCAGTGGTGTGGAATCGCCGCTTGTCATTGGTACGAGAACTGTGACCTCGGTTACCGATTGTGTATTTGCATCATCTGAGCGAATAAACGTGGCGTACATGACGCTTGCGATCAAACTTGCGGCGACAGATATTCCAAGCCGAATGACAATACCCTTAGGTGTCAATCCGCCACCAGAGCTACTCAATTTTTCCCAAAAGGCTTTAACGAAATCAAACATATAGTGAGTTAAATTATCAAATGATTAATAGCCTTTATTCCTATGGCCCTACAGTTCCGTAAATCAATCAACTTAGGCTTCTTCAGAATTAACTTCAGCAAAAGTGGAATTGGTTGGAGCTTGTCCCCATTGCCCGGGTTTATTAGGTTTACGCGATCTGTCAACAAGGTTCGATATTGGACATTTACCTTGCCTGGAACGGGAATGCGGTATGAGACGAAGCGCAAGGGTCGCAAGCGCGACTAGCTCATTTGTTGTTGAACCCAATCAACTATTTCTTGGGAGTAGGGAGAGACTGCACGAGTTGCTGCGTATGCACTGATGCAGACAACTGTTATGAGATGGACCCAGGCAAAGAATCCCGAAGTTCCTGGCCAAGCGTCGCCAATCTTTTCAGCATCGCAACCCGATCCACGGTGAAGCCGAACAATTTGGATTTGAGCCCAGGTATGTCGAATTCCTTCTATTGCCAAATAGCCACTAAGTCCTACCAACACAATTCCGAGTATTTCAAGAGATGCGTATTTAGCGATGAAGTAGCAAGCAACAACTGAAGACAACGTCCAAGTGATGCCCCAAGCGTTTCGGATCAGAAGTATCAACGAAGTAGCAAGTGTTATAGAAGCAAAGAGAAACCATGCATATATGTGTCCACTCCTTACAGCGTTTATGGCGGCGAGTGAAGCAATAGCAGGGGCCGGATAACCAGTGAAGGTAACTATTGAGATCCGACCACGACCCCATGACCGAGGAGCTTCATAAGTTGCGAGACCCGATGAACTCGGCGCGATTGTGATGGTCCGAGGACGAGCACCAAGAATTCCGGCAGTGAAAGCGTGGCCGAGTTCGTGAACGAGTGTTGCGAGATAACGAAGAATGATGTGTATCGGCGTGGCAGCAACAAGTGCTCCTGCTATGAAGGCAATAGCTATCTTCTGATCGGCGAGAGTTCCATCGGTTGAAATCAACGATTCAATGCCGCGATTGATTTGATCACTAATTGAAATATCTAATGCCATCCAACCTGTGGGTAGAAGAATGATTAGAGAAAGTAGCCACATCATTGTGATTCAACCTTGGTTTCGTTGTGACAGTAGGACGACCTCATCTTGAGATTGCAGAATGGTAGTGCGGATTGGATTGAGTAGAACTTCTGGCGCATCATTGATGACACGCCGAAATACAAGATGTTGAGACAATTGGGTTTCAACTCAGCACCACTTTGTGATTTGAGAGATGTACCTCTCCGGGGCCTCTATGTAGAAATTCCATACGCCGTTCGATCACCGAATTAAGGATCGAAATGAGGGTGGAGACAAGCAATAAACCGACAAGCGTGATGACTAACAGGATGATCCGGGCTGGCCATTTTTGGTTTGTGGCGAGCTGATCTGGGGACATTGCTCGAAGGAGCACTTCCCAAGCGACGTTAATGATGCCGTCTTCCTTCGTTCCAAGATCGACATGCCAAATACCCAATATGAGGGTTCCCAAGAGGATAATCAACCCCGTCATGGCCATAAGCAGGGCAATCGCTAGAAAACTGCCCCGCGAAAGAGACCTGTTTATTAAGTTATTTATACGGTTACGAAGAAATGGACCGTTGTTTATCCCCATGAATTATGAATTCCAATACTCAAATAACTGAATTTTGAAAACGCCGCATCTTTCAATGAAGATTTGTATCACAATTAAACATATGCTCCGTCGTGGGTTCTTATTTGGTTTAGGATTCCGTCACTTTTGATTATTGGAGCGTTAAGTATGTCTGACCCTTTTAATTCATTTCCGAATGTCCCAAATCCAGGATCAATGCAAAAGGATGTTTCTGGCAACAAAATCGCAGCAGGCATTTGCGGCATTCTTTTGGGTGCTCTTGGTATCCACAAATTCATTTTGGGATATTCAAAAGAAGGATTAATCATGCTTCTTGTTTCAATTCTGACCTGCGGAATTGGGGCCATTCCGATGGGAATCATTGGTTTTATTGAAGGAATCATCTATCTGACGAAGTCGGACGAAGAGTTCAATCGGGTCTATTCGACAGGGAACAAGGGCTGGTTCTGATTTCTATTGAAGTGTCTGTTGAATTGTTTGTTGCAAACGCGTAATAAGTTAAATTGATCTTGACTGCAAAGAATTAGGGGAATGTATATGAGTGATTTGACGTTGAGCGATTTTGAATCGGACTCAATTTCGGGTCTTCGGCGTCCCCCGATTGCCTTTTTGGGGATCATGTCGGCGTTAGTCGCCGCGGCAATTGTCATGTTTGCCTTTGATTCTTTGATCGGATACGGCCTTTGTGTCGTGACGGCAATTGTTGGAGCAATCGTGTCAAATAAAGATCAAAAGGCAAGATCTGACCCGAATTATCTGAACTTGAGCTGGTTTAGACCTCTTAAAATGTTTTTGAGTTACGCGACAACCCTTTTAGCCTGTGCCCACATAGCGATTGTTGCTATTGAGAGTGCGCGATGAAGAAGAATTCATTGCGTCTTCTTCTCGCTGGTCTTCTTGGTGCTTCCGCACTTGTGGCTTGGGCACCGATGGTTAGAGCATCGGAACTTAGTGAAGCCCCATCTGGCAGTCATTTTGCTGAAACCTATATCCCCAAAAATGACCTGGAAAATTGCATTAGTCAAAAGCGCAAGCTTTCGGTTGTTTTTCTGGTTGATGAGTCGAAGTCGCTAGTTGCGAACTCAAAGAGGCGTGAGAATAAAGGTGGTAACGACCCCTTTGGCCTACGCGTTTTACCCATGAAGGCAGTGGTAGAAAACTTCGTATCCCTCAATGAGGATCAAACAAATAAAATTGAAATGACGGCGGCAATCTTCGGATTCGGAGCATCATTTGTTGAAAGACAGGGCTGGACGACCCTCGATTCCAATTCTTTGGGCGGCTTTAGTCAAAAAATCGAGGCTCAGGGTAACTTAAACGGAGATTCCTACACGCGTTACCACGTTGCGCTGAAGGGCGCTGTCAATGCCTTTGATAGCGACCCAAATGGGACGGACTCTTGTCGGATTTTGTATTGGTTCAGCGATGGCGAGCACGACGACGACGATGATTCAGGGCTTTCCAATACAGAAGTAAACCAAATCAAGAATCAGGTATGCAGTGCCAATGGTTTTGCGGATCAATTGCGCTCAAAGGGTGTCCAATTGTTGGCGCTTGGACTCAACAGGGATTCAAATCAAACTGAATTGATGAAGTTGATTGCTGAAAATGAAGGTTCTTTTCAGAGTGGAAACTTCAACATTAAATCTGGCGGTTGTGGTGTCGTGCCGGCAATAGGTAAATATATTTTTGCGCTCAACACCTCAGAATTAGGCAGGATTATTGAGGGTCTTCCTGGTGTGCCAGATGAACCTGTTCAGTCCAAGCCTTGTGCGTCCGGGGAAATTGAATGCCGTGAAGTCAAAATCACAGCTGATGATTCGGTCACTGGTTTCAAGGTTTTAGTGTCACAATCTGGCTCAAATGAGGGTGACCTAAACGCAGGTAAACCGATGATGGTTGAGTTGATTCTGCCTGACGGTAAAAAGATCAATGTCTTTGACGAGTCAGCACCAAAAGCGAACGCCATCGGGATTCAAAAGACCTCTGAAACTGGCGCAATTTTGACGCTGAGAAAAACAACGTTTGGGTCACTTGCAGGCGACTGGGTGGTTCGTTTCACCGGGCAAGGGGCTAGCGAAGCCCAAACAAAATTGAGTGTTGAGGCAATCGCAACCATCAAGCTCACGGATGATCAGGGCAACAATGTAGACACTGTTGATCGATTTAAACCTGAACCATTGAAAATTTCAGTTGTTGATGGCAAGGCACTTGTGCAAAAACTTAAAGTGTTCCTGGATGATGTCAACGGGAACGAAATCGTTCCTTCAACGAGTTCGGCGACCGAATTTTCAATCAACCCTAAGGATTTAGCCATTCTGCTTCAGAGTCCTTCGCTGAAATCTGCACTTGGGGCCAAGCTGACGATTGAGCTAACTGGAGCAATTTTGGGGCTGACTGGGGCCGACAACAAGCCTTTCCCCGTGACCTTCAAGCCCGTTGTTTCTGGATTTGGAATCACGAACGGGGCCTTGTATCCGAGCTATGTCCCAGGCGACGAGCTCAATGAACTCAAAATCAAAGACACGGCTAAAGCAACAATTCAATTGAAATTCCGCGGACCTGATGCCGCAGAAGGTGTTGTCAAAATTGTAGAGATCGATCAAACTTCTTTGGATAAGGAGTTTGTCTTGGGTGGCGACAGCGAGTGTGTGATCCCTGCGCAGGCTGAAGTCATTTGCGAATTCACAGTTGCACCGAAGAAAAATGGATACGGAAGTTACACACTTCCCATCAAGTTGACTCTTAATTCCGATCTGGCCAATGAGGCCCAAGAGCAAGATTTGCCAATAACTGTGTTCCTCACGCGTAGCCCGAATGTTGGCAAGGGCGTAAAAAATGCGATTTTACTAATCGCTGCATTTATTTTGATTCAGACATTGATTAGAGCAATCAGTGCCTTATCCCTTTCACGTTTTTCGGCTCTTGGTGGTACAGCCCGGCGAGTCAAAGTTGCTATCCAGGTTTCTTCAGATGGCTCCGTGAGTGGCCAGGACGGCGGTGTCTTTGTGGCGCCCGAGTCAGGCTCAATGGAAAATAATTTCGCGATTGAGTTGCTAGAAAAACAAAACTCATTTGATCTATTCGGCTACTCGTTCCATTCGTCAGCTTTGCGAACCTTTTTCCGCTCAACAGTGCGCGAATGTTTGGGGTACGTATCTTCGGGCGGTCAGTTTGTTTTTGGCTCGGCGGGCACCCGGGTTCAACGCAGTTCGAAAATGCACGATGAACCAACTGAGGGTCAGGTAGATCTTTCGTTGCGCCTCCAGTGGGTGATTGGTGTTCCAGCAAATGAATTGTTGGCCTTGGCCAATGGACAACAGTCAGCATCAGGAGAACTGATCGCAATCTTGGATCCGTATGAAATGGTTTCTTTAGAACAGCAAATGTCAAATCTCCAGTTTTCCATTGCTTCAAGCCAATTTGGATCAGATTTCATTGATGCACTGTCTCGTCTACAAGAAGGTTCTGAGCCGACTCCGGTAGACGGTGGTTCGGTTGATCCGTTCGGAACATCCGTACCAACAAACGGACCTTTCGAGTCAAGCTTTGATCCCTTTGGGACAAGTGTGAGTTCTCATGATGTTGTTGATGAACCAACATCAAAAAAGGAAAGTCGCCGTCGTAGAAAAGACAAATCTTCCGATGATGGAAATGCGATTGACAATTCGTCAGCAATGACAGACCCATTCTCGGATCCGTTCAATGATCCGTTTGCTTAATCCAATAGTTGTAATTACGAAAGAAGGAAAATCACCATGTTGAGACCAGTAATCATGATCGGTTGTGGAGGATCGGGCCAAAAGGCGGTTCGTTACGTTCGAGATGCAGTGCGGAGACGCCTCATACATGCTGGATGGGAAGGCGAGTTTCCAGAGTCATGGCAATTCCTCGGAATCGATACATTGACGACGCAGGAAGATCCTTCTATCCCGCCGTTACCGGCCAATGATTACATCAGCGTTTCGTTAAATTACACAACTTACGGCAATTTAGCGGCAGCGCTAGATGCCAAGTTCCCTGTGGGTTCGGCCGGTTTTAAAGAGATGATGGGATGGAGACCGAACCCCACACAGGTTTCAGTTCCACTTCAGGCAGGGGCGGGCCAGTTACGCGCCGTCGGTCGTGCCGCTGGGGTCCTGGCGCTTCAGAACATCGTCCAGAAAAGACTATTAACAGCCTTCAGTGCATGCGCCTCTGGTGGTCCAGTTCTTTCTGAAGTATCTCAACGACTAGGCGTCACTGTTCCGGCTGGAACACCGGTGCCGGCTCCTATCACAATTGTCGTAGGTTCAATGGCTGGCGGTACTGGCGCCGGCATCATGCTCGACGTCATCGACTTGATTCGTCGTTCGCATGTCAACGGAGCGTTCCCGGTCATGGTTGCCTTTACCCCAGATATTTTCGGAGCTGTCGCGACAGATCAGATGACTGCCAATTCGGCTGCTTTCGTATCTGAGTTTTTGTCGGCGTATTGGGACGATGAAGGCACCGACAGTGCCCTTGTGCCACCGACGGTTCAAGTCGGAACTCGGGGACCGCATGCAACATTCATGGTTGGCCGGCGCAACATGGACGGACTTGATCTTGGAAACTCAAAAAATGTGTATCGCGCAGTAGGTGAAGCCTTAGCCGCTGTTACAACTTCTGCCAAAGTTCAGGACCAATTTTACAACTTCGTCACGGTTAACTGGGCCAACTATGCACCTAATAATGGTGGAGGGTACGGATGGCATGAGAACTTAACAAAAGGAGCCCTGTCTTCATTTGGAAGTACCACTTTGTCAATCGGTCGAGATCGATTCCGCGAATACCTCAGTCGATTATTACATCGTTCGATTATTGAGCATTTAACAGATGGGTTTAATTCTGCGGCCGTATCTTTCATCGGTGAATCTGCTTCAAAAGCGATGTCGGGGCAAGCGAAGATATCTGAATTGGGTCGCATACATCGAGACGAATTTATGTCTACTTGCCAATTGTTGGAAAAAGGAAGCACCAGGCAGGTCTCAAATGCGTTCGTTTCAAATGAACAACTGAAAAATGAATTTCAACTAATCGCCAATCATGTCAAGCAAGCGTTCCCGGCAACGAATCAGCAAAATGCCGGAGTTTGGTCGCAACAGATTAAGGCACAAGCACAGACTGCCAAAGTTGCTTCCCAAAGTAGAGCACAAGAGAACACTTCGGCGACTTTAAAAGAGTGGGGATCTGAGCTTTATCAAACAGTTCTCAAGGCTTGCACTGAGTTCTCCGCACGTTTGTCGCTGCCTGTTGTGATGAATTTGGTTGAAACTGCTCGAGCGGATTTGTTGGAATCAGTTGGATTAATGAAGGAAGCGGCGGTTGTAGATCGCAAAAATGCCGAGCAGCTATACATGCAGGCACAAACGCATTTGGGAGCTGGCGCCAAGGGGACCTTAGGCGTGACGAGTTCACCAGTCCAGAAAACAATCGAAGACTTTGCCAAGGCAATTAGTTATGAGTGGTCTGCTAAAGTTCGCGACCAATTATCGGTGACGTTAGAGGCAGTCGCTACGAACATGTTGAACGCCGTTTATGCAGGTATGCAGCAATCGCTTAACCGACTTACTTCTTTGACAACCCCACAAGATGGAAACCCTGCAGTGGTTTCACTTTGGCCGAAAAATGATGGTGTGGTCCCAACTAGTTTTGCGCCTAGCCCGGTTGAGTTTTATCTCGAGGACCACACAACTTGGCCAGAGCGAGCAAGGGAACTATTAGAAAGCTCTCTTGGTGAAGGCCGGGAAAATCTACCTATTGATCCGCTACAGGCTGCAAGAACGCTTTTGATCCGGGGTGGATTCAACAAGGGTAGAGACGAAACGGTCACCCCAATTATTTGGGCAGCAACTATCGGAAATTCAGCTCCCAAATGGGGGGTAGGACAAACAGCAACAGTGAGAGTAGGCGACGATTTAGCCGATCTTGAAGCACGCGTTGATTCGTGGCTACTTCGACCGTCTACGGAAACAAGTCGATTTTTGTCTGAAGGCCTTTCGGACTATCTCTCAGAGATGAACCCCAAGACCGGTGTACCGATTCCTGATCATTCATCACGTATGTCAACTTATAAGACCAAACTTCAGGAGGCTTTGAATCAATCACGTCCGTTAATGGAACTCGATACGAATATGTATGCCACTGTCCATTCCCAGGACATAATGACGAGCCTGAACGTTCAGGGATTTCCTTTCGGCGAAGGTCACCCGGCGCGTGTAATTACTCAGGGAGTTGTGCAGGGCTTCTTGAGGACCCCCGGTGACGTTGACTGGATTTTCTCCGGTGGTGAAGCAGAATCAGTTTTGATTTCAAGTTTCTTAGATAATCCGGTAAGTCCGAGCGTGGTTAGTTCTTTCACACAGCCCTTGACTCAAAGCATGAGTAAAATTGTAAGTCCAGAGCTTTTGCGGTCTTCATTTTGGCTGTGGCGACGTGCTCGCATTTTAGAGAACTTCATTCCGCTTCCAGACCAACTTCGTCTTTCTGCGATTCGAGGTTTCGCAATCACCAGATCTTTGGGTTACTGCACCGCCTCCATTGATGAAGTGAATCGCATCGTTGACCACGAAGGAGTCCATGAATTCCCAAAGTATCTATTAACAGCAACGAACGCAAACAATGTTCTACCGGCACTTCTTGAATCGATGGTCTTGACTTTTGCAGACGCACCCGTGAAAGGTAAAGCCGCATTTAATGCATACGGCGCACTGATTAATTATGGAATGGGTGGAGGCCTTGCAGACGAATTCCAATTGTCGAAAGTCATAATCGATTTCCTGAATTACGGTGTCGGGCCAGAAGCAAAGCATGTCTATCCCCCCGTTGATGCCAGTCGAGCCGAGAAGGTTTCAAGCACCGATTACGAGACGCGGAAGAAAAAGATTCTTGAGTATCTCGATGCTTATCTACATATGCTTCAAAAACTGGAAGCGAAGCCCCTCACTAAAACTCACTGGCGTGAAAATACTGGTTCAATAGATCCGACTGACACTCTTCTACTGGAGCTGATGTCTGATTTGCGCCGAGGTTACACCGATGTCAGAACTGCGGTTCATAACCACAGCCAAGAAGACGATGAATTTGTATCGTGAGTGCAAATCTCTCAATTCTGATTGGGGAGTTTGGAGCCGCTGATAGAGGTTCAAACGAACTGATATCCGAGTGGGCATCTGCAAACATTCTTCAAACTGTCGCCAGGGTAGATCTTGAAAGCGAAGGGGTTCTAGATCTACCCAGAGTTCTTTTCTCTGATGGAGTGGTAGTACAAGAAGAAGGACTCTTCGATCTTCTGACGGCGCGTCGATGGCGACATGTCACAGTCATTGCGCTTCGAGAAGCCAATCTTGGGACGCTGTCTCTGGACCGATTCAATAAAGAGTTGGCAGTACTAGAAATGGTACGAGGGGCATTCGCCGACAGTAACGACACAACTTTTCGTTCGTGCACCTGCTCAATCATTGAGACAAAAGGCGTCATCGCTGAAGCTTTTAACCCGATGTGGGGCATGCACCTGGCGCAGGAGCCTGTGGTTCGTATTGATCCTGAAGTCGCGGCGCAACCTATGCGTGATGGTCACCGTGCGTCACTCGTATCGTTACTGGCTCTCATGGTCAGCGGATCGTTTACTTGGCAACGTGGCCCTTTGCTAGATGAAGGCTTTGATGAAACTCGCGGCGATCACAAACCGATTCGACTTGCTCGAGCATTTCTTAGGGTTGTAAATGCCGGACGACTCACCGACAACGTTTTAAGTGTTGCTTTCCCGATGAGTGGACCTTGGTCGGTGCCAGGCGATTTGATGAATGCCCGATCTGTGCCGCCTGGAACCCTTATTCCAGAATATCTCATTACCGAATTGGGTCATCAGGGTTCGTTTGCGATGCGCCCGTTGAAGTCGAAGATTAAGTCCAAAGGTACCAAGATGGGAATGCGCGACGGCATTCGATTCTTCTTTAAAGAGTTCGCCGCAGCTTTACAAAACATTCCCCGATCACTCGTCGCAAAAGTACGCAATGAAGTTGAAGGTTGGGTGCAAAAGGTTACGTTCGGCGCCGACTCATCTATCTCGCTCAAGTTTGATCCTCTTGCACCAGATCTCTCGCAGGACGAGTTCTTAGATTTGATGCAGTCACTGAACAACAACGAGTCGATGGATGCTATTGGTGAGTCGCTCCCATGGGAACTGTTGCAACGGGTCGCTTTGGGATTAGTTGACGGCGGAAAGTTTCCAGATTCCATCAAGCTCCCGACTAGTGGAGTGCATCGGCTCGTATTCACCGACCCTGCCTCAATCGGGCCGGCGCCAAGTTTTGAGAATTTTTCCCTATCGCCATTTGAGCGGGCAATGCTGTCTCTCAACGATGACGACATTTCAATCTCTCCGGTCGATGTCATTGCAAGCGATGCTTTGCAAACACGATTCCGTGAGGTTCGTGAACTTGTCGCGTCAGGTGGCTTTGGATTGACCGAAGCAGAAAAAGAGGCCGCTGAATTAGAAAACAGTGAGAAGAAAAAGACATCAAATTCGGGCGGCACTTCTAAAGACGGAACCAAAAAACAAAAACGCAACTTCTTACGACGTAAAAAGAATAAGTCGGTTAAGGCAGTGACTCCTCCGCCAGCACAACCGATTCCGTCGGCCCCAAACACTTCGGAAAACAAGATTACGAAAGCAGATTCATCAGCTAGTTTGCCGAGTGAAGAGCAAAAAAACGGTGATGCAGTAACAACAGACTCGACAAAAGCAGTTGAAGTTACTCCCGCAGAATCAAAAGTGAATGATGAGCGGCATCGACCAAATCACCCCGATTTTAATCCGACTGAATATGTCTTGGTTACAAGTTTCTATCAAGGCCAACGAGAGGATCTGAAGTCTGAGTTCGCAAAGGCCAACGAGGCTTACGCGATCGCATCTCAACAACATAAGCCGATCAATGGTTTTTGGTCGCAAAAAAAGGCGTGCGATCATTGCGGAACCCGTTTTGACTACGGCGTTTTGTATATGCACCATCCCACACAGCAGTTAGTGCACGTAGGAAATGTCTGTGCACGTAAGGCATACGGGTTGTTGGATTCAATGGACTACTTCATGGTCGAACTCGACAAGTTGGAAGGTCGTTGGAAGGCTTGGTTGGCCGCCCAGTCAAAGAGTCTTTTATGGCGAGTAGGTACTGTCATTTTGCAAGGGCTGAACACCGCTCAGGCGGATCTTAAGTCTGCAATTGAATTACTGTCCCACCGGCCTGGTGCACATGAAGCACAGACTGCTGCAACCGAAAAGTTCGGTCGTTGGACTCGACGAGGAGTCTTTGTCTTTCTGCTCCTTCTTGCAGCGTCAATCGCATGCGTCATTTTCACGCCACTTCCAATTCTCTTTCTTGCTCTCACCCTCTTTGTCTATCTCTTTGGATTAATCTCAAGATTGGTTTCGCTGGGTCGCGAATTGGTACGTGCGAGATTCCGCTTAAGCCGAATGGAAGATGAATACGAAAGAGCCTATGAACGCGGTCAGCACAGTGCGAGAGAAATTGTTCGCTTGCTTTCTGTGGCTGAACAATTTGGCGACTGGCAGGCAATTATCCGAGAGGTAGCGCATGTTCCGTTCGGACGTGAATTGCAATTTGGCGCAGCCGAAAAGTCGGTTGGTGAAATCAATAGACCACCAAGTTTTGTTCTAGCTACAGCGCACCCAGAAGATCTGCAGCAGATGAAGCCGTTTCTTAATGCTCGAAGTCAGACGATTCACTCTGGCTGGTTAACCGAGATTATGGATGTCTTGAATCAGGAATGGAAAATCGGATATCAAAATTCTCGAATTTTGAGCCCCGGTGACAACATCATTCCCGAATCAGATAACGCGTCTCCTGAAAGTGTTGTTGGTCGTCACCCCATCACTAATGACAAAATCTATTATCCACGCTCTGACTTCCGTCGTCGTCTTGTGGGTGGTCGACTGCAGAAGAAGCTCGTGCAACAGAAATCTCAGATGATTGCCGAAGACCTTCGACGAACCCCAGTAGAGACTTTGCTAGGAGCAGTTGAAATCAGTGGTCCCGGCAGTGCGTTGTCGGGGATGGGTGTACGAGAGTTTTTATCAAGCCTTGAAACTCCCCCCGACGAAGCTGTTCCATATTTAGCTGATCTGATTAGTGACACTGTTCCGCATCTTCGAAATTCGGCTCCTGAGATGATTTTGCCGAAGTATGACGAGATGGCAGATCAAGTTGGACATGTTCAAGTGGAACCTGGTGTTGAGTTCACCGCGGCGACATGGATCGTCGAACTCTCTGATCCGATTGGTCCGTTGTCATCGTTTAGAGGGCACGTATCAGCTCAGATTGAAACGAAAGATTTCGCAACAGAAGATACCGTGAGCTAGCCGATGGCGGGGATTGCTTCATATATCGCATTCATCCTGATTCTGTTGATGTGGGGTCTTGGATGGGCGGCAGTTGGGGCAGTGCTCGGAACAATTCTGAA
>Ga0208227_1000258_pt1 | contig 14277 bp, 14 predicted proteins | sample LakMenEpi13Jun11_FD_150692 | JGI IMG/M metagenome (GOLD analysis project Ga0208227, IMG submission 150692) | Freshwater microbial communities from Lake Mendota, WI - 13JUN2011 deep hole epilimnion (SPAdes) | ecosystem: Environmental > Aquatic > Freshwater > Lake > Epilimnion/Euphotic zone ...
AAACCATAGGCCCGCAATTGCAGCGGTCCGATATGTAGCGACGCGCTTCCGGGGCTGGGAATATAAGAAAGAAAACTCACGCGATGACTTTGGCAGCAAATGCCAATGCAGATTCGTTAATGAAATCTTTGTCGTAGTCCTGTGTTGCCACATGGAAACTACGATCGAGCAAAATGCGTTCGACTGGTCCGCCCCATTGCGCGGCAAGTTCGTCACTCGTTGCTGGATCAACAACATGGTCGTTCTTTGATGTAATTAACAACATCGGAATTTTGCACGAACCATATTGCGACAACATGGGCTTGATGCCATCTTCAACCATTGACACCAAAGGTGCGAGTGGAGTTTCGGAATACGAACTTTCTTTCACATCAGGATCAGCGATGTCTGATCCGATTCCAGGGAAGACTTCGGTACCTTCGGCCAGCATGCCCTTAACCATCTCGATCATTTCGTCAGCCTGAGGCTGCGATGCCGGATTGATACACACAATTCCCGAGACTGAGGGCTGCTGAAGTGCCGTCCACAACGTTAAAGATCCGCCCATCGACAAACCAGCGACGACAACTTTGTCGACTCGCGCGGCAAGGCGGGCATACGCAGCGGCAACTTCAAAAGACCAATCGCTCCAGCGGCTCGGAATCATGTCAGAGACTGCAGTTCCGTGGCCTGGCAACCGCGGTAACTCAACGTCGTATCCTGCCGCAGCAAATGCCTGAGCAACTCCGCGCATTGACGATGGATTTCCGGTGAAGCCATGGATACAAAGCGCTCCGACGCGCTTCGTGCCATTGTGACTCCATGCTTCGGCTCCAGTAATGACGGGAGCCTGATCAATGTGTGAACTCATACAGCAGTTCTAGCGGATTGAGTCAGCGAAATTGGGGTCAGTCACCAATCTCGACTGTGCAATTTTCATAAACGCTTCAACCACGGTCGGGTCAAACTGTGTACCAGCGGCGCGGGCGATGTAGCGAACAGCATCTTCCACTGCCCAAGCCTTTTTGTACACCCGTTCACTGGTTAACGCATCAAAAACATCAGCGACTGCACAAATCCGTCCCGATAAAGGCACATCAGTCGCTCCGATTTGGTTGGGGTAACCCAATCCATCCCAGCGTTCGTGGTGATTGAGGGCCACTTCTTCGGCCAACTGCACAAGAGGCGATGTACTCCCCGACAGAATGCGCGCACCAAGAGTGGTATGTGTCTTCATCACTTCAAATTCAGCTGGCGTCAACGGACCAGGCTTCAGCAAAATCGAATCAGGAATCGCAACTTTGCCGATGTCGTGCAAACGGGCAGCAGAACGTAATCGTTCGGACCACGCCGGATCTTGGCCAAGTAAGTGAGCGATCTCGGCACACATGTCACCAACTCGCGATGTGTGCTCACCGGTATCGGTGTCGCGGAATTCGCCGAGAATTGCCAAACGTTCAAGAGCCTCTAGCTGGAACTGTTCGAGTTCGGTCGTTCGACCACGAACCAAACCTTCAAGTTCGCTCGTCCGCAAACGCAAAATCTCTGCTTGTTGACGTGACTCTTCGGCTTCGTGCGCCACTTGAAGGGTCTTGATACGGATATCAGTGCCTTCGTTGAAGATCGACTGATTGATCGCGAACTTTTTCTCTAGGTGATAGACGGCTTCTTCAAACTGACCCATCGCCTTATACAAATCTGCCAAAGCGCAGTGTGCTGAGAATTCAATGGGCTTGGCATTGATCACTTCTGCTAATCCGAGTGCATGACAAAAGTGCGATAACGCTTCAGCATCATTCTTCGCAGACAACTCGACTCGACCGAAGGCAAGTTCGACACTTGAGCGAACTGCGTCATCGAATGAAACACTTGATGCATCGAGCATCGCTAATGCGGCGTTCAATAAGGTCCGAGCTTGATCAAATTCGCCGCGGCCGCCGTAGGCACCAGCGAGCGCAGCAAGTACTTCAGGCAAGAATCCAACCGCATGAACGCGGCAAAGCGTCAATGCGCGTTCGCCAATCTCGATGGCAATATCAAACTCACCACGTTCTGCTCGTAACGACGAAACGTTCGCCAAAGTAATGGCATCAAAATCAGGGCGATTCAATTGGGCATTTGCGTTCATTGCCGCTTCGTAATTGACGATTGCGCGATCAGTGTCACCGAGTTCGTGGTAAATCGAGGCAATTGTGTTGAGCATGTTGCCTTCATCGACACGATGCCCAGTTCCGCGATAACAATCAAGTGCCTGAAGCGAACATGACAAAGCCTCTGAGTGGTTTCCCGAATTACTGTGCACCAAACCGATCAGACTTAATGACCATGCAACGACAAGCGGAACATCGTGAGCCATCGCATAATCGCGAGCTTCAACTGCTAAAGCAAAAGCGTCTCCTGGTTGACCGTCGTAGTGCGCCAACGATGCCAATCGATACAACGATTCTGCTTCGCAATCAGCATCTTGATTGGCTCGCGCCAACGCCCGAGCCTGTTGGACAAGTATTCGAGAACGCTCAGGTTCAGTAGCTTCATGAGTTCGAGCAAGGTCAAGCAACAAACGAGCCGAGTGATGCGTTTGACGCTCGACCTCGGTGTTGTTGGCTTGAACTTTTGTCACGAATGAACTCCCAGAAGATGGCTTGACCCATTGTTTTCGGTCAATAACCGCTCAAACTTGAATAAGTCAGCGAACTTTCTCAGATTTCGGGCATGATTCATGTGGCGCACACGTTGTCGCCGACCCCACGAAAGACCGCGGCGCATGTCTTCACAATGGAAAGAGAACGAAAGACGAGGTCAGAGCGCTAAACGGCGCCGCGACTTCGATCGAGCAGCGCTCTACGCCTTCGTGCCCGTTGTCGCCATTGCCCCCGTATGGGCCTTGGCCATCACCGTTTTCTGGCTTCCGTTGACCTGGATGACCGGCGTCGCCTTCTGGAAGGTCCTCCTGGGATACCTCTTGGCTGGGCTCATACTCTTCATTCCGGCGTTTCAGCGTCGAGTCCTCACCTTGCTCGTGGGCGCTCGCAAACCCAATTCGCGCGAGGCTCCCAAATTGCAAAAGGCTTTCAACGAGGTCACCCAGGCCTGGCATCTTCGCCATCGACATTTTGTCGTTGGCGTGGTTGATGACAAAGACCTCAATGCTTTTGCCACTGGTGGACATCTCGTTGTCGTGACATCATTTGCGACTCAAGAACTCAATCACGACGAGCTATGCGGAGTTCTCGCCCATGAACTCTGCCACCACCTTGGCTCACACACCATCGCGTTGACGATCGGCCAATGGCTCACGTTGCCCGTGTACTTACTTGAACGCATCGGCGCATTTATGCACAACGTGTCAAAGGCAGCAACTCAAACTTTTGCCCGTAGCTCTCAATCGGCTCGCCTACTCGGACAAACGATTGCCCTCATCTTCAATGCGTTCTCTTGGTTCTTTCGTGCTGGATATTCGATGATGCGCTATCTCGGAAACTCAGTCGGGCGATCGGCCGAATTCCAAGCCGATCAGCGAGTAGTACGTATGGGATACGGCCGACAGTTGTCGGCGGCGCTCAAGAAAACTGTTGGGCCGCGCGATGTGAGTTCTTCTCACCCGCCGGCGAGAACTCGCATTGCCCGCATTGAAGCATCGCTACGTCCTGGTAACTGGAAGCATCCGTCAACCGGACTCAAGTAACCAGCAACTAGAGATTCGTGTACTGATCAATAGCTTCGTTCACCTGATTGACATCGACCACACCTAAGTGGCGCCATACAACATTGCCGTCAGTGTCAAACAAGACAGTTACTGGAACAGTGGGAGCATCAAGTGCCTCTAGTAGTTCGCCATTGTTGTCAATCGCGACAGGAAGCGACAGCCCATTCAGTTGCAAATACTCTTCAATTTTCGTGGGGTCGTCCCCAATGTTGATGGCCAAAACCGCAAGGTCTTGACGTTCAAGCGCGATTTCTTCAAGTGCTGGCAATTCTCGCTTACAGGGCTGACACCAGACCGCCCACAACGAAACAAGTAGTGGCCGATCACTAGAGGCGACACCGATCGACGTCGTGGTTCCATCAAGTTTGACCAGTTCAATATCGGCAACCAGAGGCGATGTCGCATTACTTCCGCATGCGACAGCGAATATCAAAGACGCCAATAGCAATGTTCGCCGTAACACTCTCATGCGACTGTGATGGTGACAGTTTCGTGTACTCCGACGGTACAAGCTCCGAAGTAATAACCCGGATCAACAAATGTCATCCTCTGAGTTTCGCCCGGACGCACTGTAAATGGGCCGATGCTATGGATCGCGACATCGTTATTAACAATGACGACTGTGTCGCCAACTGCGATGGACAATTGTTCGGGAAAGTAATCCTCAGTGAGTAAGCCTTTGTCGATACGTTCTTTCGTGCCATTAGGGATTTCGTAGCTCCACACTTTTCCATCGCCCGTCGACACATTTTGTGAATTGCTACCCGATATCGAGAAAACAATCACGATGGCGACGGTGATGGGGATGAGAAATGCCAAAGCTGCAACGAGGACCTTGAGGGGTCCTCGTTGCAAAAAACCTACTGGCTCAACTATTTCAGGCAGGTTCGATTCAGGCACGCCGACTACCTGTCACGGAGCTTCGTCGCGAACTTCGGCACTGACCGTCACTTTTCCAGCCTTGGCGAAAGTCAAAGTGACATCAAACTTTGCACCAAGTTCGAGCGGCTTCACAATGTCAATCAACATGATGTGATAGCTACCAGACTTCAATTCCACTGTTGAACCAGCGTTTATAACAATTGATTCAACTTCTTGCATCACCATTTCTTCAGACATGGCTTCAGTCGTTGAACTCATGTCATCCATCGGAGCCTCAGTAGTCATCTCCATTGATGAATCATCTGCCGCATCGGCCATCACCATCTCGTGAAGTTCGGCGACTTCAGCGATTGAAGGATCCACAGAAACATCTGTGAGTTCATCACCATCTTGTGACGACATCTTCAAGTACACCGCGCCCAATGAAGTCATGCTTGGACTTGTTCGAGCCCACACATCGACCACTTCAACTCCCGTGGCCGGGCTTGACGAATCGTCGTCTCCCCCACATGCCGCGAACAAACTGACGCTTGCCACAAGTCCCAAAATGATCCCGTTTAATTTTGACTTTTTCATGTTTTTCCCTTCATTACTTTTGCGAAATTTGTCGTAGCAATATCTGTAGATCATTAGTCATCGCATCGCTATCAATGCCGAACGGCCACTCGACCAAAATCGTGCCCTGATCGTCAATGACATATGCAGTCGCGCTGTGACCAACTTCAATTTTCCCATTCGCGTCACGCGTCACGGTTGAACTGGCCAAAAATGCATTCTCTGCGACTTCTAACTCTTCTTGAGAACTCGCGTGCAACGCATGAAACCGATCACTGAAACTTGACAGATAGCCGTTTAGCACCTCAGCTGTATCGCGTTCTAGGTCGACAGTTGCCATCGCGAGATCTATCTTCAATCCATCGGCACCAAGATTTTTGATAGCGGTCCGCGCCGCCGCCAATGTCGTGGGACATAAATCTGGACAATTGGTGTACCCGAAATACATCACAAGCAGTTGCCCAGGCTCAGCTTTCATAGTGAACAGGTCGTCGTGGACTGCGTATTTGCCGTCGGTCGTCACGTCAGTCAATGTCACTGCGCCAACTTGTAAAGGTTCATCTCGAACAATTCCCCGCATCGAAGATGCGTCAGATCCACAAGAAGCAAGGACCATCAACATCGGGAGGACCACCCTGGCCATCACTCGCCTACGCATGTGTACAGGATGCCGATTCTCGGCAGTCCGACCTAAGGACCAAAGTCCTCTGCATGTTGTACGGACATCCATATATGTCACAAGTCGCCTTTTCGCACGGTTTAGTTCCCGTGGAATCAGGCGCGAGACCGACGTCACGGATATCGTCGTAAGCGATGTCTGCGTCACCCAACCTTTCAGCTGATTCGCCATTCTTGGCAGCTGCGAACGGCCGCAAACACCTACACACTCCGGTTTGGTTCATGCGTCAAGCCGGACGCAGTCTTCCCGAGTACAAAGCGATTCGCGGCAGTGGCAGCATTCTCGAAGCCATCAAACAGCCAGCCCTCGCTACCGAGATCACATTGCAACCATTTCTTCGGTACGGAGTTGACGCCGCAGTTCTCTACAGCGACATCGTCGTTCCGCCACACGCTGTTGGTTTCGGTATTGATGTCGCCCCAGGAACTGGGCCAGTTGCCGAGACGCCTTTCCGTTCGCTCAGTGATTTGAAGCGTTTACGACCACTCGAAGCCGACGATGTTTCGTATGTCATCGAGACGGTCAAGTTGCTTGTGGCCGAACTACCAACGACGGTGCCACTTCTAGCTTTTGCTGGCGCCCCCTTCACTGTCGCGAGTTATCTCATTGAAGGTCGTCCGTCGCGCACGTATCAAAACACCAAGCGCATGATCCATCTCGAGCCCGAACTCTGGCACCAACTTATGGAGCGACTCGTTCAGCATTCGGTCACATTCATTGATGCTCAACTTTCGGCTGGTGCACGGGCGTTCCAATTGTTCGATTCATGGGCTGGTTCGCTTTCAAACGCCGACTACCGCGAATTCGTTTTGCCACATAGCAAGAAGGTTTTCCAACAACTACGCGAGCTGCATCCCGAAGTTGCCGGAATTCATTTTGGTATTGGTTGCGATCACCTACTCGAATCCATGTACGAAGCTGGTCCCAGAATCATGGGTCTTGACTGGCGAACTCCTATTCAGTCGGCTCGCATACGTATGGGCGCCGATCTCGTTGTACAAGGGAACCTTGATCCCGCCCTAGTTCTGGCTGGTTCACAGGCGGCACTCGAGGGTGCCGAACATGTACTCGATGACAACGCCAATCATCCCGGACATATCTTCAACCTTGGTCATGGCGTCGACCCCACAACCGATCCTGCTGTCCTTGAAGATGTTGTTGCATTTGTTCACGAAAAGACACGAGTAGAAGAATCATGACCACCAAAACCGCAGTTCTCTTAATGGCATACGGCACCCCGCGAACGCCCGCCGAGATTGAGCCTTATTACACCGACATTCGACGCGGTCGGGCACCCACTCCAGAACAATTAGCCGATTTAGTCGCGCGCTACGACGCCATCGGTGGCATTTCGCCGCTCGCTGCACGAACCGAAGCACAGCGCGACGCGTTGCAGGTTGCCCTGAACGAGATTGCGCCAGATGAATACGACGTTGTCCTCGGACTCAAGCACGCTGCTCCCATGATTGAAACCGCAGTCAACGATTTGGCTGCGAGCGGCTACCAACACATCATCGGACTTGTGCTTGCTCCTCACTACTCATCATTCTCGATCGGTCAGTACATGGACCGCACGCGAAAAGCCGCAGAGCCTCATGGCATCACCGTGACATCAATTGATTCATGGGCAACCGAACCCGCATTTATCGAGTTCTTGGCCGCAGATCTCCGTTCACGTCTTGCTGACATGCCGGCCAATACAAAAGTTCTTTTCACTGCGCACTCACTACCTCAGCGAATCATCGATGCTGGCGACCCATATCCCGACGAACTTCGTTCAACTGCCGAGGCCGTTGCAGCCGCTGCCGGTTTAGATTCATGGTCGTCATGGTCAATCGCTTGGCAATCTGCGGGTCGCACTCCCGAACCCTGGATCGGCCCAGACATTTTGGCAGTTATTGACGACTTAGCGACGAGCGAAAATGCATCGGGAGTCGTGGTGTGTGCCTGCGGATTTGTCGCCGATCACTTAGAGGTTCTCTTTGACCTTGATATCGAAGCGAAAAAGCATGCCGAAGATAAAGGTTTGGCATTCGACCGTACAAGTTGCGTAAACGACGACGCGACGATCATGCGAGCCCTCGCTCAACGAGTTGTCTCCGCCCAGTCATGAATTCAACTTCAGTTCCGAAGCACGTCATTATCATCGGAGCTGGAGTAACAGGACTCACTGCCGCATATCGACTACTCAAAATTTCGTCTTCGCCTGACTACACCGGTCCCGACATTGATGTCACAGTCCTTGAATCAAGTTCATCCGTTGGCGGGAAGATTCGCACATCTCCTTTTGGCGGAATTGCTGGCGTTGATGAAGGACCCGATGCCTATTTGGCGCGAGTACCGCAAGCAGTCGCTCTTGCGCGCGAACTTCAACTTGGCGACGACATCACCCATCCAACTGTTGGACACGCCGCGGTTATGCACAAGAAGTTGCACCCCATCCCCGAAGGACTCATGCTCGGAGTGCCAACGGGCGTCATGTCTCTTGCTCGCAGCGGACTCATGACGTGGCGTGGCAAGATTCGTGCTGGACTCGAACCAATCTTGCCGTCAAGCGGTGACCACAAAGATTCAATTGGCAATTTAATTCGCCAACGATTTGGCAAAGAAGTTCAACAGTTGCTCGTTGATCCTTTGGTGGGAAGTATTTATGCCACCGACACCAACAATTTTAGTTTGGCAATGATGCCCCAACTTGCCTCTCTTGCAACCGGACGAAGTGTTTTGTTAACTGCACGAAAGCAAATGAAAAGTGCACCCAAGACAACGACCCCTATTTTTGAAACTCCCCGTAGTGGATTAGCGACACTCACCGACTCGTTGCATGAATCAATCATTGCATTAGGTGGCCACATCACAACTTCGACAACTGTGCAAAGTATTTCGCGCACCGACAATGGCTACACAGTCGACATCTCTGGGTCATCTTCGAATTCACTCCATGCCGACTGCATCATCGTTGCGTCACCAGCACGCGCTTCGGCCAAGTTGCTACAAACCCTCAGTGAAGACGCCTCGAAGTTAATGGGCTCTGCCGAGCATTCATCGGTTGTAATGGCAACCGTTAAGACAGTCGAAACCGATTTACCGAAACTGGCCGGACTGAGCGGTTACCTCGTTCCCAAACCAGATCAAGATCGCGTCACTGCAGCATCTTTTGGTTCAAATAAGTGGGCTCACTGGAAGCCCAGTGACGGCTCAATGATTTTGCGCGTTTCGCTTGGTCGCGATGGTGCCCCCACTCACGACTTGCTTCACGAATGGGATGACGAACGCATTGTCCGACAAGTCATTGATGAAGTTAGCCGTCATACTCAGACTTCGATTACTCCCGACGTTTTCCGCATCACGCGTTGGCCCGAAGCGTTTCCTCAATACCGACCTGGTCACATGAAATACGTTGAGTCAGTCGAAACTTCATTGGCACATGATGCACCAGGAGTTTTTGTCTCTGGCGCAAGTTGGCGCGGAATCGGAATTCCAGCGTGTGTTGCGCAGGCCGAAAAAACCGCGCAGACGACTGCAGAATTCCTCAGTCACCTGCCAGAATGACAACGTGCGTTTTCAATCAATTATTGCCTCAACAACCCTAGGTATCTTCATGTCGGTCGTGGCCCTCAGTGGCTGCGGGTCAAGCGACGAGAATGCCGCAGAGTTTTCTTCGACTTCACTCGCAACCACCACGATTGCGGCTACAACTTCGACGAGCACAACGACAACCACTGTCTACACAGGCCCGCCCACACTTGCCCCTAACGAATCACTTCCCGTACCCGAAGCCATTCCCCCAGAAGACGTCGTTGAACCAGAAATTCTCATCGGAGAACTCGTCATTCCTGCGTTGCTTTTGACGCAACCCATCTTCAAAGGAGTCACTCTGCCAACACTTGACAAAGGTGTTGGTTACTGGCCAGGAACAGCAATGCCCGGACGTGTTGGCAACGTCGTCCTTGGCGGACATCGAGTGAGCAAGCAGAAGCCGTTCAGAAATATTGATTTATTGGTTCCAGGTGACGAGGTTTATGTCACGACTGCCGATGGCACTTTCGTATACGCCGTCACAGGCACACAAATCATCGAACCGACCGATGTCTGGATTATCGATCAAACAGAATCGGCAACATTGACATTGTTTGCTTGCCACCCGCCTCATTCGGTCAAACAACGAATCGCCGTTTTCGCCGAATACCTCCGCGAAGAATCTGTGTGAGTTCAAAAAACAAGACTCGTCGTCGGCTGGCGCGCACGCTCATTTCGGGCTTGCTCGTTGCATTATCAATGCCTCCTTGGGGCTGGTGGCCCCTCGCGTTCGTTGGTCTCGCAATGTTCACCTCGCTCGAACTCACAACGTCGGGACCTCGTCAACGCTTTACCACCGGCTTTGTCTTTGGCTTGGGCTGGTTCTTCCCCGCTCTTGCTTGGATGTGGTTTTTGACGGCCCCTGGTTACATCGTCGGAGTTGCAATGTACGCGAGTCTTCACGGACTCGTATCGCTCGCAGTTATTCGAGGCGACAACAATCGCTCATTTCTTTTCTTGTCTCCAGCGGCCCACATGCTGATCGAAGTTTTGCGAATGTGCGCACCCTTCGGTGGTGTACCTCTAGCAACCCTTGGAATCTCGCAAGTCGGTGGACCGTTGCACAGGGTGGCATCAATCGGTGGTGTCATTTTGTTGTCATGGCTGACGTGGCAAGTTGGTGCACTGCTCGCCAAACGTCCTCGTGATTTTTCAGTCGACCACCAACATCGACGCATGCTGTGGGCCCTTTGTCTCCTTATATTCGTCGGCAGTTATGTTGCTCCTCGCGGATCAAATACTGGTCGTGATTTTCATGTCGTGGCCGTTCAAGGTGGCGGCCCACAAGGAACACGAGCGATCAACACGAATCCCCGAGATGTTGTTGAACGTCATCTCGCTGCCACACGAACAATCAATAACAACATTGACAATCCAATTGACTTAGTTGTTTGGCCAGAAAACGTCATTGACGTCGCAGATTTCGAAACAAGCGATGAACTTGCCGAGATAGGTGCCGAAGCCTCCCGTCTCAACGCACCGTTCGCCGTCGGAATCACCGAAGATGTCAACCGCGAGCATTTCACCAATGCGCAAGTCATCGTGACAACTGATTCAGAAGCCACCAGCCGATATGACAAGGTGCGTCGAGTTCCTTTTGGCGAATACATGCCGATGCGTTCATTTCTGAAATCGCTCGGCGCACCCGTTGACCAAGTTCCTCGAGACGCTCTTGCCGGAACTGAGCCAGCTTTTCTTGATGTTCCCACGTCTGCAAGCAACGAACGAATTGGCGTTGTGATCTCGTGGGAGGTCTTCTTTGGCGGACGAGCTCGCGAAGGTGTCAAAAATGGTGCTGGGTTCATCATCAACCCGACCAATGGTTCGAGCTACACCTGGACCGTGCTGCAATCGCAGCAAGTCGCTTCATCAAAGTTGCGAGCAATTGAAACAGGTCGGTGGGTCGTGCAGATATCCCCCACCGGCTTCAGTGCATTCGTTGATCCCGAAGGAAATGTCTACCAACGCACCGGAGTAAGTGAACAAAAAGTGATTTCACGCGATATCGCTATTCGCAGTGGTCAAACTCTTTATGTCGCACTCGGCGACAAGCCATGGATTGCTCTTTTGGCATTGGTCTTTTTAATCGGATTGATCAATCGTTCAAAAACTCGCCCTAGACATTGATCATCACGGTGACCGGGCCGTCGTTCACTAACGCAACCTTCATGTCGGTGCGAAAGCGACCGGTTTCGACATGAGCCCCAAGGCGCCGCAATTCTTCGATCACTTTTGTCACCAAAGGTTCGGCCACCTCTGGTTTTGCGGCTTCAATCCAACTCGGTCGTCGACCGCTATTCGTATCGCCATACAAAGTGAATTGACTGACCACAAGAACATTCTGTGTGGTGTCAGCCACCGAAAGATTCATCACACCGTCGGCGTCACTCATGATCCGCAGATTCCAAATTTTGTCGGCCAACTTGGTCGCTGATTGCTCAGTATCTGAATGAGTCACGCCAACGAGCACTAATAGACCGTGGCCAATTTCTCCGACTCGGGTTGTGACACCATCGACTGTTGAATCAACCGATGCTTGATCTACCCGTTGTACTAATGCACGCACATCACGATCGTGTCATAAATGTGGCCGGCGATGCGACACAATGTAGGGGTGATCACTTTGCAGTCACCAAATGGCGATGTCAAAACATCGTTGTACCCAGAATGTGGTGGCCGAATTGGTTCACTCTCGGCCTTTGGTGACGAAATCCTCATCGCTGGAAGCGCCCAGGATGATCCACTGGCATGGGGCTGCTACCCCATGGTTCCCTACGCCGGGCGTGTTCGTCACGCATTACTCAACTTTGACGACAAACAGTTTTCGCTGCGACAAAATATGCCGCCACATTCAATTCACGGCACTGTTTTTGACCAAGCATGGAAAACCCTTGAAGTCACTTCAAATTCGGCATTACTCGAAATTGAACTCGGTGACAATTGGCCGTTTACCGGCAAAGTGCAACACCATGTCAATGTCACTAACCAAAGTCTTGAATTGCAACTGACAGTTTTTGCAGTCGATCCCATGCCTGTGCAAGTCGGTTGGCACCCGTGGTTTATTAAACCTCACGCAACGTCGCTGAACTTTGGCGCAATGTACGAGCGAGATAGTTCTGGTATCGCAACTTCTCGCCGAGTCGCTCAGCCCAAAACTTCAGTTGACGACTGCCTGTGTGATCCTGAGGAACCCTTAACAATTGACATCGGAAGCATTCACATTGCGCTTGCGAGCGATTGTTCACATTGGGTGATATACGACTTCCCTTCACATGCGACCTGCATAGAGCCCCAATCGGGACCACCCAATGGCGTCAATGATGATCCGTTCGTTCTTCAGGCGAACACCGCGTTCACCAAGAAATTCACGATTGAAGTCCAAAAAATCACCTGACATTGAGGAAATCTTCAGGCAGACTTTTGACAGAGCCCGACCATTCGCGACTCACCTCTCATATGAGGCGATCTTTTCACTGGCGGGAACGAAAGCATGACCACGCTGACCGCCGACGCCCAACTTGTTTCCGCCTACTTGGATGGCGATCGAACCGCGCTTGCGTCGATCTACGACAAATACGCTGCCGGCCTGTACGACACGGCAGCAGCGATGCTTTCCGATCGCCACGACGCTGCCGACATGGTGCAAGACGTCTTTTGTATTGCGGCCGAACGACTCAACCAGTTGCGCGATCCCGATCGACTCAAGCCCTGGCTCTACGCGGTCCTTCGCAACGAGGTATACCGACGCACCAAAAAGCGCAAGCGCGCAACACCCACCGACTTTCAAGCAGAAACTACACCTGACGTCGTGGCCGCTTTTGATCCCAACGCCGATGGCGCTGCTGCTTCGTATGAAGAACTCGCCGAACTTGTTCGATCTGCGGCTGCTGGCCTCGATGAACGTGATCGACTCGTTCTTGAGTTATCGGTTCGTCAAGGGCTTACTGGCACCGATCTCGCTGATGCGCTCGGAGTCACGCCCGAACAGAGCTACACGCTCGTGCACCGCATGCGTGATCGAATTGAGAAAAGTCTCGGTGCATTCACGGTTGCAAAAATGGGTAGCAAAGAATGCAACGAACTCGCAACGATCATCTCGGGCTGGAACGGCGAGTTCAGTATTCTCATTCGCAAACGCGTCGCGCGTCATATAGATGACTGTTCAATCTGTGAGCGCACCCGTTCAAAGTATGCACCACTTGCGCTCTTCGGAGCAGCGCCTGTCTTTGTGTTGCCATTTGGCCTACGCGAGAAGGTTCTTGCAGCCACCCAGTCAATCCCTACTCCGTCAAAATCTGCCGACACTCATGCCAGCAAGGGTTCGCGAGGGTCGCAACGTTCGCACCACATCAAACTCAATCGCAACGATGGTTTCCCGCGCCTGGTACGCATCTCACGACACGCCGTTGCAGTTATCGCTTCAACCGCTGCAGTTCTCTTGCTCATCGCCGGCCTCGTCTTGATCCAACAAAGCAAAGAATCTGGCAATGAATATGGCGACGTGTTATCAGCCGACCCGATTGTCGTTGATACATCAACGCCTACCGAAGACTCAGTCGCCACGTCTTCAATGGTCGATTCGAGCCTGACGACAACTCCAACTACAACTCCAACTACAACTCCAACGACCACTCCAGGCACCGATGTCCCCGAATCAGAAACATCGATTGCCGCGGTCTCTCCACCTCTCGTTGTCACAACAACAATGAGTCCAGCACCGACAACCACTGCACGTAACACCAGTCCATTGGTGACATCAACGAATGTTCTCAACTTCGCTCGCGGAGTGCGCGCTTCATTGAAGTTGACTAATAACAACTCAACTGCCGTCATGTGGTCACTCGCCGAATCATCGGGCTTTTTCACATTCGTCCCGTCATCAGGGTCGGTCGGCGCC
>Ga0208227_1000269_pt1 | contig 13904 bp, 13 predicted proteins | sample LakMenEpi13Jun11_FD_150692 | JGI IMG/M metagenome (GOLD analysis project Ga0208227, IMG submission 150692) | Freshwater microbial communities from Lake Mendota, WI - 13JUN2011 deep hole epilimnion (SPAdes) | ecosystem: Environmental > Aquatic > Freshwater > Lake > Epilimnion/Euphotic zone ...
GCCAGAGCAACCTCGCTTGTTCCAGTTAGATAAAGCTCATCGGCTGGAAGGTAGTAAATCTCATCAGCGTGCTCACCTAGGAAACCAGTTCCAGCCATGATTTCTGGGCGAACCAAGGTCGGGGTAATCAATGCGGTAAAGCCTGCCTTAATTGCCTTGTCTAAAGCTAGGTTCATTAGTGCGAGCTCAAGCCTTGCTCCCATTCCCTTTAGGAAATAAAAGCGAGAGCCTGAAATCTTGGCTCCACGTTCGATGTCAATGACATCTAGGGATTCTCCGAGCGCTACGTGGTCTTTTGGTTCAAAGGCAAAGTTTGGCTTGGTGCCTATCTCTTTGATGACAACGAAGTCGTCTTCGCCACCTTCAGGGACGCCATCGAGAACAACGTTCTCGATTTTCCAGACAATCTTGTCCAGTTCTTCAGCTGCAACATTGGCTGCTTCGTTGGCAGCCTTTACTTTGGCAGCTAGCTCTTGAGCTGAAGCAACCAATGCAGCTTTCTGTTCCTTGGGTGCTGTTGAAACGAGTTTGGAATGAGCGTTCTGTTCAGCACGAAGGAATTCGAATTCTGCGAGCGCTTTGCGTCGTTTGGTATCCAGTTCTGCTGCCTGATCGACAAGTTTCTCATCGCTCCTTCTGGCGCGCTGAGAAGCCTTGATTGCTTCTGGGTTTTCTCTAAGGAGATTTAGGTCGATCACCCCTCAAGAATACAGTTACACTCTGGGTGAAACCCGTTTGTATGAGGCTGCGAGGCATCCCGCCATCCACCCCAAAGACCTTCGAATTAGCGGTTTGCTTGAAGTGCGAGCTGCTGGGGAGACTTTAGACGTGACTTGCAATCAGGCAAACTCTAACTTCCTGATGGGCGGAATTGTCGGCCATTACTAGATCTAAATTTTTACCAAATGATACCTCGACTCTTCCATCTGTAAGCTGAGTGGGAGTTCCGAACTTGGGCCACGCGCCTGACAACTCAAGCTAACAAGTCCCCCAAGAAAAGGGTGACTGTGAATATGCGGTTTTGTAGCACAGCCAGAGGGGAACATGGAGGTACGTTTTTAACATGAGGGCTTTGGTATTTGGTGGGGCTGGATTTATTGGCGCCAATCTGGTTAAGGCGCTTCACGACAAAGGCGTAAAGCACATTTTGGTTGGTGACAACCTATCAATGGGCAACAAGCTTGCTGAGCTAAACTTTCCAGTCAATTTGCATGTTGGGGACATGACTTCAGCAAAGTGGGTAGATGAACTTGTGCAGGATTTCAAGCCAGCAAGGATTTATCATCTGGCGGCGAATTCTGATATTTCAGCTTCTGCCCTAGATCCGAGCCTGGATATCAAAAATACCTTGATGTCTACAGTTAATCTTGCCCAAGCAATCCGAAAGAGCCGCGTTGAGGAGTTGGTATTCTCGTCTTCCTCTGCGGTCTTTGGCGACTCGGCAAACGTACTTTCAGAAGATTCTCCAAAAAAACCAGCTTCCGCATATGGTTGGATGAAGTTATCAAGTGAGCAAATTCTTCTGGCTCTCGCTGAAGAAGGTTTTGTATCGAAGTACCTCTGCGTAAGATTTCCAAACGTCACAGGTGAACTTCAGACTCACGGTATTGTTCACGATTTAGTCAAGAAATTGCTACAAAACCCTCGAAGGCTTGAAGTTCTTGGTGACGGGTCCCAGCTAAAGCCGTATGTTTATGTTTCTGAATTAGTAGATGCAATAAACCTCCTAATGGATGCCCCCTGGGATGGGATCAAGACGGTGCATCTGGGGCCTCGTGATCAAGCGTCCGTTTCTGAAATTGCAGCTGCAATCGTTGAGATATCAGGTGAAGACCCAGATGTCGTTTTTGGAACAACTAGGTCTGGGTGGGAAGGCGACGTGCCGGAATACAAGTTTGATCTTTCCCGCGCTGAGGAAATTCTTGGAAGTTTGCCGTTTGGGTCGTCTTTAGCTGCGCTTAGGCGTTCGATCGACTGGGAGATTGGGAAAGCAAATGGGTCCCTCTGACTTGGGACCTGGTTCAGTCCAAGTATTGATTCTGGCTGGTGGCAAAGGCACAAGGAGTGAAAATCCTCAAGTTCCAAAACCCCTCCAGCAAATTTGGGACGGCAAAACTGTTTTGGACATTCAGCTTGAGGCTTTGGCTGCGGGTGGGTTTACTGATGTTTGTCTGCTGCTCAGTCACCTGGCCGAGGAAATAATTGACTACTTGAAGGAAGCTTCTCAACGATACCCAACACTTTCCATTGGATACCTTCTAGACGAGCAGGAATCTTTGGGGACGGCCCAGAGTGTTTCTTCCGCAGTTGGACGCCTTGGTGCCAGCAAAGATTATCTTCTCCTGCTCGGCGACACTGTGATTCAAGCTCCGCTCGATCATTATTTTCTAAGGTGGAAGGCATCGGGAGCAGACCTTGGGATCTTATGCCACCCCAACCTGCATTTGCATGACTCTGATGTGCTCCTGCTTGATAGCGGTGCCAAGATCCATGATTTTCGAGAAAAGGGCCAAGAAGCCGATTCGGCACCAGGTTTTCTCCTACAGGCCGCTACGGGAGTTCTCTTCTTCTCCTCGAAAGGGGCTAAAGGAATTTTTGGTTCCAGGGGCGATGTCACCAAAGAATTGATCGCTAATTCGCTGGTGGACCACACGGGCGAAGGGATTGTCGCTTCGCACTATTTCAAAGACAGCGGTACCGCTGCCCGTCTGGCTTCCATCCGATCTGATTTCTCAAATGGATCCGCCATATTGCGTGGCGCACGGAGCAGAGCGGCACTATTGCTGGATAGGGACGGTACCTTGATTTCAGATTGTGGGACATCAAGGACTTCTGTCTTGGAGAATGATATCTCTTCTCAAGTTGCAGAAGCAATCCGGGCATTCAATGAAGCAGGTGTCCCTGTATTTGTCATTACGAATCAACCTGGAATTGCAAAGGGTCAGATCACGGCATCTGAAGTCCTTAAGGTGCACAACGAACTGGGTGAGTACTTGTCGAGTCACGGTGCATTGATTGACGGGTTGTATTTTTGCCCACATCACCCAGAAGTCGGTTTCGAAGGGGAGGTCCCTTCCCTCAAGATTCCGTGCCTCTGTCGCAAGCCTGAAAATGGCATGTTGCTGGCTCTCGCTAGCGACCATGGAATTGACCTTAAAGAGTCAGTATTTGTTGGAGACAGCGCCGCGGATTCAGAAGCAGCCGCTAAGAGCGGTTGCAGATTCAAGTTAGCAAGCTGGAACGGCTCAACGGCTAACCTTACTTTTAAGGTACTTCTCGAAACTCTTGAGGAAATGAGTCATGCTTCTAACTAGAACTCCATTTAGGGTGAGCTTCCTTGGAGGGGGCTCAGACATACCTTGGTTCTATCAGGAGTATGGCGGTGGAGCTGTTCTTTCAACTGCCATTGACCGTCACATGTATATCTCGGGCCATGCCCTTTTCGACAGTGACGATGTCCTAGTTAAATATTCGAAGACGGAGAGGGTCGGACGCCCCCAAGATCTGAAGCACCCAATAGCTAGAGAGGTCCTTACGCGTGCCGGTATAAAAGGTATAGACATCTCAGTTACGGCTGACATACCTGCAGGTACTGGTCTTGGCTCTTCATCCGCATTTACAGTGGGACTAATTAATCTCACACGAACTTATAAATCGCTAGAAGCCTCGCCAGAAACTCTGGCGGCTGAGGCCTGCAAAGTAGAGCTGGAGTACCTCGAGGAGCCAATTGGCAAACAAGATCAATACGCTAGCGCCTTTGGTGGACTGAATCTAATTAGGTTTGGGGTCGACGGATCGGTCGAAGTGGAACCGATTGGATTAGACGTACAGGCTTTTGATTGGCTTGGTCGCGCAATTGTTCTGGTCAGACTAGACCAGCAAACCAGGAGCGCAAGCTCTGTTCTTCAAGGGCAAAAGGCCGCTTCTCACCTTGACACCAAAGTGTCATCAGCCTTGGCCGATGCTAGAGAAATAGCCATAGCTGGCGCGCGCACAATTGCATCAGATGTCACAAAACTTGGGGAACTTGTTAAAGCGTCGTGGGAATTGAAGAAATTGTCCCACCCTACTTCTGGGCTCGAAGCAGCCGATCAGTTAGTGAGCCACGGTCTAAAGCATGGCGCTTTGGGCGGGAAACTTCTCGGAGCAGGAGGTGGGGGCTTCGTGATGTTTATCGTAGACCCTTCTCGGAAGAGAGCTCTAATTGAGTCCTTAGGTAGAGTTGCTTTCATTGAACCTGGAATCGAAATGATCGGTTCAACAATTGTTTACCGAAAGGCATGAGAAATGAAGTTTGAATCATATGTTCTTGAGCACTCCGCCGCTCTTGAAAAAGTGTCTCAAGTCACTCTCAGCCGGTTCTCCCAAACCCTAAGTGCATTAAGAGATAGCGGGGAGACCCTTTGGATTGCTGGAAACGGGGGCTCGAGCGCAACCGCCTCACATGCTGTAGCTGATTTCACAAAGACAGTCACGCAAGCTGGAAAGAAGGGTGTCAAGGCGGTTGCTCTTTCAGAAATGGTCAGTCTCCAGACTGCCTTTGCTAACGACGTTAGCTTTATTGATGCGATGAGCGAAACTCTAAAACTTGTGGGGAGAGAGGGCGATGCCCTACTTTTGTTTTCAGTGAGCGGAAGCTCTCCAAATCTCTTAAGAGCCGCGGAATCCGCTTCCAGCATCGGTATGCAAGTCTTAAGCATGGTAGGTAAAAATGGCGCACCTCTTGCAAAACTAAGTTCCGATTCCATCGTTCTAGACAGCGACGACTATCAAGTCGTTGAGAATTTACACGTCACACTCATGCACTGGATTGTTAAGGAACTTTCCTAGCCCTACTTATTTCGAATTAGGCTCCTTGAGGAGGCCAGGATCTTTCTCACAGGACTTGACCCTAATAGACGATAAATTAAGCCGGTATTTGCTAAAGCTCGGCGCACTCTTTCTTGCAAATTTTCACCAGCCCCAATTAGTCCTTGCGTCTCTAATCTATTCAGCAACTCTTTATGAACGCCAACCAATGCAGGATCTGAAGCCACCTTTTTCGAGTGGTCGACTTGTTGTGATAACTGGCCTGGATGAATTCGGTACAAGATCCCGTAACCCCTAGTTCTTCCCAACTTGAAACCGCTATTCCATGCACGAATCCATAGCTCGTAATCCTCGGCCACTGCTTGGTTGTAACCCCCTAGTGCAGTAACCACCTCTCGCTTAGCGAGCATCGAAGGATGAACAAGAGGGTTTCTAATTGCAAGTTCTAGACCGATTTGAACATTGTCTAGCGCGTGAGGAACTTGTGGGAAAAAACTCAATGGCTTGACTCCAGAACCAAAAAGTATGGCGTTTGAAAACACGAAGTCAAGATTCTTCTTTTCGAGCGTCTTGAGTTGACTTTTGAAACGGCCAGGCAGACAAATGTCGTCGGCGTCCATGCGGCCAATTAGATTCCCTTTTGCTTGGCCAAGCAAGAAGTTTAGGCCATTGGCTATTCCCTTTGCCTGGGCCCTATAGAAGACTTGAAGTCGAGCGTCAGAGATTTTCGAAATTTCTTCGTCTTTTGCGACTGACCCCTCTATGAGCACTAAGAGTTCGTCTTTGGAACTCAGCGCATTCAAAGTTGATTTGATCGCTTTATGAAGTGTCGGGGTCCCTGAGAGTGCTGGCAAGATCACACTAATGCGGTGTTTAGTCACCTTTGGCTTCTCGCGAGTTTGGGGGTTCACTTATGCTTTCTCTTGTTTGGTGGGATTGATTGCCGCTGACTTATTAGGTGTCAGAAACGAGCGTCCCTAATCTGTAGCAACCACTTACTTGCGGCGGCGTACTGAGAATTTGAGTTGTTGCCCTCAGGCTTTGTCTGCTGCTTATCCGCTCTTGGGTATGAACCAAGGAAGCTCACCCTTGGGCTGAATCTGTGAAGCCCAGCAAGGGCTTCACCCATCGACTCATCCAGAACATGACCTTCGGCATCGATGTTGAACCTGTATCGACCCAATCGGTCTCCAATTGGTCTTGATTCAATTCTCGTTAGGTTCACTCCCCTGGTGGAGAACTGCTCGAGCATTGCAAGCAGGGAACCAGGCTGATCCGAAGGAAGTTCGACAATCACCGAGGTCTTGTCTGCTCCGGTTGGCTTGGGCAGGTCTTCCGCTAAACCAATCTGAATGAACCTGGTCTGAGCTTGCTTGTTCTCACCGATGTTCTTTGCAAGCGTGATCAGCTTGTGATGATTGGTAATGGTCGGCGCAGCTATCGCTGCATCCGCTTGTTCTGAAGTTAGCAATGCTGCAGCTGCAGCTGCAGTTGAAGTTGCTGGCAGGTGAACGTGCTTTGGAAGTTTCCCCAGAAGCCACTTGCGGCTCTGCGCGTAGGCAACTGGGTGAGTTGCAATTGTTTTGACTTCTGAAAGTTTTGTTCCTGGTCTTGCAACCAAGTTGAAACTAACTGGGACTAGGTACTCACCATAGATTCTGATTTTGTCTGTTCCAGCGAGGGCATCTAGAGTTGCCGATACTCCGCCTTCTATTGAGTTCTCAACAGGGATGATGGCTCTTTTGGCCTTACCTGAAATCACCAACTCGATTGCTTCAGCAACATGGTTTACCGAAATCTTCCTGGCGTTCTTTGCTTCTTTAACCTGAGCTAGGGCAAGTTCAGTGAATGTGCCTGTGGGCCCCAAGAAAGCAAACGAAACTTTTGTCGAAGTTTTTCGAACCTGTTTCAGCATTCCAAAAGCCTACTACATTCCTTAGTTTTTGATTCTTTGGTGACTAATCGAAGAAGGGTTGAGTTTCGTGTGCCATGTACCCAACAATCTTGAGAGGATTCCGGTTCTCCCTATTTCGAGTTGGGGTCCAGTGAGTTAGCCACACTCTCCCCGCTGAAAAGAATTTTTGCACGCTCTCTGACTGTCGCCACTTCGAGAGGTCCTCGACTGATTCTATTTTGCTCTCAGGTTCAGCAACACGACTAAAGAAGTTGCTGGGCAGAGCAGCTACAGAAGTTTGCTCTGTGTATAGGATCTGTGTTTGAACACTAATTGACCTTGGGGTAATGGCTAAAAGGCCAATCTGGAAGCAATCAACTCGTGGGCCTAAATCTCTATTGCGCGGCTAGGAATCAGCAGGCCTAGTTTAGAATTTTCTCCTTTTTAGGCTCCCAGACAACAACTGAGTAGCCTTCAATGAACATTGAACCTAGTCCAGTTCTCTCAGCGCTAAGTATTGACGCAAGACCTTGCTTTTCTAGATTGCGAAGAGCGGTCAAGTAGCCAGAAAGGTAATTACGCGCCGAGAAGTACTTCTTTGATAGCTGTTCCTCTCGGGTATCTCCTAAAACCTCCGCGATGGGCTCAATGTGCAGCACCACGGAAGGGCCGCTTGAAAGCACATACTCAAGAAAACGATCGTGGCGATCTCCAATCTGTTCCAAAGATGCAACGGTGAGAAAAATTGCCGGAGAATCTGGGTTCTTGGGTTTCAAATTAAAGTTTGGGTTAAAATAGTCAAAATTCTCACCTGTTATTTCTGAGGTTTTTAGGCGTTGTGAAATCTCCTGCAAAATCAACTGGGATGACTCGGCCCAATCCAGGCCCACCAATTTAACATTGGGAAGAAAGTTTCGCATACGCAGCAGGTGATGACCAGTGCCGCATCCAAACTCCCAAAGCTCTCTAACGTCGTATTTGTGGGCTAGGTTTTCAGTTAGGGCATCAACTATGAAACCGAGAAGTGTTGTTTCGATCCCATTATCCGTTGCCACTTTGACATGGACCCCCCCTAGTCGTTCATAGCTGTGCTTTCGAAAGTATTTTGGAGATAGCGCGCCTACGGAGTCCGCACCTTCAACAGCCATCAGGGCTCGGAGGTTTTCACCCCAACCAGTGTTCCAGTCGGAATGTCTGTGTGGTCCACTTTTTTTCAGCAAACCCTTATCTATTTCCAAGTCTATTTCGTGCAATAAACCGTCACGTTCATCTGCCGTGAGTTTTTCAAACTCAATTTGCGTGTTCTTGTATAGATCCCATCCGGATGGGTGATTTACCTTATCTGCCCGAGTTGCCCAAAAGTTGTTGATTGCTTCTTTCAGAAGACCGGGTGTCGCTCTATTGGAATCATTTGTAATTGTTAATACGTGTTCCTCGATTACTGTCCTAATATCCAATTTGCTACTTCCTAACGTTTGGGTACTCGGCGGAGAACCACTCAACTGTGTCCCTGATTCCTGACCTTAGGTCCAAAAACTTAAATCCTGGAAAGAAAGCGTCTAAATCCTCAGGGCTCGAAGGCTTTCGGAGTTGTCCATCGGGTCTGGACTCATCAAACTGCACTTCGCCGTCAAATTCAAAAGCTTGGGCAATTTCGTCAACTAAGGCGAGGACGGTTGTTTCCTTAGAATTGGTGACAATAAGTGGTCGAGGAAGTTCCGGTAGGGCAGCAGTCAACAATGCTACTGACGCTATGTCGGAAGCGTGAACAAATTCGCGTTTGGCACGGCCCGTTCCCCAAACAACGAATGGGCTCCCTGTTGATTTTGCTATGTGCATCCTGTGGATTAGCGACGCAGTGACGTGCCCTTCCGTGAGGCTAAAGTTATCATTTCGTCCATAAACATTTGTGGGGATAAGTAGCTTGAAATTAGTACCCCACTGTGAGTTATAAGCCCTAGCTTGAATATCAAGCATTCTTTTGGCATAGGCATAAGCAAAGTTTGATGGATGTGGCTCACCGAGGTGAAGTTGTTCGACACCGAGGGGATAGGAAGCCTTGTCTGGGAATATGCAGGTTGATAAAAATGCAGTTACGTTAGTGACGCCACTTATACGGGCAGCCTCGAAAACATTTGTGTTTATGAGAATGTTGTCGCGGAAGAACTCCCCTCCCCTTTGGAGATTCCCTCCAATGCCACCAACCATGGCAGCACAATGAATAATCGCGTCAGGCTGAGTCTGGTTAATTAGGGCTAGGCACTCGGAAACCACCCGGAGGTCTGCATCTGCCCTGGTAGACGGAATTAGCTCATGTGATGATTCGGCGTCTATAATTGCGTTTCCAATTAGACCCCCAGCACCGGTGACCAAAATTCTCATGATGTATGCCTAGATAACTTCCTATACCAGTTCACTGTTCTCTCTAGTCCTTCTTCAATTTCTACGAAGTGCTCCTTTCCGATCAGGGAGGTAATTTTTGAGTTGCTGACGCTAACGTTCTTGGGTGACGAATCAGTTAACCCCGTAGAAGTGGGTGTCTCAAATTCAACTCCTAGAGACTTAGAAATCAGTTCTCCCAGTCTCCTTATTGATAACGACGATTCACCTCCAACATTGTAGATTTCACCCTTCCCAAATACCAACGCTCCCAGCAGCATTTCAGCGGCATCTGAAATGTAACAGTAAGTCCTTTGCCTATCCCCCTGATCAAGCAATGAAACCTTGCCAGATTTGAGCCCTTTGACTATGAGTTCGTTAATTACCCTTCGATCATCCATTCTTGCGCCTGGGCCATAGGCTAGAGCGAGCCGGGCCACGTTTCCTATAGCCGCAAGACTTGGGTCGGAAACCAGCGTAAGCGCCTCTCCGAATCTCTTTGCCTCGATGTAAGAAGCTCTCTCGTGATCAGTGTTGGTGATTCCTATTTCATGTTCAAGAATATTCTCGTGGTTGAGTCCCGAGTAAACCTCTGAAGTGCTGACAAAAAGAAATCCTTGGCGAGCTTTCTTTCTAAGCTCAAGAGTGCCGGCTGAGTTGATCATGAGTGTGGCAATGGGGTTTTCAAGGAATTTTCCGGGTTGCCCATAGCCAGCCGCATGGATCACGTAATCCGCGTGCGGCAAGCTTTGGACGAATATTCTGTCTACAATGTCTCCTTCGAGGAACTCAAAAACAGCACCGCTTTTTTCGGCCATCCACAATGCCTTGTCACTTGACGAAGTCAGGACTGTCGATATCTTTGAATCAAATTGTTTGTTCAAGTATGAGATAAGTTCTAAAAGCCCAAGCCCAATTAAACCCAGCCCTCCAGAAATTAGAATCTTTTTGTTAGATAACTCTTTAGATAAATTCAAACCAATTTCTTGCGAAAAAAAGTCTTGGGAAGTCAGATTCATAGCGCAACCCTTCCAGAAACGAATTCCTGGATGCGTGAGCCTACGGAGACTGCGTCTAAATTGAGGTGGGTTTCGATTTCTGAGACGCTGCCATATTGATGAATAAATTTTCTTGGCACGCCGATGTCTAGAATCCGGACCGGCTTTTGTTGGAGGCTCAGGATGGGTAGCACAGTCCCTTCGTAGAACGGCTGAGACAAGATAAGGTTTTCCGAGATGTCTGAGGCAATTATCCCGTTCAATTTTTGAATTGCAGTAGGAGTGATGCTATTCAAATAAACGAGAGTCAAGTCGAAATCATCCGCAGATCTGTGGCTAGAGCTAAGTGAGGTACCAAAAGAAACAAGAGTTCCCTGAGTGCCCTGGCGAAGAATTTGAGGTCTCTCCTCCTTGGGGTCTACACGATCGTCCGTGTACTCAGCCTGGGATAAACGAAAATAAGCCAAAGTTTGACTCTGTAAGTTGGCTCTCAGTTGATGTTCGAGCTCCTCCGAATTGCCTGGGAGAAAAATTTCGAAACCTGGGATAGCGAGAAGAGCCGCAACATCACCTGGCGAGTGATGTGTTGCCCCAAGGCTTGAGTAGTCAAATGACGCACCAACAGAAATGAACTTTCCTGAAAGCCCCTGGTATCCAAAGTCTACTTTTATCTGTTCGAATGGACGTTCCACCAAAAAAGTAGCAATTGAATGAAGAATTGGAATTCTGCCTTCATTTGAAAGACCCGCTGCAAAACTGGTCATAGCTTGCTCTAGTATCCCCATGTTAATTACTCGCTCTGGCGTGGATTCAAGAATTTGTCGAAATCCGAACACTCCGATGTCGCCCAGCAGGAGCACGAGTCTTTCATCTGCTGCAACAAGTTCTGATACAACTGATTGAAAACGACTTCTCAAGTTAGCTCCTGCTTCGCCAAACTAAGGTCCTCATCGCTAAGTATCGAGTGATGCCATGCGGGATTATTCTCCATGAAACTCAGGCCATGCCCCTTTATTGAATTCCCGATGATAACGACCGGTCTTTCGCTAAGCGTCTGGACTGCAGCCACGATGCTGTCCATATCATGGCCATCGATGACCCGCACTTCAAATCCAAAGGATTCCCATTTACTAGCAAGGTCTCCCAGGCCAACCGCACGGTCCCCCGAATGGTTGTAATCTACCCAAGTTATTAAATTGTTAAGGTTGTGGTGGTTAACTAGCATCGCGGCTTCCCAGATCGAGCCTTCGTTGCACTCTCCATCGCCTAAAAGAGCGAATACCCTGCCCTGGTCACGAGATAGGTATTTTTTGGCATAGGCGACACCCGCCGCAAGCGGGAAACCGTGTCCAAGTGAGCCTGTAGAAGCAGTCACGCCGTTTATCTTGGTTGAATCGGGATGTCCCCCGAGGTTGCCCTCGAATTCACAAAAGTTGTCTAAGTCGCTCTTCTGGATATATCCTTTCTCAGCCAGGACCACGTATAGAGCCAAACAACCATGCCCTTTGGAAAGGATAAATTTGTCTGGGCCTCGTGGATAAAATTGCCAGTTGCTGTAGACGGAAAGTATTGGCTCAAGTATTGAAAGCGCACTGGGAATGTGGCCGTCTTGGGCTCGATGAGCTGTTAGCAAAATCTCTAACCTGAGTCGCTTTAACTCTTCGTTGTTTTGGCCGCTCGCTACCATGACACGAGATCTCTCCGTATCAGAGTCATGTGAGTAACTCTGACCACAACTCGGAATTGACTCCATCAATAGCGTTTGGATTTGAAATAAGTTTAAAATCGTGGGCAAGCATTAGTTCAATAAGTTGTTCTGCGGTTGTTGAAGCCCGCCATTTGAGGACAGTTTTTGCTTTGTGGGTGTCGGCCAACAAGGCGTCTACTTCTGATGGCCTGTCATACTTTTCGTTATGTACGAAGTATTCGTGAAAATCAATTCCGGCCTTCTCAAAAGTAAGGTCTCCCCAACGTTCTACCGTCGTCGCCACTCCTGTTCCAAGAACAATGTCATCGGGCTGATCTTGCTGCAACATTAGCCACATGCCAAGAATGTATTCCGGGGCATAACCCCAATCCCTGCTCGAAGAGAGGTTTCCGAGGGAAACGGATGATTCAAGTCCCGACGCGATTCGGGCCGCTGCCCGAGTTAGCTTTCTTGTCACAAAAGTGGGGCTTCTTCTTGGGCTCTCGTGGTTAAACAAGATTCCGTTCGACGCATGTAGACCATACGACTCGCGGTAATTCCTGGTCATCCAATACGCAAAGACTTTTGAAACGCCGTATGGCGACCTGGGGTGGAATGGAGTTTCCTCCGACTGTGGTGGCGGGGTCGAACCGAACATTTCCGAACTAGACGCTTGGTAGATCCGCGAGTTTGGCGAAAACAGTCGAACAGCCTCGAGAACGGCCAGGCAACCAAGGCCTGTAGTTTCAGAGGTTGCCATTGGTAGTTCAAAGGAAACTCTTACGTGGCTTTGAGCGGCAAGATTATAAATCTCATCGGGTTGAGTTTCGCTCAAAATTCGGGACAAGGAAAAGTTGTCTAGCAAATCTGAGTGGTGCAAGACTAATTTTCCGTCAGTGACAAATTCATTTAGGTGGTCAATTCGAGATGTGTTGAAGCTTGAAGACCGTCGAACAAGACCGTGGACAACATAGCCTTTGGCTAGAAGAAACTCGGCTAGGTAGGAGCCATCCTGCCCAGTTATACCGGTCACAAGGGCCACTTTGTTAAACGACGCCAAACCTACCCCTATGCACCAGATCGCTTTTGCTGACTCCATTATTTTAGTGTTTAAAGCTGTGAAGAGAGCTGCCGAGGCCCAATACCAATGTCTTGCCCGACTTTACACTTATTTGAAAGCCTGGGATCACGGGCCCAAGTAGTCAGGGGCAAAATCTATTTCCCAAAACTCTTCTAAAGTCCTCACCCCCTTGGTTTTCATCTCCGTTGCTAATTCAACACCCACATACCTGAAGTGCCAAGGTTCGTACTGGAATCCAGTTACGGGTTTGTATCCCTTTGGATAGCGCAACACAAAACCAAACTCGTGGGCATTCTCGGCAAGCCAAATGCCTGCTTCGGTTTTACCGAAGCAGACCATGATCGCGCAGCCTTGTCCTCTAACTGAAAAATCTGCTGCCAGACCTAATTGATGTTCTGAGTGACCAGGTCTAGCAGAGAGCTTCTCGGCAACCGCCAATCCCCTGGTGTCTCTGGTTCGGTTGTATAGACCCTGCTGGTTTTTGTATGTTCTGAAGCCGCTGTTTAGGATCAGGGTTCCTTTTCCAGCTGCGGCCATGGCTGTGGCTAGTTCAACAGCTGCTATCGCGGCTTCTTCTCGCATCTGAAGTCCGAAGGGATTCTGAACTCTAGGTTTTGGGAACGCGGGGAACGCTAGGGACGCTGGTTGGTATTTGAGCGGGGAGATCTGCCTTTGCTTGTTTACAACCACCCAAATGGAATCTGCTTCATCAATTGAGTACTTCGGGGGATCAAAGATTGTGACTGGTTTTGGTTGGACCTGGTTGGCGATGTTCTGAACAGATTCTGGAAGCTTTGCTACCTGATCAGAGATGACTCTTGGAAGTCCAAAGGCCCCGGCTAGGCCGAGAACTAAAGCCCCTGCAACAGAGAGAGTAATCAAGCGCCGAAGGCGCATCGAGACTCTTCTGTTGGTTTGTGGCATGTTGCCAGCCTAACTTTGCTTGAGAAAGATGCCTTGGAGCTTAGACTTGTAAACAACACGGGAGTTTGGGTAAACCAGACTGAGAGGAAGACTAAAGTCTTCGACCGTCGAACCTGATCTGGGTAATGCCAG
>Ga0208227_1000271_pt1 | contig 13897 bp, 15 predicted proteins | sample LakMenEpi13Jun11_FD_150692 | JGI IMG/M metagenome (GOLD analysis project Ga0208227, IMG submission 150692) | Freshwater microbial communities from Lake Mendota, WI - 13JUN2011 deep hole epilimnion (SPAdes) | ecosystem: Environmental > Aquatic > Freshwater > Lake > Epilimnion/Euphotic zone ...
CCAAGACGGCAAACAGGTGGCCATGCTGGTTCCGACAACCTTGCTGGTAAGACAGCACACCGACACTTTCCTTGAGCGATTCGCTGGATTCCCAGTGAACGTAAAGTCATTGTCAAGATTTCAGACTGCAAAAGAAGTCAAAGAAACAATTGCCGGTTTGGCGACCGGGGAAGTTGATCTGGTCATCGGAACACACCGACTGCTCTCAGACAGCGTCAAATTTCGAAACCTTGGGCTGATCATTATTGATGAGGAACAGCGCTTTGGAGTAGAGCACAAAGAAAAGCTCAAAGCTATAAAAACTAATGTAGACATTTTGGCGATGAGCGCCACTCCAATTCCAAGAACGTTAGAGATGGCTATCACTGGTATTCGTGAAATGTCAACGCTTGCCACACCTCCAGAAGATAGGCATCCAATTCTTACCTTCATCGGTGGCTATAGCGAGAAGCAGGTAGCGGCTGCGATTAGACGTGAGCTGATTAGAGAGGGACAAATCTTCTTCGTTCACAACCGAGTGGCAACTATTGAGAAGACCGCAAATGATCTTGCAAAGTTGGTTCCTGAGGCTCGCATTGCTGTGGCTCACGGACAAATGCCAGAAGCTGCTCTAGAGCAAGTGGTTGTTGACTTCTGGGAAAAGAAGTTTGATGTTTTGGTCTCCACCACAATTATTGAAACTGGAATCGATATTCCAAATGCCAACACATTGATTATTGATAGGGCCGAACACTTCGGCCTTTCGCAGCTGCACCAGATTCGAGGCAGAGTAGGTAGAAGCAGAGAGCGTGCCTATGCCTACTTCTTCTATGACCCTTCTAAGCCACTCAGTGAAACCTCTCACGATCGACTGGCAACAATTGCTCAAAACAATGAACTTGGTGCGGGAATTCAGGTTGCCCTAAAAGATTTAGAAATTCGAGGTGCGGGAAACATGCTGGGCGGCGAGCAGTCAGGGCACATTGCTGGAGTGGGCTTCGATCTTTACCTTCGCATGATTGGCGAAGCCGTATCCGAATTCAAGGGCATCAAGCTCGATTCACCTGCGGAGCTCAAACTTGAAATACCAATCGACGCTCACATTCCCGACACTTATCTGGATTCAGAAAGACTCAGGCTCGAGGCCTATCACAAGCTCAGCGCAGCCTCCGGTGAAACCAGCACCAGAGCTATCCTGGATGGCATCCTCGCTGAGCTAGAAGATCGCTACGGTAAAGCTCCTGAGCAAGTGCAGAACCTGATCGAAGTCACCGAACTTAGACAGATTGCGAATCGCGTGGGACTAAAGGATGTGAACTTCCTGACAGCGGTTGCAAGAATCCAACCCGTGGAGCTTTCTGAGTCCGAGCAGGTCAAACTCAGCAGAGCATATGTCGGGCTAAAGTATTTGCAATCGGCAAATTCTCTGCAGTTGCCAATTCCCAAATCCGCTGATGGCGATGTGGTTTCGGGCAAAGAACTGATCTCTTTCGCCAGAGAAGTTTTTGATGTGATCGCAAACCTTCAAAGGGAAGATAAGTAAATGACAAAAATTGATGAGCTGATTCAAACTGCTAGGCAGCTTAGGGCCCCGGGCGGCTGCCCTTGGGATGCAGAGCAAACTCACCAGTCCTTGGCCAAGTACCTCATTGAAGAAACCTATGAGCTAATTGATGCGATTGAGTCAAATGATCGTCAGCAAATTCTTGAAGAGCTTGGTGATGTTTTCTATCACGTTGTCTTTCACTCGGACCTTGCTGAGTCTGGTTCTCTTGGGGATCCATTTAGTATCCAAGATGTCGCCGAGCTTTCAATTGCAAAGATGAAGGGTCGACACCCTCACGTTTTTGGAACAGCGGAAGAACTTGAGAAATACAAAGCGCAAACCGGCGATGATGTAATGAAGAGCTGGGATGCTCACAAGATGAAGGAAAAGCCTGAACGCCAAAGCGTGCTGGATGGAATTCCTAATTCACTACCTGCGCTACTACTTGCCGACAAAGTTATTGGTAAGGCCCAAAAACTAGGTGTCTTAGAGACTGAAGCAACACCGGCATTTGCTTTAGAAGATGAAGATCAACTCGGGGGATTGCTTCTCGCATTGGTTTTATCGGCAAAGCATCAGGGCTTGGATGCTGAGCGCGCTTTACGGGAAACGATTCGAGAACTTCAAGTTGAAATCAGAGCTTTCGAGCTCAGCGATGAATTTGATGCTGGAGTAGTGGGACAGGCTTAGCCCAACAAACCCAGAAGTATCCAGGCTTTTTTGCCCTGGTCTGCCAGACTTGGAACCATGGCATCGCAAATCAATCCACCTCGCGGGATGAGGGATTTTCTCCCAACAGAAAAGACCGTGCGAAATGATTTGCTTTCCAAGATTGTTGGAACATATGCCTCCCATGGATTCCAAGAAATAGAAACCCCTGCATTAGAAGCCATTGAGCGACTTAGCTCAGGTGATGGCGGGGACAACGAGAAGCTGGCATTCCGGGTTCTAAAGCGCGGCGAAGAACTTGAAGCAGCCCTTGGCAAAGATGCCGATGAACTCTCGGACCTAGGTCTTAGATACGACTTGACTGTTCCGCTAACTCGCTACTACGCAACCAATCAGGCAAAGCTACCAAAAGTTTTCAAGGCGATTCAGACTGGACCAGTGTGGAGGGCGGAACGACCTCAAAAGGGAAGGTACCGTCAGTTTGTTCAGTGCGATATTGACATCATTGGCGACGGAACAAACTTTGCCGAAATTGAATTACTAAACGCGAGCCTAAACGCATTGTCTGCAATTGGAATCAAAGACGCCAAGATTCGAATCAATCACCGTGAATTACTCTCGCGCTCGATTGCCGCTTTGGGCGTTGCACCGACTGACTTTGGCAAGGCCATGATAACTATCGACAAGCTAGACAAGATCGGCCCTGAGGGAGTCGCACTAGAGATGAAAGAGCGCTTCGGCGAGAAAATTTCCGATGCAACATCAAGCTGGCTCTCATCGTTATCAAGCGACCCGCAAGTCCCAACTGAGCTCAGTGAGATTTTTGAAGTTGTCGAGCAACTGCACCCGGGCAAGCTTAGGTTTGATCCAACATTGGTTCGCGGCATGGGCTACTACACCGGCTCGATTTTTGAAATTGAACATCCAGCATCCGGGTCTTCCATCGGTGGCGGAGGACGCTACGACGGAATGGTTGGAAAGTGGCTCGGAACCGAAGTTGCCGCGGTCGGAGTTTCAATCGGATTTGAGAGAGTTGCCGAGTTGGTTTCCGATTCTTCCGCCAGTTCTAAATCTCTGGTTGTGATTTTCGAACCTAGCGAGCAGCAGGCTGCGCTTTCAGTTCAGGCTGAAGCAATTGCCGCTGGGTATCTTGTGAGGTTAGAGCCAACACCTAAGAAGTTGAACACTTTGCTGGATTCTCTAAAAGAACAAGGTATGGCTGAGTTTGCAGTGCTCGAAGAGCCTAAAAATGGCTTTCAGGGGCTCAAGATCAAGCCAATCGGCTAGGCACTTGGCTGCCCAAACTAAACTAGAACTAGAGCGAACGACGATGTTTCTTAAGGCCGATCGGCCACTATTTCAACTCTTCTAAGGAGAAACCACTTGTCACTTATCGAAGCCATTGGCGCCAGAGAAATTCTAGACTCCAGAGGAAACCCTACTATCGAAGTTGAAGTACTTCTCGACGATGATTCTTTTGGTCGCGCAGCAGTTCCATCTGGTGCTTCAACTGGTGCTTTCGAAGCTCACGAGTCCAGAGACGGTGACAAGGCACGCTACCTGGGCAGAGGTGTCCAGCAAGCTGTCCTCAAAGTCATCGGGGAAATTGACGAAACACTAGTTGATTTTGATGCAACCGATCAGCGTCTTGTTGACACAGCTTTAATCGCACTCGATGGAACTGACAACAAGTCAAACCTTGGAGCCAACGCAATTCTTGGTGTTTCATTAGCTGTTGCTAAAGCAGCAGCAGATAGCAGTGGCTTGCCGCTTTACAGATACTTGGGTGGCCCAAATGCTCACACTCTTCCTGTACCTCTTATGAACATCATCAATGGAGGAGCTCACGCTGATAACGGCGTTGACATTCAGGAGTTCATGATTGTTCCTGTTGGTGCTCCGACTTTCTCTGAAGCGGTTCGCTGGGGTGCAGAGGTATACCACTCGCTAAAGGCATTGCTTCAGTCCAAAAAACTTTCAACTGGTCTTGGTGACGAAGGTGGCTTTGCTCCGGATCTTCCATCCAACCGCGCTGCACTTGAACTAATCTCTGAGGCAATCCAGAAAGCTGGCTACAAGCTAGGAACCGACTTTGCTCTTGCATTGGATGTTGCTGCTACTGAGTTTTACAAGGATGGAAAGTACCACTTTGAAGGCAAGGCTCGCACTTCAGCCGAAATGATTTCCTACTACGAAGAGCTAATCGCTTCGTTCCCGTTGGTTTCAATTGAGGATCCACTTGACGAGAACGACTGGGATGGCTGGGCTGCGATGACAGCAAAGTTAGGGGATAAAGTTCAGCTAGTTGGCGATGACCTGTTTGTGACCAACCCAAAGCGTCTAGCCACCGGTATCGAAAAGGGCACCGCAAACAGCATTCTGGTAAAGGTAAACCAGATTGGAACCTTGACCGAGACACTCGATGCAGTGTCAATGGCTCAAAGCCACGGCATGACCGCAATCATTTCCCACCGCTCAGGCGAAACCGAAGACACCTTTATTGCTGACCTAGCGGTTGCTACTAACGCAGGTCAGATCAAAACCGGTGCTCCTGCCAGAAGCGAGAGAGTGGCAAAGTACAACCAGCTTCTTCGCATCGAAGAGGAGTTAGCCGACGCCGCTTACTACCCTGGAGCCAAAGCCTTCAAAAACTTCCGCTAGGAATCCAAGATGAGAATCACCGGTCGGCTAAACAGCTACACGCTAGCCCTACTGGCAGTTATTCTCGTTGGGATTTTCACACTCGCCCCAAGCATTCAGATTTGGTACGAACAGCGTCAAGAGATCGCTGATTTCAAAGCCCTCGTTGAGCAGGCCAAGGTTGAACTTGAAGATATGGAAGCAGAGCGACTTCGCTGGGACGACGAGGTTTACATCAGAGCTCAGGCAAGAGACCGACTGTATTTTGTAATGCCGGGTGAAGTTAGCTTTCTAGTTATGGATGCCGATGGCATCGATGTGTCTGATACTTCAGGAACTGTTGGTGCGATGCTTGCCGAGAAACGTAAGCGCAGTGGATTTAGTGCAGAAGTGCTGGCAAGCAAAAGAAATTGGGTTGACTCCTTTCTAGAATCCGCTTTACGCGCAGGACTTGAGCAGCCCAATCAGGAAATAAAAAGTGCCACTAACTAACGTCACTGAACAAGACATCGAATCTGTTTCTAATCAACTCGGTCGCCCAGCCCGCGACATCGTTGCAATTGCGGCTAGATGTGTTTGCGGTAACCCAGTTGTTGTGCAAACCAAGCCAAGACTTGAAGACGGCACTCCATTTCCGACCGTCTACTATCTGACACTTCCTGCAGCAACTTCCGCTGTTTCAACTCTGGAAGCTAGTGGGCTGATGATTGAACTTCAGAACAGACTGAACCAAGAACCTGAATTGGCCTCGTCTTACGCGCTTGCTCACCAAAGCTATTTGGATGATCGCGCACAACTTGGCGATGTTGAAGAAATCGATGGCATCTCCGCAGGCGGAATGCCAACGCGTGTGAAGTGCCTTCACTCGCTTGTGGCGCACTCGCTTGCAAAAGGACCCGGTCTGAATCTCATTGGCGATCTAGCTCTGGAAGCTTGCAGTTGGTCACCGAGTCGGTGTGTATGCGAAAAATAGTCGCATCGATACTTGTAGCGCTGTTCGTTGCGTTAGTTCCTCAAGCAGCCTCGGCTGATCCAGTTAGAGATCGCCAGTATTGGCTCAACGATTATGGGTTCACCAAGGCTTGGGAGCAAAGCCAAGGAGCAGGAATAAAGGTTGCCGTTATTGATACCGGCATCGACGCTTCGCATCCAGCCCTTGAGGGAGCAGTTGTTGGAGGCACAGATGTCTCTGGTCTTGGCACCCCAGATGGGCTAACTCCAGTTGGCCAAAACAGCTATCACGGAACTATGGTTGCCTCCTTGATTGCCGGGCGGGGCAATCCCGAGGATGACGGTGCAGGAATATTGGGGACTGCGCCAAAGGCTCAGTTGCTTTCGGTATCCATGGCTTTTGGAGTAGAGGGCGTTGATACCGACTCGCAAATTGCCGAGGGAATCATATGGGCGGTAGATAACGGCGCGCGAGTTATCAACTTGTCTTTGACCAGAAACTCGGTGTCTTGGCCGCCTTCTTGGGATGAAGCATTTTTGTATGCGTTTGAAAACGATGTGGTCATTGTTGCCGCGGTTGGAAACCGACTCGATGGCACCGAAGAAGTTTCTGCACCTGCCACGATTCCCGGTGTTATTGCTGTTGCAGGAGTGGACAAGAACGCTAACGCCAGTGAGCTTTCTTCTACTAGCGGCTTCACAATCGGAGTCACTGCACCCTCCGAAGAATTAGTTGCCGCTTATCCAGGAGGGGAATATCGAATCTGGTCTGGCACCAGCGGTGCTGCTCCGATTGTTTCAGGAATGGTTGCACTTATTAGATCTTTGTACCCAGAAATGGATGCAGCCAATGTTGTTAATCGAGTTATTCAATCGGCCACTAAGGATGGATTTGAAAACTACTCGAGCACCTATGGCTACGGATTAATTGATGCGCAAGCCGCCTTGAATCTCGAACTTCCAAAAGTAAATGAGAACCCGCTTGGCTCACTTTCGGAATGGATAAGGCTCTATCGCAAGCAAGCTCCTGAAGAGGCAAACCCTGGCGAAATTGTGACCCCATTCGATACGCCAGTAACTGAAATTGTTGGTCCCGCTGGCTTCGAACAGAGCCTCTGGCTGCCGTTGGCTGGCTATGCTGGTGTAGGGCTGTTAGCCATCTTTTTGTATTTAGCCTTTCGGCCAAAAGCCAAGGGCCCAAGAAGCCACAAGCGAAAGTAGTAAATTAGACCAATGCCTAGAATTCTGATCGTCGGCGGCGGCTACGCCGGTTTCTACACCGCTCGCAAGCTCGAGAAGTACCTGCGCAAAAACGAGGCAGAGGTCACCATGATTGACCCGCTTCCATACATGACCTACCAGCCGTTCCTTCCTGAGGTTGCAGCCGGATCAATTGAGCCAAGGCATGCAGTGGTCTCTCACCGCAGGCACCTAAAGCGCACCGAGATTATCACCGGAAGAGTCACTGACGTTTCTCACACCAACAAAAAGGTGACAATCGAAGTTCCTGGCCTTGCCCCATTCGATCGCGAATACGATCACGTGGTTGTGACTGCCGGTGCAGTGTCTCGAACATTCCCGATTCCAGGAGTTGCCGAAGTTGCAATTGGAATGAAGACCATCGAAGAAGCCATCGAAGTCAGGCACAGAATTCTGATCAACTTTGACAAGGCTTCGAACTTGCCAGAGGGGCCTGAGCGTGCCCGCTTGATGACATTTGTTGTTGTGGGTGGAGGATTTGCCGGCATTGAAGCTTTTGCTGAGATGCTCTCGCTTGCCACCTACTTGCTGCGCTACTACCCGAACTTGAAGTTTGAAGAAATCAACTTCCATCTAGTCGAGGCAATGAGTCGAATCATGCCTGAGGTTTCGCTAAAGACCAGCCACTGGGTAATCAAAAATCTTGAGGGCAGAAACGCCAAGATTCATCTCGATACCCAGTTGCTTTCAGCCGACCACGGAATGATTGAGCTTTCCACCGGTGAAAAGTTTGGAGCCGACACAATTGTTTGGACTGCTGGAGTCATGGCCAACCCAGTTGTTAAGCACACTGATCTTCCAACCGATGAGCGTGGTCGTATCACAGCGAATGCCGCTCTTCGAGTAGTAGATGGCGAGAGTGTGATTGAAGGTGCCTGGACTTGCGGCGATGTGTCAGCGGTGCCTGATCTGTCCGGTGATGGCGTTGGCGGTTACTGTGTTCCAAACGCACAGCATGCAGTTCGTCAGGGAAAACTAATGGCGAAAAACCTTGTTGCCGCTCTTCGAGGCGAAGGACTCAAAAATTACAACCACAAGAACATGGGAGCGGTTGCCGGCCTTGGCGTTGGCGTTGGCGTATTCCAATACCGCAACCTAGCGGTCACCGGTTTCCTAGCTTGGCTTATGCACCGTGGCTACCACGGTCTGGCAATGCCGATGTGGGAAAGAAAGATTCGCGTATTCAGTGGTTGGATTTTGAATTTTGTTCTTCGTCGCGACGTAGTGTCAATCGACGCCGTTAAGAACCCTCGATTAGCCTTTGAAACCTGGGCCTCCAGAGCCAAGAACTAGACTCTGGTGATTGCGGCCCCCGTAGCCCAATGGCAGAGGCAGACGACTTAAAATCGTCACAGTATGGGTTCGAGTCCCATCGGGGGCACCTTCGAATTAGCTGAGAAGCTACACACAAATTGAAGTTTTTAGGCAGGTTTGGCTTACCCTTTTCAATAGGTAAAAATCTTGTAAGGGGTTATTTTGGAAATCGCACTATTGGTAGTTGCTGGCCTAGTAGTTCTAATCGGGCTGTGGCTCTGGTCCACCTACAACGCGCTGGTTGCACTCAACGTTCGAGTTGACGAAGCCTGGAGCGATATCACAGTTCAGCTAAAGCGCCGTGCTGATCTAATCCCAAACTTGATCGAAACCGTTAAGGGTTACGCCTCTCATGAGCGTCAAGTATTTGAAGCCGTGACTGCGGCAAGAGCCGCAACTGTTTCTCCAGATGCTCTGGCTCACCCTGAGCAAGCCGGTCAAGCCGAAAACATGCTTCAGGGAGCCCTGAAGTCACTGTTCGCAGTTGCAGAGGCATATCCAGTTCTTCAGGCAAGTCAGAACTTCCTTCAGCTCCAGGCTGAACTTAGCGACACCGAAGACAAGATCATGGCTTCAAGACGCTTCTATAACGGAGGGGTTAGAGAGCTCAACACCAAGGTCTTGCAGTTCCCTCAGAATCTCTTTGTGAAATCCCTAGGATTTCCTGAGCGTGAATTCTTTGAGGTTGCAGATAGCGCAAGCATCGCCGAACCTCCTAAAGCCAGCTTCTAGTTTTATAGACTTTACCTAATGTATTCAGCAATAGCTGCCAACAAGCGCAACACGATAATCATCGTGGTGCTTTTTGTTGCACTGCTTAGTGGGCTTTCGATATGGTGGGGTGTTGCCTCCGGCAATGGCTCATCAGCACTTTTCATTGTTGGCTTTGTTTTGGTTTACACAATCTTCCAGTACTACATGGCCGGCAAAATCGCCATCGGTCTTACAGGCGCAGTGGAGATTCAAAAAGCAGACAATCCTAGATTGTGGCGAATTGTTGAGAATCTCTCGATAGCTGAGGGAATTCCGATGCCAAAGGTTTACATCATCAACGATCCAGCCCCTAATGCTTTCGCATCGGGGCGCGACCCAGAACACGCCATTGTTGCCGCTACCACGGGCCTACTGGTGATCATGGACGATAACGAGCTCGAGGGTGTTATGGCCCATGAGCTTGCGCACATTCGAAACTATGACATCCGAGTTTCAACAATTGTCTTTGGGTTGGTAAGTGCTGTTGGAATTCTTGCGGACTTTGCAATCCGTGCAGCTTTCTTTGCGGGAGGCAGCAAATCACGTGATGGAGCCGGTGCAATCTTTTTGATCATTGGTGTGGTGGCAAGCGTCATCGCTTGGTTTATCGGTCCAATTGTCAGTGCTGCGGTATCGAGGCAGCGAGAGTACCTAGCCGATGCCACCGGGGTGGAAATTACTCGTTATCCGGATGGATTAGCCAGCGCTCTAAACAAGCTCGGTGAGTATGGACGGCCCATGCAAAAAGTCAGTGCCTCCATGGCCCACATGTTCCTAAATGACCCCATCAAGCCTGGATTCACTGAGCGGCTATTTTCCACCCACCCTCCAATTCCACAGCGCATTGAGAGAATTCGCACCATGGGGACTAAGTTCTAGGGCTCAAACCTAACTAAACTTGGGGGCTAGGTAGTTTTTCGAAAGGCCTCTAATGTCCAACCAGCCTCCGGTAGTTGTTCCTACCCTGAGTGAGTTTGAGAAAGCTCTTGCCAACGTTAGACAAGTTGCCATTGAGACCCCTGTTCTGCACTCCCACTATCTCTCCAAGTTAGTTGGCCAGGAAGTGTGGCTAAAGTGTGAAAACCTTCAGCGAACCGGCGCTTACAAAGTTCGCGGTGCATTTAACCGCATGAGCAAGCTGAGCAAAGAAGAAAAGAAAAAAGGTGTGATTGCAGCCTCTGCTGGAAATCACGCTCAAGGAGTAGCCCTAGCTGCCAAGAAGCTCGGCATCAAGGCAACTGTGTACATGCCATTTGGCGCATCGCTGCCAAAAGTTGCGGCAACCAGAAACTACGGTGCGAAAGTTGTTCTAGTTGGAGCAACCTTTGCCGAGGCCCTAAAGGCAGCTCAAGAGCAGGCTAAAGAAACTGGCGAAATATTCATTCCACCTTTTGATCACATCGATGTGGTCTTGGGTCAAGGAACCGTAGGACTTGAGATCATGGACCAACACCCTGATGTTGCAACAATTGTTGTGGCAATCGGCGGAGGGGGTCTAGCTGCTGGAGTTGCAGTGGCGGCTAAGCTGACTGCCCAGGCCAGGGGCAAGAAGATTCGCATCATCGGCGTGCAAGCTGAAAACGTCGCGCCGTATCCAGTTTCGATCAAGGCAGGAAAGATCACCGAAGTGGTTGCAACCCCAACTATCGCTGACGGTATCGCTGTTGCAAAGCCAGGTCGAGTGCCTTTTGAGCTAATCAAGCAACACATCGACAAGGTAGTTACAGTCTCAGAAAATGACATCGCTCAGGCCATCTTGGTTTTACTTGAGCGTTCCAAGCAGGTAGTCGAACCAGCCGGTGCGGTAGCAGTTGCAGCACTGATGAACGGCAAAGCCAAAGCCAAGGGCAAGACTATTGCCATTTTGTCCGGCGGAAACATGGACCCGCTGCTACTTCAGAGAGTTATTCGTCACGGGCTATCCGCCTCGGATCGCTACACCAACTTCTCCGTGATGCTTCCTGACCGCCCAGGTCAACTTGCCCTTACCGCTGAAGTAATTGCGGGAGCACATGCAAACGTTGTTGAGGTGCTGCACACAAGACACGGAAATGGCTTGCAGATTAGTGAAGTTGAGTTGAACCTGTCGGTTGAAACAAGTGGTCACGAGCACCGAATGGAAGTTGTGAAGGCCCTAGAAAAAGCCGGGCTTCGCCCAAGACTCGAGAAACCGCGAGAAGACTAAGCGTTCGCTACGCTAAGGATTTTTACTGAAATAGCTTTGCCATTAGGCAAAAACACCTGAAGTTCTTCGCCAACTTTCTTGCCAAGAATTGCACTGCCAATTGGTGAGTCCGGGCTATAAACCTCAACGCTGTCGTCGTTGATTTCTGCGCTTCCCAACAAAAACTTCTTTTCGCTTCCGTTCAGATTCACTGTGACTACTAGTCCTTGCTCAACTACACCGTGAGCTTTGGGGGCTTGCCCCACCTGAGCAGTTGCGAGAATCTCTTCAATGCGATTGATTCGGGCTTCGATCTTGCCCTGCTCTTCTTTGGCGGCATGGTAGCCACCGTTTTCCTTCAGGTCACCTTCTTCACGAGCTTCCTGAATCCGCTTGGCGATATCTCCTCGTGCAACTGTGATTAGGTGCTCGCGCTCGTCAGCAAGGCGGTCAAAGGCCTCCTGGGTAAGCCAGGTAGCTTCGTTAGGTTCAGACATAATCTCTAAAGCTTACTTTCAACGGCAGCTATCAACCAAGCCGGTTGTGCCAAGTTCTGTGGTTTTCACCACGGTTGAAACCACAACTGAGCGGTTTGCTGAGGGCTCTACAGCAATGGTTTTGAACCCAACCACGGCATAGCTTTGGCTAAGCACTTGTACATCACACATCACTTTTTGGTCAGGTTGCCTAGTGACCTCAAAAACGACTTCGGTTGAGAATTTGTCATTAACCGTGAAGCCAACATCTCGAGTGCTGATTTTTTGAGAATCGTCAATAGTGAAAATTAGAGCCCAAACTAGAAAGGCCACCAGAGCGATAGACGCGATGACTATTGCGAATACTCGGTCTTTTTTGCGGGTTGATCCAACCCCGTATCGCTTCTCAAGAAGATTTTCACTCACGGCTTAAGGTTAACCGAGATTCGTAGTTCATACTTGAGTTATGAAACTTTTTGCAATCCTCTTGGAAACTCCTGCCCCCGGCGAAGTAATCATCGATGACACCTGGTACAGCCCAGGTGTGGTTGGCTTTCTAGCCACCTTCGGTTTGGCAGCAGCATCGCTGCTGATCATTTGGGACCTGGTTCGAAGGATCCGACGCGTTCGCTACCGTGCTGAAATTGCTGAACTACTAGATCAGGAGCAGGCCTCCAGTTCAGAATCGAATACTAGTTATGGCTTAACAGGTAAGCCTGATCGACCAGCTCCTCCAGAAAAACCAGAGCGCTAGTTCCTAACCAAAGGAGCCGACAACTGGGGACAGGGAAATAAGTAGCACTGCGCTCCAGTGGCACATAAATGCCAGCGCGGTAAAGGTGTGAAAAATCTCATGGAAGCCAAAGTGCCCGGGGAATGGATTAGGCCTTTTCATGGCGTAGAAGACTGCACCGAGTGTGTAGAGCAATCCACCGATCAAGATAAGTAGCATCATTGCAAGATTTGCTGCTAGCAGTTCCGGTAGGTAGACAACTGCTGCCCAGCCCATCGCGATGTAAATCACGACGTATAGCCACCTCGGTGCACCGATCCAGAAGACCCTAAAGCCAATTCCAAGTAGGGCAACCGTCCAGATTGCAATTATTAGCAGTAGACCCTTTTCTTGCGGTAGGGCCAGCAAGGTCACCGGGGTATAGCTACCGGCGATTAGCAAAAAGATGTTGGCGTGATCAAAGCGCTTGAGCGCAAGTTTTGCTTTCGGACCCCAATTAAGGCGATGGTAAATAGCGCTGGTTCCAAACAGCAGTACCGAACCGGCGAAGAAAACAGCCGCTGCAACTTTGGCAACGAATCCATCGGCTACCACCAAAAGCACAATGCCTCCGGCGATGACCAGTGGAAGGATTCCGGTGTGGATCCAACCTCTCCAGGTGGGCTTGGTTTCAGCCACCGTTTCGGAGATCTCAGACAGGGGCAGATGCACAGGAGTCTCGTTGGATGGGCCGTTGGTCATGATTCAACCCTAGTTTGCTTTTCCAGCGGTAACCTTAAGAAGTGCGAAATCTGGTTTATCGACTCTATGAGGGGCGACTTGAGCGTCAGCTAGATAAGTCCAGCATCCCTCAGCACATCGCAGTAATGCTTGATGGCAATAGACGCTGGGCGGGAAAGAAGAATGGCTCAAAAGCCAAAGAGGGTCACGCAGCTGGAGCACAGAAGATTTTTGACTTTCTATCTTGGTGTGATGGCCTACAGGTGCCCGTTGTCACTTTGTACCTGCTATCAACTGAGAATTTGAAAAAACGTGATTCGGAAGAGCTAAAGGATTTGCTGGTTATCCTCACCGATCTTGCCCAAGAAATGGTGCGGCGAGGCAACTGGAAGCTGCGCTTAGTTGGCGATCGAAACTCCCTGCCACCTAACTTCCTGGATGTACTTGAGCAAAGCGAATTGGCTAGCCGTGACACTCAAGGTGCCCAAGTCAACCTTGCTATCGGATATGGCGGTCGCCAAGAGATAACAGACGCTATGCGCTCGATTGTTAGAGATTCAATCAGCCATGGGTCTGACCTTGAAAAACTTGCTGACTCACTCACTCCTGAACTTATTGCCAAGCACCTCTACACCTCAGATCAACCCGACCCAGATCTGATTATTAGAACCTCAGGTGAACAAAGACTCAGT
>Ga0208227_1000277_pt1 | contig 13830 bp, 14 predicted proteins | sample LakMenEpi13Jun11_FD_150692 | JGI IMG/M metagenome (GOLD analysis project Ga0208227, IMG submission 150692) | Freshwater microbial communities from Lake Mendota, WI - 13JUN2011 deep hole epilimnion (SPAdes) | ecosystem: Environmental > Aquatic > Freshwater > Lake > Epilimnion/Euphotic zone ...
CCGCGGTGGTTTGGGCATCAAAGTCGCCAAACTAGAGGAAAAACGCGGTGATTTAGTGGGTGCCATCATCTGCTCTGAAGCCGACGAGGTGCTAGTTGTGCTGGCTAGCGGTAAAGTTGTCAGGTCCGCTGTTAGCGAGGTACCAGCCAAGGGCCGGGACACCATGGGAGTGGTGTTTGCCAGATTTGACGAGGCGGACTCAGTAATAGGACTAGCAAAAAACTCAGAGCGAAACTTGGAAGGTTCAATAGAGAATGAGTGAAGCCCCGTCAAGGAAATCGAAACTGAAATCTCTAAGCAGATTTAAGCTCCGCCCAAACCCAAGCGCAGACCAAAAAAGAGTGAAACTAAGGCTTGTGAACATCGAAGTTTGGTCAGCGGCCAAGGCAGGGTTTTTTGTAACCGTTGCTGCGGGAGTCGCAACAATAGTTGGTTTCCTTGCCATGTGGCTTGTAGTGGGTCAGCTGGGCTTGTTTGCTTCCTTTAACACGCTGCTAGCAGGTGCCTTTGGTGATGGTGGAGTTGACATCGAACAAGAGCTTTCTTTACCCCGAGTTATGTCTTTTGCTTTTGGTTTCTCAATTTTCAACGTATTCGTAGGAACATCTTTGGCAACTGTTTACGCCATGATCTTCAATGTAATTGGCAAGATTACTGGCGGTATTGCGGTTAGCTTCACAAGCAACAACTAGATTCACAACTGGTTTGGCTTCAAGCGGTTTGAGCATTGTTTTTGAATGTATTAGACTCAATGAAGCTCTACGGGCCTATAGCTCAGGTGGTTAGAGCGCTTCACTGATAATGAAGAGGTCGGAGGTTCAAGTCCTCCTAGGCCCACCAGGGAGCATCTCTTCATCAGAGGTGATGGTTCCGACCAAGAAACACCAGATCTAACGATCCGGGGACTTAGCTCAGTTGGTAGAGCACCTGCTTTGCAAGCAGGGGGTCAGGGGTTCGACCCCCCTAGTCTCCACGAAGTAAGAAACTCCCTCTAGAAATAGGGGGAGTTTCTTTTTTGACCAGGCTCTAGATTAGTTACATGTGTGGCCGCATCTCGATGGAAGCAATGCTTCAGGATATCGTCAGAGAATTCGGCGTCGACTCTAAGCAAGCTCGAGAGCTACAAGCCAATTACAACATCAAGCCAACTGAAGACCTTTATGTCATCACAAAAGACCAAATCAGTGTCGCCTCATGGGGAATGATTGCACCGTGGAGCAAGTCAAACTCTGAAGCCCTAAAAAGCCAACCCAAAGCCATTAACGCTAGATCAGAAACTGTTCACGAAAAACCAACGTTCAAGAAGGCTTTTCGAAGGTCGAGATGCTTAGTACCAGCCACCGGCTACTACGAATGGGCTACAGAGTTGGGTGACTATAAACCAAGGCAACCGATATACATCTCTCGTGATGACGGAAAGATAATGGCATTTGCCGGAATTCATGATCGCTGGATCTCCCCCGGGGGGGAATCTAGGGACAGCGTTTCAATAATCACGAGAGAGGCAGTTGGTGATCTAGCAAAGTTTCATAGCCGCATGCCAATGTTCTTTCCCCTAGAGCGATGGAGCACATGGTTAGACCCTGATTTACAAGATGTTGACACTATTCGGAACCTATTTGAGGACTTTCAACCTGATGCCAACCTGCAGTTTTGGCCAGTAGCTGATTTAGTCAATTCAATTCGAAACAACGGCCCGGAACTTATTGCCCCAGTTACCGTTGTTCCTGAGACGCTCTTTTAGAACCCTTTCTGAACAGTCAGTAGTCTCGACAAGAACGCAGGACGCCGATTACTTTCTTGGAGCTAAGGATGTCCAAGCCGCATCAAAATCAAAACCGATATACTCTTCAAATCTTGCTCGGGCTGCTTTGCGCATCATCTCTCGACTTTGATCATCTAGATCAAAGATAAGTCCGGTTCGCCGGATCAACCCCTCTACCGATTGGTACTTGAATCCATTGACCCCAAATTGAACTATCTCGTCAGGACCACCGTTACCCACCACAACTGGGATCACCTTGGAACCCATTGCCTCGACAAGTGAAATTCCGAAATGCTCGCAACGTTCGGGGTAAAGCTCTGGGTCTACATCAAAACCCGCCCCGTGCCAGTAAATCGAAGAACTTTCCATCAGTGTCGAAATCTCATCACGCTCCGCATCGATTTGGAATGTAACAGGAAGGTCCTTAGCGAGGTCGCGACACATGTCCAAGTACTCACGATGGACAGAACCAGGCGCAAGACCTCCAACCAATACCAACGTTGCCTTAGGGTGCTTGATCAACAAATCGCGGAATGCGGTTATGAGCATGTGTTGATTTTTACTATGACCGTGAACAAAAAACCGGCCAACAGAAAGAATCTGGTTCTGATTCTTCTCTTTCTCGATTACAGGTAAATCCGAAATAGGGGGAGAAATGACGATAACCTTCAGATTATTGAAACCTACGGATTGAGCCGCTCGTAGGTAGTGGCCTTTTGTGTATTCAGAATTAACGACAACACAATCAATCTTGTTAAGGCGTGAAACTTGGTCGTTTGTCTGAGATTCCGGTGGAAAAGGGAACTGACAATGGTGAATGTTTATCTTTCCAATGGGGTCCACGGGAGGATAGACCTCGTTGCCCATCGTTATGAATGTGTCAATGGGATAGCGCACTTCATCCAGGGTGGAAAGCTCGACTAGGCCAAGGTCTAGGCCGAAATCAAGCCCAAGTGCCATAAGGCGAACCCTGGAGTACCTAGCTTTTGTAGCAAGTATTGTCCGGAAGCCCGAGAATGAATAAGCGTGAGCGACACTTAATATGTACTTTTCTCCACCCCCAAAAACCAAATCAAAAGGTGTGTAAATCACAACAGTTGGACTACCTGAGGCAATTGGCTTAGGAGGTGTTTGAGTGTCGATCACTAATCGAGAGGGAGACTCCCCATTCCCCCACCGATTCAGGAATTTGATGCGACTCATTTCAACTACTGCCTCAAAGAGCGAGGTGCTTCCGGTATTAGAGATTGCTTGAGTCCCCATGTCTATAACCGTCGATTCTGGTTGATAGACGACCGACAGTCCGGCGGTACGGAGCGAAAAACACAAATCGACGTCCTCGTAATGAGCAGGCTCATAAACGAAGTTGAAGCCACCGACTTTTAGAAAATCTTTCTTGCGTATTGCGAAACAGTCAGCCGATACATATTGAACCTCACGTTTTTCATTAAAGAAATCAACGCCTGAGTTTTGCCCCTTACCCCTCTGAACGGATTGACCATTTCTATCTAAGAAAGCCCCAGCCTCCCGAATCGATCCGTCAGGGTAAAGAAATTTAGGACCAACGGCTCCCACGTTTGGATTTTCTTGTAATTCATCAATCAGAGGCTCAAGCCAGTTCTCCGTAACCATGACTTGGTTGTTGAGAAAAATCAGAATGTCACCAGTCGCCGATTCGGCACCAATATTGTTACCCTCGCCGGTAAACCTATTGACACCAACGGACAGAATAGACACTCGTGTGTCTTTGAAGTTGTTTTTTAGTTCTTCAAGATCACCCGAATCACTGCCATTGTCTACCAGGATTATTTCCACGTCTTTATCGGTGTGAGACAGAACAGACGCAACAGCATTGGAGGTTAGAGCGAAGGTGTTCCTATTTTGGACGACAACTGAGACCTTTAATTCCCTAGAAAGAATCATTTTTAAATGTTTCTGTTTATCCGAAAATTTTCTTGAGAACTCTCAAGGTAAATCTGCCAAATGCGGAATTTCTAAACCAAGACTTGCCGTGGTGGCTAATTTTCCGAAGCGGAGCGCTGAATCGCCAAGTCCTAGATTGGAGAATGTCTTCATACATTGCCTGAACGCGCTCAAAATTCTTTTGGGCTTCTTCATATTTCTTTTCAGCGGTAATCCTGGCCGAAACCATAGTGTTTTCGAAGGCATATAATTCAATTTCTCGCTCCAAGGATTCACTCAGAATGATTTTGTTTTCAAGTGGATTTTTTTCTCTCATCGACACATCACCCCTATGTGATCCTCACTTGAAGCCCGAAACATCAACTAATTCCAATATCTTAGCTGAGACTCGGTTTCCATTCCCCGCAGATGGTATCAATTCCGGCTATTGACACCACGCCTTGCGGGACCACCAAGCCCCTGAGCTGCCTACAGAGTTTTAGGCGCAAAGGTAATCATCGGTGAGTTCCCTCAAAGGGTCAATCCGCGGATGGACCATAGAGATGCAAATCATTATTGACTAGAATAATTTTTACAACAACAACGCCTCTCATTTGAGAAGCTCGCGTTTGTAGCTCAACGGATAGAGCATCTGACTACGGATCAGAAGGTTGGGGGTTCGAGTCCCTCCAAGCGCACGGGGCTGGGGGTCAAATCAACCTTTTTTCGAAGCAAGGTTAAAGAATGATGGATGAATTGGTTTTGTGGTTCAAAAAAATCTATGCCGCTGTGGTTGGATCGAGAAGCAAGGTTATCTTGAACTCGAATCGAGAGATATTCACTCATGTTTATCAAAATAAGCTGTGGGGGGTGGCTTCTCCAGAGGACGAATCGCTATTCTACTCAGGCCCAGGTTCTTCAGATCCACAGATAGTAGATCCATATGTGGACGCAGTCAAACGCTTCTTTTCCAGCTTTCCGACGAAAAAGAAAGCCGTGGATTTAGGATGCGGAGATTTTCGAGTGGGCTCTAGAATCGTAGACTCGTTCGATTCATACACTGCATGTGATGTCGTCCCTGAATTGGTTCAGTTCAACCAACGGCATTGGCGACACCTTGCAGTTGAATTTTTAGTTGTTGATTTAGTGAAGGACGAGATACCAACTGGAGATGTTCTCATCCTTAGACAAGTTCTTCAGCACTTATCCAATGACGACATATCTAAATTCACCCAATTAATTCCCCGGGGCTTTAGTTACCTGCTACTAACTGAACACCTACCCTCGGAAAAAAATTTCTTGGCCAATGGGGATATAGTTTCGGGGACGGACATTCGCTTAGGAGGTGGTTCAGGTGTTGTCCTTACTCAACCCCCATTTAGTATGAAATTTAAGTCCGAGACCACACTGCTTTCTGTGCCTCAGTTTGGGGGCTCTATTGTCACAACTCTTTATGAGCTATAGGCGCAATGCCCCAGAGTTTGACCCTGCTTGTTAATATTTGATGGCTGGATAGTGAATGAGCTATTCTTTTCCATGTGGTGATAGGTAAAATCAAAAAATCCTTTAGGCGGAGAGCAATCTTGAGGATTTCCGGGGACTAGATGCGTTTTGATGCAGTCGTTATAGGCGGAGGGGGTCAGCTAGGACTTTCCCTCGAGCAGAGGTTTAAACACTATTACCGGACCTACTCTTACTTGGGCCATCCCGAGACTAATTTTCAACTAACACTAGAAGAGGCATTTGCGAATGAAAAACATGATTAGGTGGTTTCGTAAAGCTCCACCAGAAGCCACACTTCTTCTACCTTCGCTGGTAATCGCTATTGTGCTTCAGGTCATTTTTGCAACTGGATATCCTCTAAATGCTGGCAGATCCGATAACCCCCCTTACTTAGAAATGATTCTAAGTGGCTCATCAAATCTGATATTGGCCCCAGGTTACAGCTTTGTTTTGAACAGAATTGTTATGCGTATAGCGGGAGTTCCAGTACCCGAGGCATTCAGTGATATTGAATTCCTACAAAGCGTCCAATTGGCTCAGAACATCCTTCACTTGATTCTTTTTCTCATGGCTGTTTTCTTGGTGTGGCGCCTTACAAACCCAGCTGTGGCATCTATTTTTGTCCTTGGTAATTCCCTCTACGTTGGTTTCTGGGGTGGCCTAAATTCTGCTTCGCCCGAGTGGCTCCAGGGTGATCTTCTAATCCTGTCGTTGCTACTGGCAGCAAGCGCAGCCAGGCAGAAAACTTGGCCTAGGGTCGTAGCACTGGCCTCTCTCACAGGATTAGTGTTTTCGCTGGCCTATTTGGTTAAGTTCAATTCCCTGATTGTAATCTTTGGCCTAATTACGATATTTGTCTTTAGTGGGCTAAATTTCAAAAAAATTGCTGTCGGCTTTGCTACTGCAACAATTAGCGCTCTTATCTTTGTCTCTTTCTATGCTAGTACTTATCATGAGCCAAGAACCGGCACCGAAACCCTGAATTACGCTACCGCCTGGAATCTCTCGTCGTCGATGGAGCCCGGATATATGTTCAGGGATAACGAAGATCTCGGTATAGAAGCTCTTCGCTGGAAGGCACTCATTCAGCAACTGCCTACCGGTAGTGCCTATGCATACCCAACAATTGACACCGGTGCTTACCCCGAAGTTAAAGAGCAGGGACTGTCGTTGTGGGATGAAATAATGGCCATGAATCGAGACCAACTTATTGAATATACAAACGCTCGACAGTTTAAACCGGAATACAATCACTTCAGTCAGCCGATCCCAATCTATTGGAACGTTGGACTTGCCGAGGCCGAGCAGCTAGGCCGAGCTGTATTCCTGGAGTACCTCTTTAGTAATCCTGGTCACGTTTTCAACAGGATAAGTGCCGGAATATTATTTGATTGGGGTGTCTACCAGGATGGCTTCCTTCCGGTTGAACAAGACCCAAAAACGCTTGTATTTACCAACGGTGACCCGAATGCCAGCAACGATTTAAGTTACAGCTTTGCAGAGGTTTCCGGCCCACCACCATTTCAACTTTATTGGAACCCGTCCATGGCGATAGATAAGTTTGCTTTTGATTTAGGCTCGACACTCGACAAAATCCGTGTTTCAGTTTGGATTGAGTACCTGCTGACGCTATTGGTTATCCCTGCGTGGTTTGTACTGAGGCGATCTGGGCTATCGCTTCTTTTAGTTTCAGCAGTACTCAACCAAGCTGCATTTATGGCTGCTTCTTGGATGCTAGTAGGAATGAGGCACAAAGAAGAAGTCGCGATTCTTCCCATAACCGTGCTTGTTTACTCATTGGTAATTTTTGCAATGGCCAAGTACCTTAAGACATTATTCGTTAGACAACCAATAACCAAACCCCGGCAAATTACGGAGTGACAAAGAAAAAAACAAGATCTTTAATTTGCATTGTAAAAGCAAAAGGCACACTCACAAAAGTTCATGCTTGGAAAAACCCAAGAGCGAATCTTGCTAACTAATTTGCGTCGCGCTTAAAAATGGAACGAAGATTATTTCTCATTTTCGAGTAACCCTTGTACATCAAAGACTTGAAGCGGAGACTATCAAAACCGGTGACAACCTTTGAAATACAGCTTCTGTACCGATTCAAGGCAAATATCCTATTGAGTTTAGAAACCCCACTCTTATTTCGAAGAGCAAGAAAGGGAAATTCCGCGCCTTTACTCCAAGGTGTGTGTGTTGACTCATCTCGGTCAATCATGGTTAGTTTCTCAGAATAGATTACATGACTGAGAATGGACTGATCGTGCCTGTGTCCCTTAAAGCCGTCTAAAAAAACTTCCCCTTGACCAACGTCTTCGGTCAGGGCCGAACCTGAATTTTCAAATGCAAGCTCATACCATCTACTAACAATTCGGCGGGATAGATCACTCACCCGTATCATGATCATTCCAGCCGAAACCTGGTTCCTGAAGAAGTTTTGCGTTTCGATCCGCAGTGAGCCGTGGGGCTTCACCCAAAACCTGTGTTGGTAAGGTATCGGAAACACCAAGACATCATGTCTGGCTACGAAATCTAGGTAATAAGTGAATCTTTCCGCCCCATCTTTGTTGATCTCCGACCCTGCATCTAGGTAAACAAGAACATCTCCATCCAAGAGAGACTCGACTTTTTTATTTATTAAGTATGGCTTCCAAGCCCAAAACCCAAATCCCCTAGTCTCCTCAAGTCCCGCTGGCGCAAATAATTCCTTGACTTCAGGCGGTAGATCAGAGGCGGAAAAAACCTCTACTTCGTCAAAAAACCCACTGGCTACAGCCTGATTTCCTAGTCTCTGGGAGGCGTCTTCAATTCCCTTAGTGCCTGCTCCAAATGTAATGAAATTTTTTTTTGGGGATCTAAATGGTGGGAACGGAGACATTATCCAATCCTAGCGGAGTTATCTAAAACGACAGGCGCCCTGATGATGCTAAAGCTTATCAATAAAAGAATTCAATAGAGCCTGCCTTTGATCTTGCAAGACATTGTTTCTTGCGGATATTACATTTTGATATTTAGCAGACCTATGATTGTCAAAGAGTTGGTTTATGTCATTTAGCTCCTCGAGCTGGTCAATCACGTATATGTTTGGCATAAGTTCGGGATTGTAGAAATCTGCTCTATCAATCCACCAGTCCAAATATGATGGAGATAGATAATTATTAGGATTTTCATCATCTAAATCTTTTACGTCCATTAAATTCATTTCCATAAATGACAGCTCGCTAAGTACTCCAACAAATTTCTGTCGAAGAATTTTAAGCAATTTTCCTGATGGCACAACTACAGGCACACCCATGGCGGCTAGCTCAAAAAGCGTCATTGTGCTGACATTGTATGGAACTACAAACAGAGCCTTGCCTTTTGCCAAATCAGACCAGCTGTAATGTTGACCAAGCACTAATTTTGAATCCACCCATAAATTGTTGGTTGCTTTGCTCACTTCTTCAATCAATTGGGTTGACCGTGCAATTACAAGAAAGTGACATATTTGACCATCCCAGGTTTGGCCCGTGTAATCACAAAGCGATGGAACATAACTAGGCGTGACCCCAGAATAATATTTTATGTAGTCAGAATCGGCAAGATTGTTAGCCGCAAGAATAAGATCACCGGAGTCGGTGGAGGCGCGCAGGTACCTGTCGAAAGTTTCCCAGGAGCTGGGACGCTGAGTGAGAGGCCATTCATAACGCGTTCCTGCAACAATAAGAACGGGCTTACCTAAACTCTCATAAATTTGAGAAAAGAATGGGGTATGAGTGACAATAAACCCATCGAAGGACTTTAGAAATGACGAGTAGTGTGAAGTAAAGCGCTCTACCATTTCGGGGTTTAATCTGTCCCAGCTGGAAGAATTGATTACCCGAACTGGGTCTGGAACCCAAAGAAATTTTCTGAACACTTTATTACCCTGGGAAATTGACCAGTTTTTCACTGAGACATTAAGCTGAGCCGCTCCCATTTTTAGGTCGGCAATAATGCTGGTATGTAAATCCAGATTGAAGACTCGGGGTGGCCGATTAGATCCAAAGCTAAAATTAGAAAACACAACGTCTCGACGCAATCCAGCACCACGGATTGATGACATTAGAAACTTAGCCAAGATATTTAGTTGGTCAGCAGTAAGTCTTGCTAAATACCTTATTAAGTCATGCATTTTCAAGATCCCTGGAAATCCTATTTTGCCAGTAGGTTTGTCTTAATATTGAGTCATCCCACTGAAGCTGCTGAACTTCGAACCATTTTGCTTCGAGAATCGAGGGATTCAAAAGATCATTCCATGAATCAAGTCGAACCAAAGGGAGCTTCAAGTAAAGCGAGTCCAAGTACTTGCTTTTGACTACAACTGGGACTCCACCCATGTAAAGAGTTTCCCATAATCTATGGGTGTCCATTCCGTTTCCTTCGGGGCATAGAACAAAGTTCAGCCTTCTTAGGTTAGCCAAGTAATTAATACGACCCTCTTCGGTCATCGAGGGGGCCTCAACAATCAAACTGTAGGTTTTTGGCAGTTGATTTATAAGGCGTGACACCATCTCTCTAACTCTAATGTTGTTTTGTATTGTGAAATTTACGTAAACACTGAAGTTAAATTCCTTATTCAGACCGTCCGTAAGAGAATTAGCTTGGATTATGTGCTTGGTGTTACCAAAGATATCGTGCAGCTCACTTTCACCACTATTATTAGTTAGGCCGATTGGGATAATCTCAGATTTCCCCGGAACAGACCTGAGATTTGTGCCATAAATTTTTTTCGCCCCCGTGAAAAAATGAAGAAAATTGACTTCAGTTTTTCTGACCCTCTGGTCTGAATGGCCAAAAACTAGAACCTGATCTTTCAATTCCTTGATATTCTCAAGCAGAGATAGCACTTCTTTACCTCTCCAAACCCCTGGCTTATACAAGAAATCAGTCTTGAAGTAGTCCGAACGAATCTCAGTTTTTGTGAAACCCAGAAACTTGTCGCCCGAAATAAAGTCATCGGAATCAATTATCTGATTTAGGCCAGAGAAGCTACCTTTTGATAACGACATAGAATTTACCCCTATCTTCTTCGGAAAATTGCTACACCGTTCCGCTCGTCATCGAAGTACACCGGCACAAAGTCAGTATCGCTCTGCAGCGATTCCAGAACTCTGGTGTTTTTTCGGACTCGCACATCATCCAAAACTACCCACCTGGAAAATCTGTCTTTCAGTTGAATATACTCAGCGTAGGTTGAAAACTCTCCACCATCTAAAATCACAAGATCCAAGGACATCGGTATTTCGCTGAGGATAACGGGTGCATCCCGCATCAGCGCCAAATCGCCATTCAGCCAAACCTTCTCTTCATCCGACAATTCGGTTGTGTCAAGTTGGTCAGTACCAATTAAGCTACCTTGAATTACCTTAATGAACGGAAATTTTCTGAGCCTTTTTTTGGCCATAGCTGCAAACTCTTTATTGAGCTCCACACCGACAACAATCACTTCATCAAGATTTTTATGTTTTCTTGATATCACGCCCTTAGCAATGCACAGCGTCGTGCCAGAGCCACTCCAAGTGCCGACATCCAGAATCGTATTGGTATCAGGCAAAGAGCTTAGAAACTTTATCCAGCTTCCGATTCTAGAAGATTCGGTAATTTGTCCTGTCCTGAACGCCCTTTTCATCGCTAACTTTTCTGTATTGACCCAAGACGACATATCTTTCATCATTGCTTTCCCCCTATTTTGGAACGCCCATCAAAGCTTACTTCTTACCCAGAAACTGATATCCAAAAAGGGCATACAGTGGCGAAACTATCTTGATGCTCCAAAAGTGCATTAATCAAATCCTGTTATCTTCTAACCATGACATACAGGCTGCATAAGCCTCGGCATCTTCAACAAAGTAATTAGGTTCGTGCTCTGTGATTGTTTTATCCACATCTTTGTTATCCGGATTTCAGCTAACTAAGGATTGCCTGATCCATTGAGTCGTTTTGGATATTCCAGTCTCTAGATCAGTGAGGGGGTCCCAAAGAAGCTTTGATTTAGCCAACGAAATGTCTGGCCTTCTTTGTTTGGGATCGTCTTCTGGGAGTTCGAAGAAAGAGAATTTTGCCTCGACTTCTTGCGTCTTTGCGATCAAAGCCCCAAGGGTAATTAGATCAATTTCGACTGGATTTCCCAGATTAATTGGGCCCGATTCCTCGGACTCCGACATTGCAATTAAGCCCAGAACTAGATCGTCAATGTAACAGAAACTCCTCGTCTGGGATCCATCACCGAAAACACTAAAAGGTTCGCCGAGAATAGCTTGACGGATAAACGAAGACACAACCCTGCCGTCAAATGGATCCATACCGGGTCCATAGGTATTAAAGATTCTTACTATCTTTCCTCGAAGGCCACTGTTTTTGTTGAAAAAGGACACCAGGGTTTCTCCGAGCCTTTTCGATTCGTCGTAGACACTTCTTGGCCCTACAGGGTTAACGTTTCCCCAATATGATTCGACCTGTGGGGTAATTTGGGGATCTCCATATATCTCACTTGTAGAGGCAAAAATAAATGTGGAATTGTGATCCAAGGAGAATCGAATAAGATTTTCAGTCCCCTGTGTGTTCGCCTTCAGGGTCTCCAACCCCAGGGCTTGGTACTTTGGTGGAGAGGCCGGAGACGCCAAATGAAAAACGAAGTCAACTTTTTCAGCATGTGGAAAGAAATCAGGCTCGAGAACAGAGCACTGAATAAAATCAAAATTTCGATTCTTTCTCAATTCCAAAAGATTGCTACCATTACTAGTTGCGTAATTGTCTATCCCGATGACTTTTTGACCACGATTTAGTAACTCACGACAAAGATTTGAACCAATGAAACCTGATGCTCCTGCAACCAATGAAGTCCTCATCGCTGCCCGACTACTCTAAAATTACTGAAAACACTCGACCATTCTGTAGAGTTTAGGATTCTACGCGTATCAAAAACCAAGGGGAACGTCTTCAATCTTGTCTCAACTAAACCAGGGTCAACCTCAGAGAATTCTGGCCACTCTGTAAGAACTAGTAGAGCACTCGCACCCTCACAGGCCGCTAATGGCGAATCAACCATCTTTAGCCAATTCATCTCGCTACCTTTAGCCATCGGGTCGTAAACAACTACCTCAGCGCCAAGCTCTGCCAACTTTCTAGAGATTTCAATCGAGGGGGAATCCCTCGTGTCGTCCGTGTTTGCCTTGAACGCCAATCCCCATATCGCCACCTTGAGTCCTGAAAGATTATCCCCAAGATCGCGGGCGACAGCAGCAGCAATGTCATGAATCCGATTGTGGTTACTTTTTACCGCCGCCTCCACTGTCAATAAGCGGCTTCCTAAGCTCTGGCCAGTGAATACGATCTCCCTTGTATCTTTTGGAAAACAGGATCCACCCCAACCAGGACCTGGACTGAGAAATTTATCTCCAATTCTTTCATCCAACGACATTCCAAGTAGAACTTGATTATTGTCTGCACCAGTGCGCTCAGAGAGTGAAGCCAGTTCATTTACAAAAGAAAGTTTTAGAGCCAGAAATGCATTAGAAGCATATTTAATGCTCTCAGAAGTTGCTAAGCCGCATATCAGTCGAGGAGAAATTATTGATTCGTATAGCGACATCACAGAATTTGCGACCTCGTTACTTTCAGAGCCGACAACGAGGCGACTAGGCTCTAGAAAATCCTCAAGCGCCCTACCTTCTGCCAAAAACTCAGGATTAGAAGCTACTCCAATTCCATAAGACTCCATTTTTTTTGAAAGGGATTCGCAAGTACCTATTGGGACGGTTGATTTTATGGCAATTATGGAACCGGTAGAAAGGACAGTAGTGAGACTGGAGACTGCACTTTCGAGATGCTCCAAATTCGCCCCCCCGGACTCAGTAGCTGGTGTAGAAACACACACAATCACAATTCCCGTGAATCCACTCAATTCCTCGTAGGAGCTAGAGAACCTTATCCTCCCGGATTTCAGTACCTCGCCGTAGACATCTTGCATCCCTGGCTCATGGATAGGTAGTTGGCCGGTATTCAAGGCGGAGATTTTTTCTAAATTTATATCAATTCCGATTACATTGTGACCTAATTTGGCTAAACCTACTAAAGAGGTTATTCCTACATAGCCAAGACCCAGAACTGCTACTTCAGCCACATTGCTCCCGTGTACACGCCATACTTCCTTCTGTAGTAAGTATTGATTCTAGCGATTGACCGACACTTAGCGTGAATTTTGCATCTCAGGTAATTCCACTGACAACCTAATCTCACAATAAGTTTAGCCAACCACCTGCAAAGGTAAGCCTTGATTAGCCATGCTTTCGACTCAAACACCGTAGTTACCAAGTAAAATTGAGGTGTGCTTGAGAGTGTTTGTTTTTCAGTTTTATTATTCTCATTTACTCGAGTAAATCTAAAGACGAAGTTCTATATATGTGCTCTATCTTTTGGGATGTAACCATGACCAACTTGAATAACTCAGGATTGCTAATCCAAGTCATTAATCTCGCGACCCGTCCAGATCGATTAGCCCTCATCAGTGCCGAGTTACAAAAAGCTGGGTTGGCATTTGAAACTCAAGTGGCAGTAGATGGCCAAGCACTCGGCTTTCAGTCAAAGTTTCTGTCAAAGGGTGAGATCGGCTGCTTCAAGTCACACGTTAGTGC
>Ga0208227_1000283_pt1 | contig 13727 bp, 12 predicted proteins | sample LakMenEpi13Jun11_FD_150692 | JGI IMG/M metagenome (GOLD analysis project Ga0208227, IMG submission 150692) | Freshwater microbial communities from Lake Mendota, WI - 13JUN2011 deep hole epilimnion (SPAdes) | ecosystem: Environmental > Aquatic > Freshwater > Lake > Epilimnion/Euphotic zone ...
CTCCGATCGTTGCCGATGACTCTATGATTCTCTTTCGCAAACCACTAGCCACAGCGTCACCGCCAGCTCCAACAAAGTCCAAGTAAACCTGCTGGAAGCTACTTAGGGTTTGTGCCAGCAATCTGTCCCTATCGAGATTGGTTGCACCTTCTACCAATAAAGAAGTAGCGGAGCCAGTTGGTAGCTCTTGTGCGCTTTGATTCACATTGATTCCAAAACCCACCACCACAGCCGATAGGTCTGAGTTTGCTTCAGCCAGTATTCCGCTTATCTTCTGACCCTTCACCAAAACATCGTTTGGCCACTTGATCTTGGATTCGATACCCACTTCAGCGAGCGCGGTTTTGATAGCCTCGGCCATCATCAAACTGATCCACCCGATTGCAGCTTCGTTCTTGAAACTGGGTCGAAGTAAAACTGAGGCCATGACCGAGCTACCGGGAGCTGCCTGCCACTTTCTATCCAGGCGACCCCGCCCTGCTGTTTGAAACTCAGTTATAAGGGTAAAAAACTCTGGATGTTGATTCGAGGCGGCTAAGGCAAGTAAGTCTTGGTTGGTGGATCCAGTTTCCGCAACCGCCAACAGGCCGTTAGCTACTAGAGAGGTCTTTGGGTATTCCATGGGTAAAGCCTAGGCCAGGGCTGGTTTGTAGGAATCCTCACCAATATGGAAATATTCTCTGCGTAAAGCTGCAATAACATCACCTATGACCTCCTATAAAGTTGGTCCGATACTGCCAAAAAGCAAATGGAGAGACATTGACTGAAAAGCGCTCGGAGGCAGACCTTTCCACCACTGCCGGCAAAATCGAAGACCTTAGAAACCGCTACCACGAGGCGGTCCACGCCAATGGTGATGCCGCTGTAAAAAAACAGCACGCTAAGGGAAAAAAGACTGCTCGCGAAAGAATCGACATCCTTTTGGATAAAGGCTCTTTTGTTGAGGTAGACGAGTTTGTTCGTCATCGATCTAATGCTTTTGGCATGGACGTCAATCGTCCCTATGGTGATTCCGTAGTGACTGGCTTTGGAACCATCCACGGCAGGCAAGTTGCCGTTTACTCCCAGGACTTCACAGTATTTGGCGGATCGCTTGGTGAAGCAGCTGGAAACAAGATCATCAAGATTATGGATCTGGCCATTTCAACAGGCGTGCCGATAATTGGCATTTTGGATTCCGGTGGAGCCAGAATCCAAGAAGGTGTTGTGGCTCTTGGCAAATACGGCGAGATTTTTAGAAAAAACACCATGGCTTCAGGTGTGATTCCTCAGATTTCAATCATCATGGGGCCCGCTGCAGGTGGCGCTGTTTACTCCCCTGCACTGACCGACTTTGTAATCATGGTTGATAAAACTTCAAACATGTTTGTTACCGGCCCCGATGTGATCTTGACCGTGACGGGTGAAGAAGTTGGCATGGAAGAGCTCGGCGGTGCCAGGGCACACAACGAGACTTCCGGGGTGGCTCACTACCTAGCCAGTGACGAAGATGATGCTCTCGACTACGCACGTAACATGCTTAGCTTTCTGCCGCAAAACAACTTAGGCGAAACAGTTGTCTATGACTCACACTCTGAGCTTGAAATCACCGAGCTTGACAAGAAACTAAACACACTGATTCCTGACTCACCAAACCAGCCCTATGACATGCGCACCGTAATTGAACACCTGGTTGACGAGGCAAACTTTTTGGAAGTTCAGCCACTGTTTGCACCAAACATCTTGATTGGTTTTGCACGAGTTGATGGCCGAAGTGTTGGAATAATTGCTAACCAGCCATCAGCTATGGCGGGAACACTAAACATTGACGCGGGTGAGAAAGCGGCGCGATTTGTTCGCTTCTGCGATGCGTTTTCTATTCCTATTCTCACCCTGGTGGATGTTCCAGGATATCTTCCTGGAACCGATCAGGAGTGGGCCGGAGTTATCAGGCGCGGGGCAAAGCTGTTGTACGCATACGCAGAAGCAACCGTTCCACTGGTAACTGTGATTACTCGCAAGGCTTACGGTGGCGCATACATCGTCATGGGCTCAAAACAACTTGGGGCCGATATCAACTTAGCTTGGCCAAGCGCTGAAATCGCTGTTATGGGCGGTCAGGGAGCTGTGAACATTTTGTTCCGCGACAAGATCAAAGAAGCAGAAGAGGCCGGTAAGGACATAGCTAAAGTTCGTGCCGAGCTAGCTGCCGAATACACCTATAACGTGGCCTCACCATTCTTAGCAGCTGAGCGAGGTGAGCTCGATGGAGTTATTGAACCAGCAGCCACCAGAGTCTCAATCATCAAAGCTCTTAGAGCTCTGCGCACCAAGCGCGCATCGCTACCTCCCAAAAAGCATGGAAACATTCCGCTCTAATGCCAAACTCTGAAGACAAAGATCTAGCCACTGAGCTAGAAGTCGTTTCCGGAAATCCAACCGAGCAGGAGTTGGCAGCAGTAGTTGCCGTTTTGCGTGAGACAGTCAGCACAACTGAATCGGCACAACCAGAACCCAATTGGGCAAAAGGCGGCCCGATGCTTCGCGAGAGCAGCGGCCCCGGAGCTCTAGAGTGGCGATCAGATTTCAAGGGTGAAATTTAGTCCCCCAAAATGGGGACAGCTCAGACCGAGTATTTTGCAAACACCAGGACGGGCATTAACTAAGTTAAGAGAAGAACCATTCGGTAGTAGCTATCAGGGGAAAGCTTGAATGGTTTGGGGGTTGAGACCCGGGCCTGTATACAGCCCGGGTTCTCCATTTAAAACTTCAAGAAAACATCTGGTGTTGCGGTGCCTGCTCTAGACGCAACGAAGGTTGCGTTTATGTCTCCACCGCGTGGTGCACGAATAGTAACTCTTCCACTAGAAATCTGATCGAGTTCCGCTGCTAGTTTTTGCCTTAGCTCAGTTTTGGAATTTTCAGCCAAAGCTGCCAGCCCGCCTTCATCCAAAACAACTACTTCAATACCTCGCAAGCGAGCGGATCGGATAGCTTCCTGCATTTTGGAATCGATGAGTTCTCGACCCCGAATAGCGTCGCGCAACTGGGCTTCCAAAAGCTTTGCTTCTTGTTTGGATTCTTCATCTAATTGACCGGCTGCGATTTTTTGAAGTAGTGGATAGGAGACTCGTAAAGTCTCACTAAGCCTTCGAGATCTCTCCAGTCGAGTTGAAGACTCAACTGCTGCCGCAGCTTCAATCTCGATTGCTTTATCTAGGTAAGTTTGAGTTTCGATTTCAATGCGAGTAAGTGCAAAAGAAAGCACATTGGCTGCGACAACTAAACTCATGGCCCCGGCTAGCCCACTGTTAAACAGCGTTTCGGTGCCGCCCCAAACCAAGACCTCTAGGGTTAAAACGGCAGCACCGATCCAAGAAACTGCTTGTTGGCCCCTGATTGCAGTAACGGCCAATAGGGCACCTAACCCGGATACGTACCAGCTTGTTTGAGAGTCCACGGTTGCCACATCGATAGCCTCTTGGATTAGTTGGGGAACAATTACAACAACTAAAAGATTGATCCAAGCCAAAAGCGCTGGTATCTCTCGGGTGCGGTAGTAAAAAACTGAAAACAATGCAACAAACACGTACATGAGGATTGCTCCCAGGGCAAAAATCCAGTTGTCGTAGCGATCAAATCCGATAAGCGCGGTAACTGGTGGGTTGAGAACCAATAAGGCACCAACTACCTGAACTAACCAAAGCGGAAGCCTAAACACTTGGGCTCCACTCCAGCACTACGTCCGTGCCTTTTCCAGGTTCCGATCTAATGAAGACTCGACCGCCTACTGACTTCACACGGCCAATAATTGAAAGCTGAATACCAAGGCGGTCTTTGGGAATTTTTGAAGCTCGAAAACCCTTGCCGGTATCGCTGACAACTATCTTTAAGCCTGTGCCCTGACTCTGAAGCAAAACGCTTCTTTTGGCGGAACTGCCTCCGTGCTTAGTTGAGTTATCAACGGCTTGAAGGGTCGCTTCGGTTAGAGCCTCAGAAATAAGCTCCGGTAGCAGTGCGTTGTTGGTTTGCTGGACAGTGACTTCAAAACTTGGGTGCACCTCGTGAATTCTGTTTTGAAGAGCCTCAAAGAAACTGACTTGCGTAATTGCGGTAACGGTTTTGAGTGACGCGTTATCTTCGTCTAGCCTTCTAAGTGCTTCAGCTGCCGACTCTTTGGCTAAAGATATCTCTTCAGGGGTTTGGGCTTTGGATGCAACCAACAGGGTTGTTAGGACGCTGTCGTGCACCAAAGCGTCCAATCTTGATTGCTCTAACTCCATCGCCTGACTCTGAGCACTCTTTACGCCACTGGCAATCAAATTTTGATTAGCAAAGTCTGTTTTAGCTGCTTGCCATCTAAAAGCCGCTGCCATTGTCGTGGCGATTGAAGCCAAAACAAATAAATGCAAGGAGTCCTGGATTGCCAGAATTAGTTCACCGGAACCGCCACTCGGTGATATTCGTGTGGGTATCCAACCCAAGGAAACGATAAAAATGTAAAGAACTCCCAGCCAGAAGCGAAAAGAGATGCCTGCAGCAACTGCAGAAATTCCAAGCAACCACCAAATCCATGGTTTGAAGGTCTCGGGTAATACCGTTGATGCATCGTAATGAAGCGGCCAAGTTGCCAACAGCACCAGGGTCAAAACCGGTATCGCTCTAAACCAAAACAGTGGCGACTGAAAGAAAAAGTGACTGATCAAGAAACCAACAACGAGGAAAGCTAGCAGCGCCACAGAAGCTACAAACACCAAGGTGTTTAGAGACTCCAGCTGCCTGAAGCCATTGACCAAAGCCTCAGTGACTACAGCGACAAGCAAAAAGGAGTAGATACTTGCAATGAGTTGGTTTACTCGATTTACTGAATAGCTTTTTGTGGAAACGGGTCTCTTGAGGGCCAATTAGAGACTTCCTTCCTCAATCAAGCCATCCTCAATTGCCCGAAGCAACAGTTCGGTCTTATTCACGGCAGGCCGACCGATAGTCGCGTACTTGTTTCGGACTCGATCGATATGCTCTTTGGCGGTAGAAACCGTGATGTTGAGGCTGTATGCAACTTGTTTTAGCGCTAAACCAGAAGCGTAAAGCGATAGCACCTCCTGCTCTCTTGGGGAAAGCTTGGCGCTGGTGAAATCTTGGTCAGCATCAATCGCGGCCGTGGTTTGAAGATTGTTTACAAGCATGCCGGCTGCCGCCATCCGAATTGCGTCCACTAATTCACTCATGCTGTGTGATTTGGGAACAAGAGCTGCGGCTCCAGCTTTTAGCGCAGCTCGAACTAGCTGGGCTTTGTCGGCGATGCTAAAAACTAGAACTGAGATACCTTTTTCAACTAGGCGCTTTACGTTTTCTTCAACTTTTGAACCATCCGAAAGCGATAGGTCTAAAACCGCCACGTCGGGATTCTTTCCGGCAATCGAGCCAAGAGCAGCCGCCACCGAATCAGTTGACGCCAGTAGCTTGAAATTGTTCTGCTCGCAAACGGTAGAAAGAGCCAGCCGAATTGCTTCGTGATCATCAATAATGATCACACCAATTTCTTGTATTCCCGTGATTGAGGAAACGGTAGAAAGTTTTGTCATTCCAGAACCAGACTAACTATGGTTTCAAAATGGTGAGTGTGAGGAAACAAGTCAAAGGCTCGAATAGTTTCAACGCGATAACCCGAAGCCGTGAAGGTTTTTAGGTCTCTAGCCAAAGACACCGGGTCACATGCAACGTAAATGATTTTCTTGGGCTTCAGAAAAGTCAATTGTTCAACAACTTGTTTGCCGGCTCCGGCCCTTGGGGGATCAAGAATTACAGTTGCTCCAGATAGTTCTAGGCCTTGCTTGATTTGCAGCTTCAAGAAGCCCTCCACCGGCGCAGCTACCGCTTTATGTTTAGCTAGGTCAACCAGGTTGGCAGAAGCATCGCTGGTTGCCACCTTTGATGACTCGACGGTGGTGATGTTCAGTTTTTTACCGTATTTGGTCGCAAGCGCTCCAGAAAATAATCCAACACCTCCATAGAGATCCAAGTTGTTGGCTTCAACCTCGAGCCCCTCAGAAAGCTCAACAATTTGGGAGGCTAGCAGTTCGGCTGCTCCCCTGTGTACCTGCCAGAAACCTCCGCTCGAGATTCTAAAACTTCTTCCTAGCGCGCGCTCAGTGAGTCTTTTGTCACCTTTGATTTTCTTATCGATGAACCACTGAATACCGCCAGTTGAAGCACTAGAGATTTCAATTCGCTTCACGTCTTGCCAGTTCTTTAGATGTACTCCTAGTTCGTTTATCTCTGCGACGGCCAGTGGCAGGGACTTCACCGGAACAACTTCGTGACTTCTCTCCCGGTAGGGACCTGCTACCCCCTCTTCAGAAACATGCAATTGAATTCTGGTTCGATAGCCGAGTCCGTTTGTGAGCTCGTCTCCAGGCACCGCCATGACTTGCACGCGCTGGTTGATTCCTGCCATTCGAGATAGCGACTCTTCCAGGACATCGGTTTTTAGCTGACGTTGGTATTCCAGTGCTAGGTGTCCAAACTCAGCGCCACCGGCGCCTAGTCGATCGGCTTCTTTCCAGACGTGAGCAACTCTTTTGGCGGAGGGGGCAAGAACTTCAGTTGTTTCTGCACGGCAGAATGATCCACCCTTGTCTTCAAAAACTTTCGCCCGGACTTTTTCTCCTGGCGCGGTGTGGGAAACAAAGACCACGCGGCCCTCGTGCCTTGCTACGAAGATGCCACCGTGGGCAACCTTTTCAATTTCTAGCTCAAGCTCGCGGTCTTGCCAATTCTCTGTTTTGCTCATTGGACAAGTGTTCCACAGCTCCAAGTAGTCTTTATCCGTGACCCGTTTAGTCTTGGCCTCTAGCTCCCCGGCTAGGTGCTCCCTGCTCAAAGCAGCAGGGATTGACCCAGAGGTTCTTATCCCAACCGCGGATGAGCAAGCACTTTCCGATCAGTTCAAAGCCAGTAACTCCAATCACACAACTTCCCAGTTGGTTCAATACCTGGCAGACGCCAAGGCGGAATCGGTAGTAACTATGCAGGAGACTTTTGGAGCCCTGGTGCTCGGGGGTGACTCAGCTCTTGAGTTTCAAGGAGCAACCCTTGGTAAACCCCATATTGCCGAAGTGGCCATTGAGCGCTGGAAGCAACTACGTGGAAACCGTGGTGTCCTGCACAGCGGTCATTGCTTGATTGATAATCGAGACCCAGCTGCACCGAAGGTGGTTTCAAAAACAAGCTCCACCAAGGTTTACTTTGCCAACATCACGGACGCAGAAATCGAAGCCTATGTTGCTACCACTGAGCCCTTGAAAGTCGCGGGGGCCTTCACTATTGATGGCATTGGTGGTGCGTTCATTGACCGTATAGAAGGTGACGCACACACCGTGGTCGGCTTGTCGCTAGGTGTCGTTAGAGATCTTTGCGGCCAACTGGGAGTTGAATACACCAGTCTTTGGCGCTAATCACAGGGTTTGCGCTGATTGTTTGTAGCCAAGGGCCAATTTTGACCCATCAATAGCCAATAGGATTCTGTCTTATGAGCGGATTGATCACAAAAGTACTCATCGCCAACCGTGGCGAGATCGCCGTTCGCATCGCCAGAGCTGCAAAAGACAGTGGCAGAAAATCAGTTGCGGTCTATGCAGATCAAGATCGCGATAGCTTGCACGTGAGGGTATCCGATGAGGCCTACGCCCTAAACGGAACGACCTCTGCTGAAACCTACCTGGTTATTGAAAAACTTCTCTCAATTGCAAAAAGAGCAAAATGTGACGCTGTCCATCCCGGCTATGGTTTCCTCGCAGAAAATGCAGATTTTGCAAGGGCCGTAACCAAAGCTGGTCTGATTTGGATTGGCCCAACCCCAGAAGCAATTGAACGCCTTGGCGATAAAGTCTCGGCCAGGCACGTTGCCGAAAAGGTGGGTGCTCCACTTGCTCCTGGAACTTTGAACCCCGTTGAAAATGCTCAAGAGGTGCTCGACTTCGTTACCAAGCACGGGTTACCGGTTGCTATCAAGGCAGCCTATGGCGGAGGCGGCCGAGGAATCAAAGTCGCCTATCAAGAATCAGAAGTTGCCGAACTGTTTGAATCTGCTACCCGAGAAGCAGTTGCAGCTTTTGGAAGAGGTGAGTGCTTTGTTGAAAAATATCTTGAGAAGCCTCGCCACGTTGAAACGCAGTGTCTTGCCGACAGCGCTGGCACTGTGGTGGTTGTTTCCACCAGAGACTGCTCCTTGCAGCGAAGGCACCAAAAACTAGTTGAAGAAGCGCCAGCACCATTTCTAACCGCCAAACAAACCAAAGAGCTGTACGAATCTTCCAAAGCAATTCTTAGAGAAGTTGGTTACATCGGAGCCGGCACCTGCGAGTTCTTGGTGGCTCAAGACGGAACCATATCTTTCCTGGAAGTAAACACCAGGCTGCAGGTTGAGCACCCGGTCTCCGAAGAGGTAACTGGGCTGGATCTAGTCAGAGAGCAATTCCGCATTGCCGAGGGCGGATTGATTGATTACCCGGACCCTGAGGTTTCGGGCCACAGTTTCGAATTCAGAATCAACGGTGAAGATCCAGGCCAAAACTTTATGCCGGCTCCTGGATCAGTGCACGTGTTTAGAGCGCCAGGTGGGCCAGGGGTTCGAGTAGATAGCGGTGTTGAATCGGGAGATTCAATTTCTGGAAACTTTGATTCCATGATTGCAAAACTTATTGTTACCGGCAAGGACCGTACCCAAGCACTTGAGCGATCAAGGCGTGCCCTTGCCGAATTGCAGGTTTTGGGTTTACCTACCGTGATTCCTTTCCATCGCAAGATTGTTAATGACCCAGCTTTTGTTGCAAGCGATGGAAAATTTGGTGTTTATACCCGCTGGATTGAAACAGAGTGGGTAAACGACCTAGAGCCTTGGAGTGGACTAGTAGATCCCATTGATGAGATATCCAAATCTCGAAAGAATGTGGTCGTTGAAGTTGATGGCAAACGTATTGAGGTAAGTCTTCCTGCAAGAATGCTTCAAGGTGGCAGTGCTAGCGCAACCGGCGGTCGCGCACCAAAACGCAAAATCTCTTCGCATCACGGCTCAAGTGGTGCGGGTAACAAATCTATAAAAGCGCCTATGCAATCAACCGTTGTGAAGCTGGCGGTAGCAGCCGGTGACAAAGTAGTCGAGGGAGATCAGGTTCTGGTGCTAGAAGCCATGAAGATGGAGCAGTCGATATCTTCGCCACGCAATGGCGTCATTAAGGCCGTAAAGGTTTCAGTCGGTGAAACTGTTCCCTCTGGAACTGTCTTGATCGAGTTTGAGGACTAATCGAAGTTTGGGCTGTTCATGCCATCTATTTGGGGCCTCATTTCAACTTCGCGCTCGACAGCTAGACTGAAAACCATGACTAATCCACTGGAAATACATAGCAATAGCCCATTCGAAATTGCCAAACAGGCTGCCGATCAAATTCGTGAAGCAACGGGAATCGAAACTCACGACATCGCACTGACCCTTGGCTCTGGCTGGGCAAAGGCAGCTGACCTTATCGGTGAAGAAGTTGCCAGCGTTCCAGCTAAGGACATCATTGGATTCTCGGCTCCGGTTGTTGAAGGTCACGTTGCCTCCATTCGTTCCATCAAGTTGCCTAGTGGCAAGTACGCCTTGGTTCTTGGAGCAAGAACTCACTTCTATGAAGGTCACGGTGTTCGAAGGGTAGTGCACGGAGTAAGAACCGCAGCTGCTACCGGTGCCAAGACAATGATTTTGACTAACGGTTGTGGTGGAATCAAGGAAACCTGGAAGCCAGGAACACCTGTATTGATTAGCGATCACATAAACCTAACTGCCGCCAGCCCACTCGAGGGGCCAACATTTATTGACCTAACCGATCTTTACTCCAAGAGATTGCGCGAACTAGCAAGAACAGTTGATGCGAGCTTGGACGAGGGTGTTTACGCGCAGTTCACAGGACCGCACTATGAAACACCCGCTGAAGTTCAAATGGTAAAACACATGGGTGGTCACTTAGTTGGTATGTCCACAGCACTCGAAGCAATTGCAGCTCGTCAAGCTGGAATGGAAATTCTTGGATTCTCACTAATGACAAATCTTGCAGCTGGAATTCAGAAGACTCCCCTATCTCACGCTGAGGTACTCGAAGCCGGAAGAGAAGCAGAGCCAAGAATTAGCGCTCTGCTTGCAGCAATCATCAAAAAGATATGACCCAGCTAGAAACCCTTATTCAACAAGCACGCAGCTGGATTGCTCAAGATCCCGATGCGGAAACTGTTGCCGAGCTAGAAAAGCTGATATCCGAATCTGATGAGGCTGGGCTATTAGACCGCTTTGGCCAGCGCATTGGCTTTGGAACAGCCGGGCTTCGAGGTTTACTGGGCGCTGGCCCAAACCGCATGAACAGAGTTTTGGTAGCTCAAGCCGCAGCTGGTATCTCGAAGTACCTCAAGGAAAACTTCGATGACCCGAGCGTAGTGATCGGCTACGACGCAAGAAAAAACTCGGACGTCTTTGCCAAGGATTCAGCCCAGATTTTTGCTGGCTTTGGAATAAGGGCTCACCTGTTTCAAGAACTTGCCGCAACACCACTGGTTGCCTACGCGGTAAGAAATCTAGGGGCATCGGCTGGAGTAATGGTTACCGCCTCACATAACCCGCCGGGTGATAACGGATACAAGGTCTATGACTTCAGCGGATCACAGATTATCTCTCCGATGGATTTGGAAATTGCAAAACACATTGACGAATTCGCTAGGTCGGGCTCTGTTGCAGCCCTTACGCGTTCTGAATCATTTGTCATAGTGCCAACAAGCGTTAGATCCGGCTACTTACAGTCCGTAAGCGGACTTTTGAATAAGCACTCAACAAGAAAAGATATCAAGATCGTTTACTCAGCTATGCATGGCGTTGGAGCTAGCTTCATACAGGAGATCTTTAAGCTTTCGGGTTTAGCCGAGCCAGCACAGGTTCTTTCACAGCAGCAGCCTGATGGCAAGTTTCCAACTGTTTCGTTTCCCAACCCAGAAGAACCCGGCGCGATGGATCAATCCTTAGCTACGGCAGAAAAACAGCAAGCTGACCTAGTTTTGGTAAACGACCCAGACGCCGATCGTTTAGCCATTGCTTTCAAAAAAGCTGATGGTGGCTACCAGCAGCTAACGGGAGATCAGCTTGGTTTGATTCTTGGTGAAGAAATGGCTTCACGCGCTTCTCGTGAAGGTAGAGCGGGCTCACTAGCTTGCTCGATTGTTTCTAGCTCCGCGTTGAGTAAAGTTGCGGAGCATTACGGTTTTGGTTTCGAGCGGACCCTCACTGGATTCAAATGGGTAAGCCGGGTTCCTAACCTAATCTTTGGTTACGAAGAAGCACTTGGATACTGCGTTGACTGGGGTCAGGTTAGAGACAAAGACGGCCTATCAGCAGCGCTGATTGTTGCCGACATCACCTCCGCGCTGGCGAGTCAGGGCTACACCCTTGGAGACCAGCTGGAGAAACTGATGCAGCGCTACGGTTACTTCGCAACCGGACAGATATCCATACGAGTAACTGACTTGAATGTGATCGCCGACCTAATGAAAAAACTTCGAACCAATCCCCCGACGCAAATAGCTGGAGTAGATGCAGTTTTTGAGGATATGAACCAAGGCTCTGATTCGCTGCCTGCAACAGATGCGCTTAGGTTCACGCTGCAAGATGGCAGAACTGTGATTGTTAGACCGTCAGGCACTGAGCCGAAGCTCAAGTGCTACTTGCAGGCAGTTTCAGATAACGAAGCGCAGTCCAATGTACTTCTTGCTGATTTAGAAGTAGCTATGAGGAAAGTACTGAACTAGCCCTTTGGGTTAGCTCTGAATACTTTTACGCTTTGTGGAATTGGAAGATTTTGTGATTCCTCGTCAGATGCAATGGGTTCACCCGCAACTAGATGAAGTGGAATAACACCAGACCAAACTCCGGTTCCACTTCCCTCATCGTCGTGAGGCATACCTGTTCGGATCTTCACCGAAGCCTCGGCAAGGGATATTGAGATCAGAGTGGTGGCTGCCAATTCCTTGGTGGTAGATTTTCTGACCTCAAGAGTTCTGCCTGGCACTAAGCCATCGCTTACTTTTTCAAGAAGTTCATTCTTGTCATCTCCGGTGACTTCCTCAGCGGTTCCAAGGATTACTACCGAGCGATAGTTCATGCTCGAATCAAAAGTTGTTCGCGCAAGAACTAGACCATCAAGTTTTGTAACCGTGATGCAAGTTGGTGCACCTTTAGCCAGCTCTCGCATGAACCTGGCTCCAGATGATCCGTGGATGAGAATTCGGTCCCCTTCGCGGACGAATGCATAGGGCAAAACAAAGGGCTGCCCGCTTTCCACATAACCGATGTGGCACAAGATAGTCGAGTCCAAAATCTCATACATCGCATCACGGTCTGACACCGAACGCTGCTTGAGACGGTTTATCTCAGTTCTTTGGCTTTCACCAGGATTTGGAAGTGACATTCAACGAGCCTATACCTCTAGTGCATTGCCAAAAAAGTCCCGCTAAGCCTTAGCGAAACCCTCGCTAATCATGTCGATAAGTTCTTCGCGGTCATCAAGTGCTTGGAATGATGCTTCGGCAGCATTTAGCTGGAACTGCTCCAGATCAGCCAAAGAGTAACCAAAAGTACTCATCAGAAGCTCAAGCTCACGAGTAAGTGTGGTTCTAGACATAAGGCGGTTATCGGTGTTGACCGTGACCTTGAAACCAAGTTCATACAAGATATCAAATGGGTGATCTGACATGGTTTCTCCAAGCATCGAGATAGCGCCAGTTTGCAAGTTTGAAGAAGGTGAAAGCTCCAATGCAATTCCTCGATCGTGCACCCACTCGGCTACCTCTCCAAGCACAACTACATCGGTGTCACCTTCTGCGCGAGAGAACATAACGTCCTCAATCAACCTGACACCGTGACCTAGTCGAAGCGCCCTGCCGGATACGATCGCATCCCGGATACTTGCAACTCCATCGCCTTCCCCAGCGTGAACTGTTATAGGAAACAGTTGCTCGGCAAGATATTCGAACGCGGCTTTGTGATTGACCGGAAGGAATCCTTTTTCAGGTCCTGCAATGTCGAAACCAACAACTCCGTTGTCACGATGGCGAACAGCTAGCTCCGCAATTTCCATACCGCGATTGTTTTGACGCATGGCGGTGACCAGCTGTCCGGTTCTAATGAAACCTCCGGCTGCTTCAACTTCCGACATTCCCTGCTCAAGGCCATCTTGAACGGCCTCGACTGTTTCATCTAGAGTTAGGCCCTTTGATAGGTGCTGCTCTGGCGCCCAGCGAACTTCACCGTAAATCACACCGTCGTCATGTAAATCAAGTACAAACTCTTTTGCCACGCGAGAAAGACCTTCGGCGGTCTGCATAACAGCAGTGGTGTGATCAAAAGTTTCTAGGTAGCGCTCTAGTGAACCCGAGTCAGCGGATTCGAAGAACCAATTTCCAAGTTCAGTTGCATCCGTTGCTGGAAGTTTGTGGCCAATCGTGTCTGCCAAATCAATCATGGTCTGTGGTCTTAGGCCACCATCTAGGTGATCATGTAAAGAGATTTTAGGCAGCGCCTTGATGTTTGTGGCCATTGTGGTTATTCCTTGTCAAAGCAACTAGTTAGATATTCGATCAAGTATCAGCTTGCGCGTCACTTGAGCTTGAGCCTCAATTTTATAAGCTTTCGCGATTGTCTCGTTAGCACGGGCAAAGCGGCCTGGTTCGTC
>Ga0208227_1000290_pt1 | contig 13526 bp, 15 predicted proteins | sample LakMenEpi13Jun11_FD_150692 | JGI IMG/M metagenome (GOLD analysis project Ga0208227, IMG submission 150692) | Freshwater microbial communities from Lake Mendota, WI - 13JUN2011 deep hole epilimnion (SPAdes) | ecosystem: Environmental > Aquatic > Freshwater > Lake > Epilimnion/Euphotic zone ...
AACTCTGGGTAATTGCACCACCAGCATGGAAACGCACACCCTTCAACAACTCACCATCAGTCACGCCAGTTGCAGCAAAGAAGCAATTGTCGCCGCGCACTAAATCATCAGTCGTCAAAACCTGGTTTAAGTCGTAACCAGCATCTAGAGCAGCCTTGCGCTCTTGATCGTTACGGGGCCACAACTTGCCCTGAATTTCTCCGCCCATGCACTTGAGTGCAGCAGCCGAAGTAACACCTTCGGGTGTTCCACCAATACCAAACAACACGTCAACGCCGGCATCGGGCCACGCAGTGGCAATCGCACCGAAAATGTCGCCGTCGCTTATCAACTTGATGCGAGCACCCGTTGCACGAACTTCTTCAATCAAAGCCTTGTGACGATCGCGTTCAAGAATCATCACAGTTAAGTCGCGAACGTTTTCGCCCTTAGCTTTGGCGATCCACTTCAAGTTGTCGGTGTACGACGCATTGATGTCGATGCAACCCTTCACGTCGGGGCCAACCGCAATCTTTTCCATGTACATACACGGACCCGGATCAAACATCGTGCCTTTTTCAGACACGGCAATGACCGACAACGCATTACCTTTGCCCATCGCCGTGAGCGTGGTGCCGTCAATCGGGTCAACCGCAACATCGGTCTCGGGCTTTGAACCGTCGCCCACTGCTTCACCGTTGAACAACATCGGCGCTTCATCTTTTTCGCCTTCGCCAATCACGATGATTCCGCTCATCGGCACAGTGGCCAACACGGTGCGCATGGCATCAACAGCTGCTTTGTCGACACCGTTCTTATCACCACGGCCTACCCACCGCGATGCGGCAAGGGCGGCTGATTCGGTGACTCGAACGAGTTCCATGGCTAGGTTTCGTGATGGCTGCTCAGGCATGAAGTCAACGGTAGTCGGCGCAGGGGATCAGACCCCCTACTCTCGGAGTATGGCTGTGACGCTCGACGACATCCTTGAGGCGCGAGACCTCAGTGAACCTCGTATTTCGCCCGATGGCCAATCGGTTGCCTTGGTCATCAACGATGCCGAGGGCTCGTATGTGCACCTCATTTCGCTCGCTGATGGCTCTGTGCGTCGCCTGTCGGACGAACCGGTGCGAGCCGGCCGCGGATTAGGTGGGGGATGTCTGTGCTGGCTGCCCGACTCTTCGGCATTAGTGGTTGTTACCAAATCAAATGGTCTGCAACTGATTTCCCTAGACGGTCAAACGCAGCCGTTGTTGTCGATTGAAGGTCGAACTGTTGGCTCGCCGGCAGTGTCGCCCGACGGCACCTGGGTGGCGGTGGTGGTCGATCAAGCCGAAGTCTGGACGATTGATCTAGCGACCAAACAAACAACTCGCGTCGATGACGGCTCATATGAATTTGTTCTTGACCCAGTGTGGTTTCAAGGTTCGCCTGTGTGGCAGGCATGGAACCCACCCAATATGCCGTGGGATGAAAGTGTGATCATGTCGACAAAAGGCGTGGTCGCTCAACACGCGCATCGGCAACATCAACAACCGCAGACTGGCGTCACTGGCCAACACCTTGCGTGGCTTGATGACTCATCGGGTTGGCTGAATGTGGCAACTCAATTGGGCGTTCGTGCCAATGAAACTTTTGAACACGGTTCACCCACATGGGGAGACCGTCAACGCAGTTGGTGTTTCAACTCTGATGGATCACGTATTGCATTCGTGCGTAACGAAGGCGGCTTTGGTCGGTTATGCACTCTCGACATCGCTTCCGGAACAATTCGTGAACACGCCAAAGCAATTCACGGTCAATTGTCGTGGGTTGGCGACACGCTCATTGCTATTCGTACAGGTGGAAAGACTCCACCACAAGTCGTTGCCTATGACACGACATTGAACGACGATGATCACTCGTGGCCGCGCCGTATATTGCTCATTGGTCCAACCACCAACTGGGCTGATCATCCAGCGCTCGTTGAACCCCAGTTATTGCAAGTGCAGTCACGCGATGGTGTCGTGCTTCATGCTCGTCTGTATTCATCACCCCAACCCAATGGTCGCTTGTTGTGCATGATTCATGGCGGACCAACCGATCAATGGCAAGTCACCTTCATGCCACGAGTGACCTATTGGATCGATCGTGGTTACGACGTACTGATTCCCGATCATCGGGGCAGCACTGGCCATGGCCGCGAATTCACACAAGCCATGCAAGGTCGTTGGGGAGACCTTGATGTTGATGATGTGATTGACATTCTTGAATCACTTGATCGTCCCCGCGAACGCACCGCGATAATGGGCGGCTCAGCAGGCGGATTAACCGCGCTCGGAGTAGCGATTCGTCGACCCGACTTGGTGGGTTGTGTGCGGGTGGCTTATCCGGTGTGCGATATTGCTGCGCTTGATGCAACGACTCATCGCTTTGAAGCCCATTACAACCGCACATTGATGGGCACGGTTGAAGAGACCGCGCGTAAATCACAAGAACGTTCACCCATTCATCACGCCGACAAGTTGGCCAAGGTTCCACTATTAATTTTTCACGGAACCGTTGACCCAGTTGTTGATATTGCGCAAAGCCGTCAACTCGCTCAAGCGATCACTGCTGCGGGCGGCAACGTTGAACTGATCGAATTCGACGGTGAAGGTCATGGTTTTCGTGCCGTCGAGAACAATCGTCGTGAGTACGACGTCACAGAAGCGTTCCTGAACAGTCATATGTCGTAAATCAGGGGTAGCGTTTGCCCCGTGACCGACTGGAACCCTCTCGACCCCGACCTTGAAAATGTTTATTACGACTTGTCGTCGTGGTCGAGTGATCATCAAGGTGAGTTGTCTGCCGCTTTGGCGCAGGCCGATGTTCCTCACGCGTGGGTCGAATCTGAACTTGTTGTTCCGGCCGATTTCGAAGATCGCGTTGACGTGTTGTTTGATCGTCTCGAAAAAGAATTGGGCATCGGCACTCTCGCGGTCACCGGTGGCGTTGACGACGAAGACGATGTCACCGAATACGAACTCGACGAGTACACCGTGGCCGAACGTCGCGACCTCAACGAAATGTTGATCGCTGCCAAGGTGACTCATCGTTGGCAAGAAACCACTCTGATCGTTCCCACGGCAGCCGAAGAAATCGTTGACGGATTGTTAGACGAACTTGAAGGCGACGTGGCGTTCGACGATGTGGACGTCGACTGAGAACGTTGATTTCTCGTGCTTCTTGCTGAAGTAGAAATCTGGCATACCCGACCGTTAACACCGACTCGTCGTGTGTCGCTCGGCCATTTGGTGTTGCCATGTGATCCGGCCCCCGGATTTGGTGGGTTGTTGTTGGGTGCAGTGATTGCGCGACACATTATTGATGTTGACGACGATGTCATTCCCGACACGCAACGCCTGTTGACTCAAGTGCAAAATGGCGATCGCGTTCCGCAACCGCGGCTTCGTCATCGTTTTCAAGTCGATCGGCAAGGCATGGCGCGTAGCGTGCATCGTCTTGTCGGTGACGGCGATGACTATTCATTCGAGTTCGATACTCAGGGAAGCGCGATGAGTCAAGTGTTGGGTTCGATCTACGCACTTGAACGGCTTGACCCAGCAACCAGACGGTTACTCGGACCAGTGTTGACCAAAGCCATGACGTGGCGTGGTCCTTTGGGCTCAGCATTCGTCAGCCATCTTGTGGGCAGCAAGGCCTCAACGATGCGTTCAATGGGTGATCCCCGTGCTTGGGCTCTCGAACTCTTAGGCTTCCCCGTTGGAACAACCAAACCGTCGTCAAAAGAAGTGAAAGCAAAATTTCGCGATCGATTACGTGAGGCTCACCCAGACCACGGAGGCGATGAAATGAAAGCTGCAGTTTCTATTGACGATTTGGGCGAAGCTCGCCGCATTTTGCTGGCGAACTCATGAGTATTGTCAGCGGAGTTCTTCTGTTTCCCGGTGCCGGTTCTGGCAGCGATCATCCGTCGCTCATCGCGATCGAAGACAAACTTTCGCCGTTGCCAGTTCGGCGCAACGACTTTGAATATCGCATTGAAGGTCGCAAGGCTCCCGATCGTCCGCGCAAATTAGTTGCACGCGTGCGCGAATGTGCCGACGCATTTGCCACTGACTTGGGTACATCAACATCACAGTTGGTACTTGGTGGTCGCTCAATGGGTGGCCGTATGTGTTCAATGGTTGCCGCTGGTGTGCCCGACACTGACGGGCTTGATGCATTGCCAGTTGCTGGTGTCATTTTGATTTCGTATCCGTTGCACCCGCCAGCCAAGCCCGAGAGTTTGCGCGTTGAACATTTTGAACGACTCAATGTGCCGTGCTTATTTATTCAGGGAACCAAAGACGAATTTGGTTCACCAGATGAACTACAAGAGTGGACTGCCAAGATTTCGGGTGAGGTGACGCATCACTTCGTGCAGCACGCCCATCATGAAATGAAAAAGAAAGACGGCGAAATCGCCGAAGTAATTCAAGATTGGTTGGGTCGCTTCACCGGAAGTGTGTGATCTTCGGGGTTCAGTTCTTCGAGTTCACGGTGGGCAGTTTCTGGGTACGTGAAGAACACAATTAAGGCCACAATGACTGGGCCCACAACGAGTGCGAGCATCACTGGTCCGTAACTGGTTCCACCATCAACAATTGCACCGGTGATGAGCAACGAAATGCTTCCGCCAATGAGCGCGCTCGCCAGAATCAAGAACGCCGCGCGACCACGATTGCCCGTTGGGAAAAGTTCGGTGCGATAGACCGCAAGTGGCGGGTACGCCGTGGCCGCGATGATTGCGCCAATGATTGCGGTCATCCACATCAGACCACCAGTTGCCGAGAACGATAAAGCAATCAGCAATCCACCAATTGGCGCGCACGTCACTGCTAAACGGCGACGGCCTTTCTGATCGGCGACGCGTGCACCAACAATGAGCCCGATGACGGCGGGTGTTGAAGTCACAAGAGTAAAGACGGCAACCATGCCTGCAGAAAATCCGCGCTCGTCTTTGAGGAAAGAGTTTTGAAAAAACGAGGCCGGTGACAACAACATATTCCCAAAGAAGGCAACGGCCATCTGAATTGCTAGTCGCTTGCGTCGCAACTTTGGCACCGGAGTTGCTTTGACATCTTCTTGGTGCCATTCGAAACGGCGGGTCTCGGGTAAACGACGAGTGAGATCAAGAGCAACGGCAAGCCACACGAGCGCAATGACATAAATGAAACGCCAACCGTTGTCGCCGATATCGGCGAGTGGCAACGCAATGACTGCAACTCCGGCACCGAGTCCGTTGGCCATTGCCAAAATACCAACTGCATATGCGCGCGAACCGCGCGGCATTTCTTCGGCCGCAATCACTGCAACTAATAAGTCGAGAGCAAGGCCGAGTGGTCGTCCTAACGTTTGAGTCGCGACAAGTATCGGAAAGTTAGGAGCAATCGCGCCAAGCGAAGCGATAATCGGTGCGGCCCATGCCAAGACAATCACCACACGTCGTCGACCAATGCGGTCGGCAAGCAGTGCAGCGGGTAATCCCAAAATGATTCCGACGCGCACAACAGTGCCGGCAACTCCACGTCCCCAATCGCCAACACCAAAGTCGTCACCGGCAAAGGCAACTGTTTGCGTGAAGAGTGTGTTGACGAAAGCGCTGAGCAACGAAGCAGCGGCCAAGAGTCCGAGTACTTGGGCTTGACGTGCCGTGAGACGATCGGGTGGGGCCCACGCAGGTTGACGAGACGGCTCTGGCCCAACCTCGCGACGGCGAAGTAAGCGACCAATCAACCTTCCGAACAACCACGAGAACCACGGAATGACCAATTTGTAATCGAGGGTCTCGACCAAGTTGGCACCGTCGGTACTTGCGGCAACGGTGCGTCGATACTCAACAAACGGACCCGTATCTTGATCAAAAACGGCGATCTCAGTTGCAGTGGGCTTGCCAGGTGCTTCGAGGACGATGTCTCCGCGTGGCGATGTGAGCCAATCGCGACTTTCGGGAGTATCGGGCCACGTCCGTACAAGATGTTTCACATCGCGACCCACAGCGGCGAGCCTACTTGGCGACCTATATTTGGGGTTCATGGATCGCATCGTTGTTCACCGCAGTGGTCCATTGGCCGGAGAAGTCGATGTTCCTGGTGCGAAAAACTCGGTTTTGAAGCTCATGGTTGCGTCGCTCTATGCAGAAGGTACTCACGAGCTCACCAATGTGCCCGCCATTTCAGATGTTGACACGATGGGGTCGTTGCTGGGTGCGTTAGGTGTCGATGTTTCACACGATCTTCACCGCGCCGATGTTTTGTTGTTAACCAATCGTGGCGACGTGAAATCGGTTGCGCCGTCCGAATTAGTTGAGACGATTCGTGCATCAATCAATTTGCTCGGACCGCTGTTGGCGTGCAAAGGCCATGTACGACTCGATATGCCAGGTGGCGATGACTTCGGTACTCGACCAATTGATATGCACATCGCTGGACTCACCGCGATGGGTGCCGAGTTTGATTTGTCAAACGGCAACATCGAAGCACGAGCCGACAACTTGCACGGTGCCCACATCACTCTCGATTTTCCTTCGGTTGGTGCAACTGAAAACATTGTGACGGCTGCTGTGCACGCCAACGGTGAAACGATTATCGAAAATGCCGCGCGCGAACCCGAAGTTGCCGACTTGTGTGACTTGTTGGTCGAAATGGGTGCGCAGATTTCGGGAATTGGTTCATCGACATTGACGATTTTTGGTGTTGAACGTGGTTTGTTGAAGCCAGTGCAACATGCCGTCGTGCCCGATCGCATTCAAGCGGCCACGTACCTTGCAGCAACTGCGGTTGCTGGTGGCGATGTGATTGTGCGGGGTGCACGAGCCCACGATATGCAAGTGCTGTTGAGTCGCATGAACGACATGGGTCTCAACATCACGGCAGTGCCTGGGGGAGTACGCATTGTTTCTGAAGGGCGTATGCGCGCCGTTGATATTCAGACCCTGCCGTATCCCGGACTCGCGACCGACTACAAGCCGTTGCTTGTGACCATGCTTGCGGTTGCTGAAGGTTCGGGCATTGTGACCGAGAACTTGTATCCGGGTCGATTTCGCTATGTCGAAGAACTATCTAAGTTGGGTGCCGATATTCGCACCGACGGACACCATGCCATTGTGCGTGGCGTTGAGCGTCTACGTGGAGCAGCAGTAGTAGCACCCGACATTCGCGCCGGAGCAGCCTTGGTGGTTGCAGGACTCGCGGCCGAGGGACGCACGGTCATCTCGGGGATCGAGCACATTGATCGTGGCTACGACAACCTGGTGGGGCGTTTAGTCGCGATCGGTGCTCTGGTCGAGCGGGTCGACTTGGCTGTTTCGTAGTTCAATCGACCGATCGAGTCGTTTTTTGACGATTGCAAGCAATCCAACGATGACACCGATGGGTCCGGCGACCAACAAAATCTCATCCCAGCCACCTTGATGGGCCAGTAATGCAATGATTGATGCGGTCATAGAAAAGCCTTCGTGAACTGCGCCTCTTGACAGAGGTTCTCGGTGCTTCCCACTCTACGATCAATGGAACAAGTTCAAAGGATTTGCAGGTATCACCGTGACAACAACCATGCGCGAACAGGTCGAAGAGACCATCGAAGTTATTCGCCCGGCCCTGCAGGCCGATGGTGGAGATATTGAGTTGAAAGAAGTCGATGAAGTCACCGGAATCGTGACCGTCACTTTGGTTGGTGCCTGTGGAACCTGCCCGGCCTCAACCCAAACTTTGAAGCAAGGTATCGAGCGCATTATGCGAGATCGTGTTGATGGTGTCACCGAGGTCGTGAACGTATGAGTCGTCGCGATCGCAATCCCGACACTCTCTTTGCTGCGGCCCTCGAAGGCGACCGCAGCGCGCTCGCTCGTTTGTTGTCGATGATTGAACAAGGCGGAGACGATGCACGCACCGTTGGTCGCTTGTCGTATCCGCTTGGTGGTCATAGCTACACCGTTGGTCTCACTGGCGCACCAGGTGCCGGCAAGAGCACGCTCACGTCATCGATCATTGGTCACCTACGCAAGATGGATCTTGAAGTTGCGGTGTTGGCAATCGACCCGTCGTCACCATTTACCGGTGGCGCAATTTTGGGCGACCGTGTGCGCATGCAAGACCACGCAACCGACCGTGGAGTGTTTATTCGCTCAATGGCAACCCGTGGTCACTTGGGTGGCTTGTCGTTGGCAGCACCCGAAGCGATTCGTTTGCTTGATGCGATCGGTCGCTTGTGGGTTTTGGTTGAAACTGTGGGCGTTGGCCAAGTTGAAGTCGAAATTGCTGGCAAGGCCGACACGACTGTTGTTGTGGTCAACCCAGGTTGGGGAGACTCGGTGCAGGCCAACAAGGCTGGTCTCATGGAGATCGCCGACGTGTTTGTGATCAACAAAGCCGATCGCAAGGGCGTGGACGAAACTCGTCGCGACCTCGAGCAGATGCTTGATCTGTCTGATCTACCGCATGAAGCATGGCGTCCACCGATTGTGCCAACTATTGGTTCAACTGGCGAAGGTGTTCCGGCGTTGTGGGAAGTTGTTCAGCAACACCGTGCGCACATCAGTAGCAGTGGCGAACTTGATCGTCGTCGTCGCTTTCGTTTGCGCGAAGAGTTGCGCGAAATTGTGGCCCGTCGTCTCGAACAAAAGGCTCGCGAAATTTGTACGGGCGACCGTTGGGACCAGTTGCAAGACGGAGTCATCGCACGTTCGCTCGACCCATGGAGTGCAGCTGACGAAATGCTCAAGGCTGTCGGCGCTTAATTAAAGGAATAAAAAATGGAAGATCTCGTTCTGCTCGAGCGTCGCCCTGATGGGGTCGCGGTCGTCACTCTCAACAATCCCAAGGTCAACGCACTCAGCCAAGCCATGTTGGCCCGCCTCAAAGAGATCGCGCTCGATCTCACCGCCAATCCACCAGGCGCAGTTGTGATCACTGGCGGCGAGCGCATTTTTGCTGCTGGTGCCGACATCAGCGAATTTGGCGGAACCTCTGAAGGCGATCGCATCGGACTCGGATTTCACAGTGCCCTCGACGCCGTTGCTGCTATTCCACGTTTCGTGATTGCCGCAGTGAGCGGTTACGCACTTGGTGGCGGATGCGAACTCTCTATGGCATGCGACTATCGCATTGCTGGTGAAAAAGCAGTGTTTGGTCAACCCGAAGTTTTGCTGGGCATTATTCCGGGAGGCGGTGGAACACAACGTTTGCCACGCTTGGTTGGCTCAAGTCGCGCCAAAGAAATTGTGATGACTGGTCGCCAAGTGAAGTCTGACGAAGCGTTGCGCATCGGACTCGTTGACGAGGTTGTTCCGAATGACCAACTGCACGAACGCGCTTTCGCACTCGCTGCCGAAGTTGCGCGTGGTGCATTGCAAGCTCACGCTGCGATGAAGCAGGCGATTGACAAGGGAATGTCTTCGACGTTGGTCGATGGGCTACTTCTTGAACGTCAGTTGTTTACTGATGTTTTTGCCACCGACGACAGCCAGATTGGCGTGAAGAGTTTCTTAGAAAATGGTCCAGGAAAAGCAACTTTCACTGGCAAGTAATCACAAACCAGTGCGCGCGATGTCGTAAGCACCAATTGTTGAACGCGCGATTGCATCCCACGAGAATCGTGAATGCAAAACCTCAGAACCTTGTTGTTGCATTTTGTTGGAGACACTCGGGTTCATCAGCACTCGTTCAATACGCGTCGCAAGTTCTTTGGCGTTGCCGGGCTCAAACATCAAACTGGTCTCGGTGCCTTCCATGATTTCGGCAAGTCCACCAGTTCTTGCGACGATGGTTGGAGCATTTGCCGCCAGAGATTCAAGAGCAACGATGCCAAATGGTTCGTACAGCGACGGGATGACCACGCAACCGGCTTGATGAAGCAAAGTACGTAACTCATCATCGGCGACGTAACCGGCTAGCTGCACGAGATCGCTCACACCTTCAATATCAACCTGGCTTTGTAATTCGGGCAGGTATGGTCCGCGCCCAGCAATGATGCAATGAATCCCGGGCACGCGCCCACGTAAACGACCAATCGCTTGGGCCAATACCTGAAAGCCTTTTTCGTATTGCACGCGACCCCAAGCCAACACCAACATGCTTCGATCTTGTTCGCCGCTGGGTGACCACACATCGACGTCGACTCCGTTAGGAATGAGTTGCACCTGATCGGGTATCAATTCAAAACCGTCAATGACTTCGCGTTGCATAAATCGCGAGCAACAAATCACACGCTGCGATGTATTGGCAATCCATGATTCAACTGAATGGATTGAAGCAGAGTTTCCTTCGGGAACATTGCCACCGTGCCGTCCGCTTTCGGTCGAATGAAAAGTGGTGACGAGCGGAACTGCGCACATCGTTGCCAGCGATTGACCAGCCCAAGCAGAACGCCAATCGTGCGCGTGCACGACATCGGGTCGCCACGAACCAAGATGCGCAAAGAGTGCAGTGAGGTGATGATTCCCCGACGCCACAAATGACACGGCATCATCGTCTGGTAGCCAGGGCAAATCGACATTGGCACGAATGATTCGTACGGCGGCGACAACCTGATCACTGGCAACCCCGTGAGCGGCCAGGGTAAAGATGCACACCTCGTGGCCGTCCTTGGCCAACGATTTTGACAACCCGTCAACGTGAGCGCCCACCCCACCCACGGTCTCGGGTGGGAATTCCCATGTCACCAGCAAAATACGCACAGCATGACGGTAGCGCGCTTGCGCTCGTAGCCTTGCGAACGTGAATGAGTCGGCGCCCAACCTGCCTTGGTGGAAAGACGCAACATTGCGTCCCGCCATCGTTGCTTGTTTGACGCTCAGCGCAGCGGTTGGGGTTTTTGGTTTTTCATTTGGTGTGGGCTCGGTGGCCGCAGGCTCGAGTGTGCTGCAAACCTGCGCCTTGTCGTTACTGGTTTTTACTGGGGCATCGCAGTTCTCAGCGGTCAGCGTCATCGGTGCTGGTGGGTCGATCGGTTCTGCCCTTGGCGGTGCGTTACTTCTTGCGGCGCGCAACGGTGTCTACGGACTCGCAATGTCACGCCGACTCGACGGTGGACTTGGTCGCAAACTACTCGCAGCGCAACTGACGATTGACGAAACAACTGCGATGGCGATCGCTCAACCTAATCGTCGTGCCCAGCAAGTTGCGTTTTGGGTCACTGGTGTCGCGCTCTACACATTTTGGAATCTGGGCACGTTGATCGGGGCCTTGACCGGCAGTGCGATTGATCCCAACACGTTTGGTCTTGACGCGGCTTTTCCTGCGGGCTTCATCGCGATGGTGTGGCCGCTGTTTAGTGATCCACGGGCGCGCCTGGCCGCAATGATTGGCGGTGGCATTTGTTTGATCACTGTTCCGTTCACGCCAATCGGTGTCCCAATCTTGTTGTCGGTGTTCGGTGTACTTGTTGGTCTGCAAAAACCCGTTGATGCACCAAAACTTGAGGTTGCGTCGTGACCTGGACACTCATCATCTTGCTGACTCTTGGTGCGTATGCATTTAAAGTCACCGGACTCGTCATTCTTGGTGGTCGTTCACTTCCGCCGATTTTTGAACGTTGTCTAGCTCTCATTCCTGCTGCTGTCGTCACCGCACTCGTCATGAAAGACACTTTCACGCAGGGTCAAGAACTTGTGCTTGATGCGCGTGCACTCGGAATTGCGGTCGCCGTCATTGCTGCGTGGCGTAAAGCGCCACTCATTGTGGTGATTGTTCTTGGCGCCGCAGTAACTGCGTTAGTACGCCAAATTTAGCTACTTGTTTTCGACGAGTGCCTTCAACTTTTTCAAGTTGCGTCGCCAGATGGCTTTCATCACAATGTTGCCACCAATGACTTCGCCGATTGGGCCACCGAGCCACCATGGGAATGTGAGTTCTTCACTCCACGTGAACTTGGAGTACTGACCGTTGCCTAACGGCTCGATCGTGAAAACACCCGTGCCCGTCACGATGCCGACATGTTTGACGCCCATCGACTTTTCGGGAACCCATTCAGTGATTTCCATGCGATCGGTCAACTTGATGGGCCCAACTTTGGTGTCGCAATCAAATGTGGTGCCAACTCCGCGGGTCTGCGAATTGGTGAAGCGAATAGCGACGGCGTCGGCCATCCAGTCGACATGACGTTCAACGGGCTCGACAATTTCCCACACGCGGGCAGGACTGGCGGCTAATTCGATCGACACTGTGATTCGGCTCATGCCGACAGTGTTACCTAGATTTGGCGGCTGTGCCTACTCGGCGCAACTCGTCGGCGGCTTGTTCGGGCGGAACGATGTTGATCATGACGCCCGTTCCGCGTTCGAAGCCAGCAACAGTGGTCAACTTGGGGAACAAGTGAATGTGCCAGTGGTACGCACCATTGTGGTGGTGCGGTGCCGTGTGGAAGACCAAGTTGAACGACACATCGTCGAACAAGTTGTTCAGGTGCACGAGCGAATCGCGGATGGCGCGACCGACTCCGGCGAGCTGTTCGTCTGAAGCATCGGGCAAGTGCATGTCGTGATGACGCGGGATAATCAAAATCTCGTACGGGCCACCGCTCCACCATGGGCAGATGGCGACGGCGTCGTCGGTGGCAAACAACACTCGCTCGCTTGACACCAATTCGGCTTCGACGGTTGCACACAAAATACAGCCACCTTCAAAGCGAACAAAGGCGCGCTCTTCATCAAGAATTTCGCCTGGCACGAAAGGCAAACCGAGCAACTGACCATGCGGGTGGGCGAGTGATGCGCCAGCTTCGCGACCATGGTTCACGATGACTTGGGTGTAACGAATGTTGTCGGTGGCCGCGTGATCGAGAAGGCGCTTCTTGAGCGTGACCATCATGTCGGCACACGTGGCATCAGAGAATTCGATGATGTTGCGAGTGTGGCTCGGTGTGAACACGAAGACTTCGTGGGTGCCGCTGGCTTCGGCCATGACGTGCACGGGGCCGAGGTTACGTACGGCTAATGAATCTTCACCAGCGAATGCGGGGTACAAGTTGGGCAGTACTCGCATGCGCCAGTCGTCTTCGTTGCCCGTTGAATCAATCGGCGGAAGCGAGATTTCTTCACTGCCGGGACAGAACGGGCACGGACGACTTGGGTCGGACTCGACTGTAGGTGTGCGGGTAGCGAAATCGGTGGGGCGCATGGCCCGCTCGGCGACGATGGTGACCCATCGACCCGTCAGAGGATTCAGACGTAGTTGACTCACGGTGCTTTCAGGATAGGAGATCTCGGAGCGATTTATCGTTCATTACGAAGATTGAGTGTAAACAGAGACATGAGTCTCGGCATCGGATGTGAACGGTTCTTGGTTCATATTCACCCAACGGTGGCTGAGCCGTAATCCGACAGTTGCCGCCATGTCATCAAGCTCGTGAGGATACGAATATCGAATGCTCCAGGGGCGCAGGCGCACCCCGCCAGCTTCGGTGAATTCGACAAATTGTCCGTCGACATGTTGAGCCTCGGGGTCGTGCATATCAACCGATAACACAACTCGATCAGCCTTCATTGAGCGCACACCCACAGTGCTTCCGGCTGGTCGTTGCGGATC
>Ga0208227_1000304_pt1 | contig 13288 bp, 23 predicted proteins | sample LakMenEpi13Jun11_FD_150692 | JGI IMG/M metagenome (GOLD analysis project Ga0208227, IMG submission 150692) | Freshwater microbial communities from Lake Mendota, WI - 13JUN2011 deep hole epilimnion (SPAdes) | ecosystem: Environmental > Aquatic > Freshwater > Lake > Epilimnion/Euphotic zone ...
GCACCTTCGCAGGTATTCCAGCCGGCGGTCCCGTTCACCTCGTTGATGTTGCAACATTCACACGCACACTCGATATCAACCTCACGGGTACGTTCACGACGTGCAAGCACGCCATCATCAAGATGCTTGCGCAGGAACCTATCGACGGCGAACGGGGGAGTGTCATCACCGTCGCAAGCGTCGAAGGACTCGAAGGAACAGCAGGCGGCAGTTCCTACAACGCTTCAAAGGGTGGGGTTGCGATTCTCACAAAGAACATGGCCATCGATTACGGCCGTCAGGGCATTCGTGTGAATTCGATTTGCCCTGGCTTTATCGACACGCCCATGTTGCGCGGACTTGGCGATCCCGAGTTGAACGAAATGCTCATGGAGATCAAGGAAGAGCACAAACTCCGTCGTCTTGGTCGGCCTTCAGAAATCGCAGCCGTTGCTGCGTTTCTTGCATCGCCCGATGCATCGTTCGTAACCGGGCAAACAATCGCAGTCGATGGCGGGTACACCGCCGGGCGCGATCACGGCGTCACCAAACGCATGGGTCTTTAACATCGACCCTCGATTCGCAACGCCGAGATCCACGGCGCGACCAGATGGTCCTAGGCAAGCAAGCTGCGGAGCATCCAAGCGTTTTTCTCGTGGATCTGGATCCTCTGGGTGAGAAGGTCGGCCGTTGGCTCGTCATGTGCGCCATTGACTAGCGGGTAGAGCGAACGGGCGGTGCGGACAACCGTCTCCTGAGCGTCCACGAGTCGCCGAATCATTTCCAGAGCATCGGGGGTGTCGGTGTCTTCCTTGACCGTGGCCAACTTTGCGAACTCGGTGTAGCTGCCAGGAGCGAGGACATCGAGAGCCCGGATTCTTTCGGCAATGAGGTCCACGGCCAACGCAAGCTCGTTGTACTGGGTCTCGAACATGAGGTGCAGTGTCTGAAACATCGGACCGGTCACGTTCCAGTGGAATTTGTGGGTCTTCAAATAGAGCGTGTAGGTATCGGCCAGAAGATGGGAAATGCCCTCCGCTATGGCGGTTCGTTCCTGTTCGCTGATTCCGAGATTGGCGCTCATGTTTATTGCCTCTTCCATGTCGGCATGGGGTGCAACACGGTCGTGTGTCGCCCTCTGTCTCGTAAAGATACCCCATGGGGTATTTATGTACAAGTGCTGCTCGGGGATCGCCCCGAACGCGAAGGGGGCGGCCACCCGGTCAAGAACCTGCGGGACGATGTCTCCCGATTTTGGGACCTAGAACCCCCTGAACAGGGATTTGACGAAAATCCGCCAACCATTGACCCTGCTGGTCTTCCCCTGGGGCGGGGATGGCTGGCTTCAGGCAGCGGCGGTCACTCAGTGGCCCCTGAACGATCTCTGAACTATCGGATCGGTGCTCTGGGGCACCATCCTTGGACCCGATTTGGTCTCGGACGGCCCAACCCCTAGGGTTTCACCTCCGTGCAACAGGGGTCTTCTCCGGAAGATCACCAGCCGCACCTCTACGTCGATCGAACCGACGTCTGCGACGGTCTACTTCGGTAGATACCCCGCAGCACAACCGACAGGCGCTCGGCCGGGTTTTCCCGTGCCGAGCGTTGGCATGAAGGGCCCGTCCCCGCATGTCCGACTCGACGCAAACCACAACAGAAAGATCGTTGCCGTTATGGCGAACAAAGCAGTAGTCGGCGAAAAAGTCGGCATGACACAGGTATGGGATGACGCCAACCGCGTTGTACCCGTGACCGTGCTGCACGTCGCTCCGATGCGCGTGGTGCAGATCAAGACAATCGAACGCGATGGCTACAACGCATTGCAGGTCACCTTCGGTGAGAAGAAGGCCAGCAAGTTGAACAGCCCTGATCGCGGTCACTTCGAAAAGGCTGGCGTTGCTGCTGGCAAGCGCGTTCTCGAGCTTCGTCTCGACAACGTCGACGGTTTCGAAGTTGGCCAAGAAATCAAAGTCGACACGCTCGCCGCTGGCGAGTTCGTTGACGTCACTGCCGTGAGCAAGGGCAAAGGTTTCGCCGGAACGATGAAGCGCCACAATTTCAGTGGTCAGCGCGCATCGCACGGTGCTCACCGCGTCCATCGTGCTCCTGGCTCTATCGGCGCCTGCGCCACTCCGGCTCGCGTCTTCAAGGGTAAGAAGATGGCTGGTCGTATGGGTGCGGAAAAAGTCACCACGCTCAATCTGCGTGTTGTGTCTGCCGATCCCGAAAAGAATTTGCTGCTCGTGCGCGGCGCTGTGCCCGGCCCCAAGGGCGGCATGGTTGTCATCCGTGACGCAGTGAAGATCCACTCGAAGGGTGATGCGTGATGGCAACAGTGACCGTCAAGACCCCGGCTGGCGCTGACGCCGGCTCGATCGAACTCGATGCCACCACGTTTGGCATCGAACCCAATGTGCCGGTGATGCACCAGGTCGTGACCGCGCAGCTTGCGGCACGACGTTCAGGCACGCAAAGCACCAAGACCCGCGCCGAGGTATCGGGCGGCGGTGCGAAGCCTTTCAAGCAAAAGGGAACCGGCCGTGCACGTGCTGGTTCGACTCGCTCGCCGAACTGGATCGGTGGTGGCGTTGCGCTCGGCCCGAAGCCACGCAGCTACGCCCAGAAGACTCCTAAGAAAATGATCAAGCTCGCGCTTCGTTCGGCTCTGTCCGATCGTGCGTCTGAGGGCAAGGTCATCGTTGTCGATGAATGGAAGTTCGACGCTCCTTCAACGAAGGGCGCGATTGCTGCTCTTAGCGCACTCGGCGTCGAAGGCAAGGTGCTGTTGGTTCTCGATCGTGGCGATGTTGCTGCGTGGAAGAGCTTCCGCAACCTCGGCCATGTCCACATCATCGAGACCGCTGAACTCAACACCTACGACGTTCTTGTTTCCGACGTCGTCGTGTTCACAAAGTCGACCCTTCCGAACGTGGAGGAATCAAAGTGAAAGATCTCCGCGAAAAGAACCCACGGGACATCATCATTCGTCCCGTTGTGAGCGAGAAGAGCTACGCACTTCTCGACACAAACGTCTACACGTTCGTTGTTCACCCCGACGCTTCAAAGCCCGAGATCCACGACGCAATCGAGTCGATCTTTGGCGTGAAGGTTCTCAAGGTGAACACGCTCAATCGCAATGGCAAGCGCAAGCGCAACCGTCGTACCGGAACCTTCGGTGCGCAGACGGGCCAGAAGCGTGCATTCGTCACTCTCGCCGCTGGCGACCGCATCGAATTGTTCGAGGGTTAGGAACCATGGCTCTTCGTAAACGCAAACCGACTAGCCCCGGCCGTCGTTTCCAGACTGTCTCCGATTTTGCGGAGATCACAAAGGACACGCCGGAACGGTCGCTTCTCGTCCCCAAGCACCGCACTGGTGGTCGTAACAGTTACGGCCGAAAGACAGCTCGTCATAAGGGCGGCGGTCACAAGCAGCGTTACCGTCTTGTCGACTTCCGTCGCGTCAAGGATGGCGTTCCCGCCTCTGTCGCCGCGATCGAATACGACCCGAACCGCACCTGCCGTATCGCGCTGCTGCATTATCACGACGGAGCGAAGAGCTACATCCTCGCCCCGAAGGGTGTGCAGGTTGGCGACATTCTCCAGAGCGGCCAGGGCTCCGACATCCGTCCCGGTAATGCACTTCCGTTGCGTTACATCCCGGTCGGTACCGTCGTGCACAACGTTGAACTCAAGCCCGGTGGTGGCGGCAAGATGGCGCGTAGCGCTGGCATGAGCATTCAGCTCGTCGCCAAGGAGGGCGATTACGCCACTCTTCGTCTTCCCAGCACGGAAATGCGTCGTGTCCCGATCGACTGCCGCGCCACTGTCGGCGAGGTTGGTAACTCCGAGCACGAACTCATCAAGATCGGTAAGGCTGGTCGTAACCGCTGGAAGGGCGTTAAGCCTCAGACCCGCGGTGTGGCCATGAACCCGGTCGACCATCCTCATGGTGGTGGTGAAGGCAAGACCTCCGGTGGTCGTCATCCGGTGTCGCCTTGGGGCAAGCCCGAAGGTCGTACCCGCGACAAGACCAAGCCGTCTCAGAAACTCATTGTCCGTCGTCGCCGCACCCGCGGTTCACGGCGTTAGGAGAGGACGAAATGCCTCGCAGCCTCAAAAAGGGTCCGTTTGTCGACGACCATCTTCTCAAGAAGGTCGACGCACTCAACGAAACGAACGAGAAGAAGGTCATCAAGACCTGGTCTCGTCGTTCGACGATCATCCCCGAAATGGTCGGCCACACCATGGCCGTCCACGACGGGCGCAAGCACGTCCCGGTGTATGTCACCGAGGCAATGGTTGGCCACAAGCTTGGTGAGTTCGCCCCGACGCGAACCTTCAGGTTCCACGCTGGTCAAGAGAAGAAGGGACGCCGCTGATGGCCTTCGGTGCGAAGACCAACGAGCGTCCGGGCGTGCGCGCCGAGGTCAAGTACGTCCGTTCATCGGCGTACAAGGCCCGTGAGATCCTCGATCTCATCCGCGGACTTCCGGTAGCCCGAGCACTTGAGGTGCTCGAAATGGCCGAACGCGATATCGCTCGCGTTGTTCTGAAGTGCCTCGAGTCAGCAATCGCTAACGCCGAGCACAACAACCAGATCCCCGCCGACGAACTGTTCGTCTCGGCATGTTTCGCTGACGAAGGCCCGACGCTTAAGCGCTGGCGCCCCCGTGCTCGTGGCCGCGCCACTCGCATTCGTAAGCGCACCTGTCACATCACGATCATCGTGAGCCGTTTGTCAGCCGACGATCTTGAGAAGCTTCGTGAACGCGAAGCAGCAAGCGGTCGTGTCTCTGGTGGACGCGCTGCTGCCGAAGCCCGTCGTGAACGTGTTGCTCGCAGCCGTCAGGCCAAGGCCGAGCGCAAGGTCGAAGAAGATTCTGATCACGATCACGATCATGACCACGAAGGCGATCACGATCACGATCATGACCACGTAGAAGCAGTGGTTGTTGACGACGCAGTAGCCGACGAAGCCGTCGAGACCGACGGGAAGGAAGACTGATGGGTCAGAAGGTCAACCCGTACGGGTTCCGCCTCGGCGTGACCACCGACTGGAAGTCGCGTTGGTTTGCCGATCGTCGCGAGTACTCCGACAATCTCATTCAGGATTGGAAGATCCGCGATTACCTCATGACGCAGCTGCCGCACGCCGCGATCAGCCGTGTCGAGATCGAGCGCACACGCGACCGTCTTCGTGTCGACGTGCACACCGCTCGTCCTGGCATCGTCATCGGTCGTCGTGGTGCTGAAGCCGATCGTCTCCGTGCCGGCCTCACCGAAATCTCTGGCAACAACAAGGTGCAGCTCAACATCCAGGAGATCAAGCAGCCCGAACTCGACGCTGCTCTGATCGCGCAGGGTGTTGCCGATCAGCTTGCTGGTCGTGTCGCATTCCGACGTGCCATGAAACGCGCCGTGCAGAACGCACAGAAGGCTGGTGCCCTCGGCATCCGCGTGCAGTGCTCGGGCCGTCTTGGTGGCGCTGAAATGTCACGTACCGAGTGGTACCGCGAAGGTCGCGTGCCGTTGCACACACTTCGCGCTGACATCGACTACGGCTTCCGCGAAGCAAAGACCACCTACGGTCGCATTGGCGTGAAGGTGTGGCTCTACAAGGGCGACATCCTTCCCTACAAGAGCGTGCTTGACGACAAGGCCACTCGCGAAGCCGCAATGGCTGTTGGTGAACCTTCCGGTGACGCTCGTCCCCGCAAGGTTGTGTCATCAGCTGCGGGTCGCAAGCGCGATGCCGATTCGGAACTGATTGAAGACATCGAAGCAACCCCGCTGGTGAAGGAAGCCGATCCCGAGCTCGAGCGCCTGCTCGCCGAGGAAGAAGAGATCGAGCGTTCAACTCGCCAGCACCACGAAACCCCGCACTTCCGTCCCGGGGATGGTGACTGAACATGTTGATGCCTAAGAAGGTCAAGCACCGCAAGCAACAGCGCGGTCGTATGAAGGGTCAAGCCAAGGGTGGAACCGAAGTCACGTTTGGTGACTACGGCATCCAGGCACTCGAGCCGGGTTGGATCACTGCCCGTCAGATCGAGGCCGCCCGTATTGCGATGACTCGTCATATCAAGCGTGGTGGCAAGGTCTGGATCAACGTGTTCCCAGACAAGCCCGTCACTCAGAAGCCGGCCGAAACCCGCATGGGTTCTGGCAAGGGAAACCCCGAACGTTGGGTCGCCGTGGTCAAGCCCGGTCGCATCATGTTCGAACTGTCCTACAACGACCCCGAGATTGCTCGCGAGGCAATCAACCGGGCCATCCAGAAGCTGCCGATCAAGGCTCGCTTCGTTGCTCGTGAGGAGTCCTTCTAATGGCAAAGACCAAAGAATCACTCCGCGACGTCAGCGACGGCGAACTGCTCGACAAGTTGGCATCGGCAAAGGAAGAACTTTTCAACCTTCGCTTCCAGCATGTCACCGGTCAGCTCGACAACACCGCACGTCTCGGTGTGGTCCGCAAGCATGTTGCTCAAATCAACACTGAATTGCGTACCCGTGAGATCGCCGCAGCCGAAGCGCTGTCGAAGAACGAGGAGAACGCCTAATGGCTGAGGAAACCACGGCCACTGAGCGCGCCAATCCGCGCAAGATCCGTGAGGGAACGGTCGTTTCGACGTCCATGGACAAGACCGCAGTCGTCACTGTGACCGACCGCGTGCGTCACCCTCGCTACAACAAGACCGTTCAGCGCACGAACAAGCTGTACGTCCACGACGAGACCAACGATCTCAACGTCGGCGACAAGGTTCGCGTGCAAGAGACCCGTCCGCTTTCGAAGACGAAGCGCTGGCGTGTCCTCGATGTCCTGGAGCGTGCACGATGATCCAGCAAGAATCCCGACTTCGGGTTGCCGACAACAGTGGTGCGAAGGAAGTTCTTTGCATCAAGGTTCTCGGTGGCACGCGTCGCCGTTACGCCTCGATCGGTGACATCTTTGTCGCCACGGTCAAAGACGCCATCCCCGGCGCCGGCGTCAAGAAGGGCGACGTCGTCAAGTGCGTCGTCGTTCGCGTCAAGAAGGAAAAGCGTCGTCCAGACGGTTCCTACATCAAGTTCGACGAGAACGCTGCAGTTCTCATCAATGACAACTTGCTTCCGCGTGGCACTCGCATCTTCGGCCCAGTGGGTCGCGAGCTGCGTGACAAGAAGTTCATGCGAATCGTCTCGCTCGCCCCGGAGGTGTTGTGATGAAAATCCGCAAGGGCGACCGCGTTCAGGTGCTGTCCGGTAAGGACCGCGGCAAGACCGGTACCGTCACTCGATCCATTCCCGAAAAGGGAAAGGTCATCGTCGATGGTGTCAACATCGCCAAGAAGCATCAGAAGCCCGTTAGCCAGACCAACACCGGCGGCATCATCGACAAAGAGATGCCAATTCCGGCCTCCAACGTCGCCATCGTGTGCAACTCGTGCAGCAAGCCGACTCGCATCGGCTACCGCTTCGAGCCCGATGGCACCAAGGTCCGGATCTGCCGCAAGTGCGAAGGAGACCTCGCATGAGCACCGCAACCACAACGATTCCTCGTCTCAAGACCCGCTACAACGATGAGATCCGTGCCCAACTTAAGGACACGCTCGAACTCGGCAACATCATGCAGGTCCCGCGTTTCGAGAAGATCGTGATCAACTCAGGTGTCGGCAAGGCACTCGCTCAGTCATCACTGATCGACGGCGCCGTGCGCGACCTCGAGCTGATCACCGGCCAGAAGGTCATCGTGACCAAGGCCAAGAAGTCCATCGCCGGTTTCAAACTGCGTGAGGGCAATGCCATTGGTGTGAAGGTCACACTTCGCGGCGATCGGATGTGGGAATTCTTCGACCGGCTCATCAGCCTGGCGATTCCCCGTATCCGCGATTTCCGTGGATTGTCACCGAAGTCCTTTGACGGACACGGCAACTACACCTTTGGTCTTCCTGAACAGCTCATGTTCCCGGAGATCGATTACGACAAGGTCGACGGCCCCCGCGGCTTCGACATCACCATCGTGACCACTGCCAAGACCAATGCCGAGGGCAAAGCCCTGCTCGATGCTTTCGGCTTCCCGTTCAAGCGTGAGGGGCAGCAGTAATGGCTAAAAAGGCGCTCGTTAATAAGCAACGTCAGACCCCGAAGTTCAAGGTCCGTGGCTACACCCGTTGCCAGAAGTGCGGACGGCCTCGTGCTGTGTACCGCAAGTTCCTGCTGTGCCGTATTTGCTTGCGCGAACTCGGACACGCTGGCGAAATTCCTGGTCTCAAAAAGGCCAGCTGGTAGGGGAGGCGACGACATGACAATGACAGATCCCATCGCCGACATGCTCACCCGCATCCGCAACGCGAACACCGCGATGCACGATGAGGTACGCATGCCATCCTCAAAGGTGAAAGAAGCACTCGCACAACTCCTCCTTGCCGAGGGTTACATCGAGAGCTTCACCATCGCTGACGACCCGAACCGTCCTGGTTCTGTCCTCACCGTCACCATGAAGTACTCGCCCGAACGCAAGCGCGTCATCTCTGGTGTCAAGCGCGTGTCGAAGCCGGGCCTCCGTGTGTACATCAAGGCCGACAAGATCCCTCGGGTTCTTGGCGGATTGGGTGTCGCTGTCCTGTCCACCAGTCAGGGTCTGATGACCGACCGTGAGGCGCGTAAGCGTCGCATGGGCGGCGAGATCCTGTGCTTCGTTTGGTAAGGGGCTGACATGTCACGAGTAGGACGCGCTCCTATCGCGGTTCCGGCTGGCGTCGAAGTTTCGATCGCTGGTCAGCACATCTCCGTGAAGGGCTCCAAGGGAACACTTGAACGCGACATTCCCGGTGAGATCACCATCCGTCAGGACGGTACTGAACTCATCGTCGAACGTCCCAACGACGAACGTCAGAACCGTGCGCTCCACGGCTTGGTTCGCTCGCTCGTTAACAACATGGTCATTGGCGTAAGCGCAGGCTTCACCAAGGAACTTGAAATCATCGGCGTCGGTTACCGCGCCACAGCGAAGGGCGACACTGCGATCGACCTCGCACTTGGTTTCAGTCACCCGGTAAGCGTTGTTGCTCCGGCCGGCATCACCTTCGAGGTTCCCGCACCGACCCAAATTCTGGTCAAGGGCACCGACAAGGAAACTGTTGGTCAGGTCGCCGCTGACATCCGTGCAATCCGCAAGCCTGAGCCTTACAAGGGCAAGGGTGTCCGGTACAAGGGCGAATACGTTGCCCGCAAGGCCGGCAAGGCAGGTAAGTAGACATGAGCGACAAAGCACAGCAAAAGCGCGACGCGCGAATCCGTCGTCACCGTCGAGTACGCAAGCAGGTGCGTGGCACCGCAGCGCGTCCTCGTATGGCGGTTTACCGATCCAATCGCCACATCAACGCACAGATCATCGACGACATCAGCGGTCGCACCATCGCCGCTGCATCATCGGTGGAAACCGGTGTCGCCGCTGGCGGCACCAGCAACATCGCTGCAGCAACCGCGGTCGGCAAGCTTCTTGCTGAGCGTGCGAAGGCTGCGGGTATCGACAAGGTGGTGTTCGATCGCGGTGGATTCCTCTACCACGGTCGTGTCGCTGCTGTTGCCGATGCCGCCCGAGAAGCTGGACTGGAGTTCTGATGGCCCTCAACGCTGACGCTCTCGCACTTCGCGAGTCACGCGTGATCAACATCAACCGAGTTGCCAAGGTCGTCAAGGGCGGTCGTCGTTTCTCTTTCACCGCTCTCGTGGTGATCGGCGACGGTGCTGGCCATGTTGGTCTCGGTTATGGCAAGGCCAAGGAAGTTCCGTTGGCCATCCAGAAGGGCACCGAAGAGGCTCGCAAGAACCTGTTCAAGGTGCCGTTGGCCGGATCAACCGTCACTCACCCAATCGTCGGACGCATGGGCGCCGGACGCGTGCTGATTCAGCCCGCTGCTCCTGGTACCGGTGTGATCGCCGGTGGTGCTGCTCGCGCCATTCTCGAAGAGGCCGGCATCCACGACGTTCTTTGTAAGTCGCTTGGCTCCTCGAACCACATCAACGTGGCTCGTGCGACCATCGCTGGCTTGCAGGGTCTCAAGGATCCCAACGAGGTCGCTCGACTTCGTGGACTTGCACCCGAAGAGTTCGTTCCCAAGGGCATGCTCGAAGCGTTCAAGCTTTCCGAGCGTGGCCCGCACGTTCCAAATGAGGTCGCGTGATGGCAGAACTTAAGGTCACCCAGATCAAGTCGTCGATCGGCACCAAGCCCAAGCACCGCGGAACACTCCGTGCGCTTGGTCTCCGTGGCATCGGCAAGACCAACACCCTTCCCGACCGTCCTGAAATTCGCGGCATGATCGCTCGTGTCCCGCATCTCATTTCGGTTGAAGAGGTCGAGCTCGGCTCGACCGGCAAGTGAGGACATCGTGAAGATTCATGATCTCAAGCCCGCTGAGGGCTCAAACCGTCGCCGCAAGCGCGTCGGCCGCGGTATTGGTGGCAAGGGCGGCAAGACCGCAGGCCGCGGTACCAAGGGCCAGAAAGCGCGTACGACCATCCCCGCTCGTTTCGAGGGCGGTCAGATGCCTCTGCACATGCGCGTGCCGAAGCTTCGTGGCTTCAACAACCCCTTCCGCGTGGAATATCAGGCCATCAACCTTGACTCCATCAACGACTCAGGTCTCGACATCGTCGATCCCGTTTCGCTGCTGGGCAAGAGCCTTGTTGGCAAGGGTGCACTCGTGAAGGTGCTCGGTCGTGGAGAAATCTCTCGCCCCGTCACCGTTCGTGCGCATGCAATCTCGAAGTCAGCTGAAGCGGCAATCACCGCTGCAGGTGGCACTGTCGAAATCATCCCTTTGCCATGGGGCGAACGTCGTCCTCCCGCGAAGGGCAACCAGTTCACAAACCGCTGATGCACTGCTGGCGTCGTAGCCAGCGGTAGGAGTGACCTCGGTGCTCGCAAACCTGAAGAACATCTTCAAGGTCCAGGACCTTCGCAACAAGGTCCTGTTCACGTTCCTGATTATCGCCCTGTATCGACTCGGCGCTCATCTTCCCGTTCCCGGAATCGACACGTCTGCACTCAAGCAGTTGAAGACGCAGGCCGACGAAGGTGGCGTGCTCGCGTTCTTGAAGCTGTTCTCTGGTGGCGGTCTCACCAACTTCGCAATCTTTGCCCTCGGCATCATGCCGTACATCACTGCTTCGATCATTATGCAGATCCTGGGTGTGGTTATTCCAAAACTCGAGGAATGGCAGAACATGGGCGCAGTCGGCCAGCGCAAGATCACGCAGTGGACCCGTTATGTCACGATCGGTATTGCGATTCTGCAGTCGACTGGTTTGGCTTATCTCTTCCACAACGGTGGTGGTGGGATCACCGGCAGTACAGGCGATATCGATCTCATTCCTGATTTCACCGTGTCGCGCGTGATGCTCATTGTCCTTACCCTGACAACGGGTACGGCATTGCTCATGTGGATGGGTGAACTCGTGACGCAACGAGGTATCGGCAACGGCATGTCCTTGCTGATTTTCGCTTCCGTTGTTTCGTTGTTGCCGAGCCAGATGGCAACGATTAAGGCCAACGGCAGCTGGATCGCAGTCGCCATGGTGCTTGCTGGTTATGCGCTCATCACTGTTGCGATTGTGTACGTCGAGCAAGGGCAACGTCGCATTCCTGTTCAGTTTGCAAAACGCGTTGTGGGTCGTCGCCAATATGGCGGACAGAGCACCTACATTCCGCTCAAGGTGAACCAGTCGGGCGTTATCCCGATCATTTTCGCCAGTTCGGTTCTCTATCTCCCGCAGTTGCTGAGCTTTGTGCTTCCGACCGACGGTTGGGGAAAGACCGTGCAGGACTGGGTGAACTCAAACCTGGTGAACCCGAGTGCTCCGATCCACATGATCGTTTTCGGTCTTCTCATCATTGGTTTCGCCTACTTCTACACGGCGATCACTTTCGATCCGGTAAAGCAGGCCGATCAGCTTCGTAAGCAGGGCGGCTTCATTCCTGGAATTCGTCCTGGCCCCCAGACCGAGCGCTACCTGGCCAAGGTTCTTTCCCGCATCACCCTTCCCGGCGCATTGTTCATCGCCGCTGTTGCTCTTGTTCCTTCCTTCATCTTGACTGCGTATCTTCCCGGCACTCAGGTGTCGTTCACTGGTATCTCGATCCTCATCGCCGTGGGTGTTGCCCTCGAGACGATGAAGCAGATCGACAGCCAGTTGATGATGCGTAACTACGAAGGATTCCTGAAGTAATGACTGCTCGTCTGCTTATCTTCGGACGGCAGGGAGCGGGCAAGGGCACACAGTCCGAGCGGCTTTCGGCGCATTACAACGCCCCGCATATCTCCACCGGAGACATGCTGCGTGCTGCTGTTGCTGCCGGTTCCCCGCTTGGTGTCGAGGCGAAGGCCGTGATGGATGCCGGCGGTCTCGTGTCTGACGAGATCATTCTCGGTGTTGTTGAAGAACGACTCACCGAAGGTGATGTGCAGGCAAACGGTTTTCTTCTCGATGGTTTTCCGCGCACTGTTGTGCAAGCGGAAGGCATGTCCAAGTTTGCAACCATCGATGTCGCAATCGATCTTGTTGTTGCCGAAGAAGTTGTACTCGAGCGCATCTCGTCTCGTCGAGTGTGTTCGAAGTGCGGAGCCATTTACTCTGTCGCTGCCCCGCCCTCCACGCAGTGGGTGTGCGACAAGTGTGGCGGCGATGTTGTTCAGCGCGCTGACGACACGCCCGAATCAATCGCAAAGCGTCTTTCTGTTTACAACACAGAAACCCAACCAACCATTGACTTTTATGAAGCATCAGGTCTGTTGGTGAAGGTCGACGGGATCGGCTCGCCCGACGAGGTTTTTGCTCGTCTTCAGAGCGCGATCGACGCGCAACTCCCGAAATAGAAATCGCGAAGCCGAACGAACATGAAAGCTCGTTCGAAAGAAGAACTTCGTCACATGCGCGCGGCTGGTCGCGTTGTTGCAGAGATGCACGAAAAGATTCGCGCCGCGATCCGTCCTGGCGTTACGACCGCTGACCTTGATGCGATCGGTCGCAAGGTGATCGACAACAGGGGAGCGACCTCCAACTTTCTCGGTTACCACGGCTTCCCAGCAGTCATCTGTGCGTCGCCGAACGATGTCATCGTCCATGGCATCCCCGGCGCTGTTGTACTCAACGAAGGCGACATCATTTCGGTCGACTGTGGCGCTGTGGTCGAGGGGTGGCACGGCGACGCAGCATTCACCATCGGGGTGGGGGAGATCTCCGCCGAGGCAGCCAAACTCATTTCGGTGACCGAGGCCTCGCTGGCCGCCGGCATCGCCGCCATGGTCGAGGGCAACACCCTCG
>Ga0208227_1000306_pt1 | contig 13261 bp, 10 predicted proteins | sample LakMenEpi13Jun11_FD_150692 | JGI IMG/M metagenome (GOLD analysis project Ga0208227, IMG submission 150692) | Freshwater microbial communities from Lake Mendota, WI - 13JUN2011 deep hole epilimnion (SPAdes) | ecosystem: Environmental > Aquatic > Freshwater > Lake > Epilimnion/Euphotic zone ...
ATGGGAGTGATTCGTCACGTTGATGCCGGATACAAGGAAGCAGAAGGCGTCGCAAGAGCCAAGCACGTTCACGTGCCAATGCTCGACACCGAATAAAAACATGTCTCTTGCAATTACCAACATTGGTTCACTTGTTACCAATGATTCAAATCTTGGGTCCGGCATACTCGGCGAACTAGAAAACGCCTCACTTGTAATTGAAGATGGAAAAATCGCCTGGGTTGGAAATTCCGCTTCAGCACCCACTACCGATCAAGCTATTGATGCGCAGGGCATGGGTGTAATCCCAGGCTTTGTTGACTCTCATGCCCATTTGGTTTTTGCAGGGGACAGATCAAAAGAGTTTGAAGCTCGCATGAACGGTGAGAAATACTCAGCCGGCGGAATCAAATCAACAGTTGCAAAAACTAGAGCAGCAAGCGATGCCGAACTAGAAGCTAACTTTCTTAGCCTTCAAAACGAAATGATTCGCTCCGGTATCACTACCTTCGAATCAAAATCCGGTTACGGACTTTCAGTCAAAGACGAAGCTCGCTCCCTTGCAATTGCTGCCAAGCACACCAGCGAAACTACCTTCCTTGGGGCGCACGTAGTTCCAGAAGACTATGCGGGTAAGGCAGATGAGTACGTGTCACTTGTGACCAGTGAAATGCTCGAAACTTGCGCACCCCATGCGAAGTGGGTTGACGTGTTTTGTGATGTCGGAGCATTCGATGTTGATCAATCGCGTGCGATCCTGCAGGCAGGAATTGCTAAGGGCCTACAGCCTCGCATCCACGCCAATCAGTTAGCTCAAAGCGGCGGTGTGCAGTTAGCCGTTGAGCTTGATTGCGCATCGGCTGATCACTGCACGCACCTATCTAATGCAGACATCGAAGCCCTGGCTGGTTCCAACACCGTTGCCACCTTGCTTCCAGGAGCTGAGTTTTCAACCAGAGCTGCGTACCCAGATGCCAAGAAACTCTTTGCTGCAGGTGTCACAGTTGCCCTTGCAACAGATTGCAATCCGGGCTCGAGCTATACGACGTCTATGGGCTTTTGTATTGCGGTAGCAATCAGGGACATGGGCTTTAGCCCCGAGCAGGCAATTTGGTCCGCAACCATGGGTGGTGCGAAGGCGCTAAGAAGAACTGATGTGGGAGCGCTCTCGGTTGGCATGAGCGCGGACCTTTCAATTCTTTCTGCCCCTAGTTTTAGACACCTTGGCTATCGCCCAGGGGTGGATCAGATCTCACAAGTACTAAAAAGCGGCAAAACCATTTATAAGCACCAGGACGGAAACTAAATGACCATCACACTGAACTCATCTGGACTAACCATGGATCAGGTGGTTGAGGTTGCAAGAAACGGCGCCAAGATCGAAATCTCCAAGGAAGCTCTAGAGAAGATGGCAGTAACCCGCGCTCACATCGAGACCTTAGCTAAAGCCGAAGTTCCGGTCTATGGCATCTCAACTGGTTTTGGTGCACTTGCCAACCAACACATCGCACCAGAGGACCGTGTCCAACTACAAAAATCTTTGATCCGTTCCCATGCTGCAGGCATGGGCGACCCGGTTGAAAAAGAAGTAGTTCGAGCCCTGATGCTGCTTCGACTAAAAACACTAGTTAGCGGTCGAACCGGTGTTCGTCCAGAACTTGCAACCACCTACGCAGATTTGATCAACGCACAAATCACCCCGATTGTTCACGAATACGGATCTCTAGGTTGCAGTGGCGATCTAGCACCGCTTGCACACTGTGCATTGGTTTTGATGGGCGAAGGTCGCGCAGTTGGTCCCGACGGCATTGAAAAACCAGTTCCCGAGCTTCTTGCCGCAGCAGGAATCAAACCAATTGAACTTCGTGAAAAAGAAGGCCTTGCACTTATCAATGGAACAGACGGCATGCTGGGCATGCTGGTTCTTGCATTGCATGATCTAAACAAACTGTGCGACCAGGTTGATGTTGTTGCTGCAATGAGCGTTGAAGCTCAAATGGGAACAGACCAGGTTTACAGGCCTGAACTGCACGAACCACTTCGCCCACATCCAGGCCAGGCAAAAAGCGCCGCGAACATGTTTGCAGCACTCGCCGGCTCTGAGGTAGTTGCATCACACCGCGAAGGCGACGACCGTGTGCAGGATGCTTACTCACTTCGCTGCGCACCTCAAGTTGCAGGTGCCGTGCGTGACACCATCACGCACGCAACGCTAGTTGCAACCCGCGAACTTGCCGCAACGGTAGATAACCCGGTGGTTTTGGAATCAGGTGAAGTTTCATCAAATGGTAACTTCCACGGAGCCCCGGTTGGCTATGTGCTGGACTTTCTTGCAATCGCAGCAACCGATCTTTCTTCCATTTCTGAAAGAAGAACAGATCGAATGTTGGATCGCTATCGCTCAAATGGCCTGACTCCGTTTTTGGCAGGTGATGCCGGAGTGGACTCTGGTTTGATGATTGCTCAATACACCCAAGCGGGATTGGTTTCTGAGAATAAGAGATTATCCGTTCCAGCAAGCGTCGATTCAATTCCTTCTTCTGCGATGCAGGAAGATCATGTCTCGATGGGTTGGCATGCAGGAAGAAAGCTACGCAAAGTCGTTGACAACCTAAGAAGAGTTATTGCAATCGAATTGGTCACTGCAGGTCGTGCGCTGGATATGCGTTCCCCACTAAAGCCAGCTCCAATCACCGGAGCACTTCTGGCTAAACTTCGTAAAGAAGTTCCTGGCGTTGGACCAGATCGTTTCCTAGCTCCGGAACTTGAAGCTGCGGAGAGGTTGCTCAAGGGTTGAAGCTTAGTTGGAGAAATTCGGCGGTACTGACGCGGCTTTCAGGCCCCAGGCTTTTTGATCGAACTTTCTTTTGGTGGACGTATTGGGTTGGGTTTGTCGTACAAATCACATTCGATGTAATCGCCTACGACTCACCTTCCTTACTTTGGCTTCCGGTTTGGACCGCTGGCCACTTGGTGGCCACCGCATTTGCGGTACTAGCCCGTTGGACATTTCTGGATGCGTACCTAGAGAAAAAACCTAATCCTTTCCTAAACATTGCGGTCGCAAGCTTCCTGGGCGTAATCCGAGTTACATTTATCGGCTACGTCTCATACGCACTTGAATTGCAGGGCCTGTTTGATCTAGGCGCAAGAATCATCGCTGGTGTAATCGCTGGAAGCCTCGGCTTTATTGTGATTGTGAACTACACCGAATCCTCTAGGAGCTATAGGAATGTCACAAGGAACTTACTTTCGACCCAGTCACGTCTATCGAGCCAAAGGAAAGCCGCACAGAAGTCCTTCGAAGCCAACCTGATTCAGGTAAAAAACACACTTCAGGAACTTGTGGAACCAAAGCTGCAGCAGCTATCAACTCGTCTAGGTAGCGATGACCTGAAATCTTCAGACCGTAAAGCCCTTGCTAACGAAGTTCGGTCCTTACTTCAAGATCAGGTGCGTCCGATAAGTAGCAGTTTCAAGACGAGTACAAAGGCGATGGCCAATCCCAACTTCGGAAAGTCAGTTAGTCGCTTAAGTCTTTTCAGGTTGCCAGATGTAGTGCAGCCCTACTTAGCTCTTCGCCCTCTTCTAATTGGGCTCTCTATGGTCTCAATCTTGCCTTTTGGCCTCTACGTTTTTGAAGATGATAGTTGGACGACAATCGGTTTGCTGATTGCAGGTTTGGTATATCTTGCGGTTCTTCTGGTCAGGCTGTTACTGTCTAGGGCGTCGCCAATGCCTCTTTGGCTTGGAATACTTTCGCTATTGGTGCTGGAAGCACTCCTAATCATTCTTATCGCTGAATCATTACTTCTCGCCGGCTATCCAGAGAGAAGCCTGCCGGGGGTCGTCACAATTGTTGGAGTAGTGCTTTTCGGGGCGGTTGCGTTCACTTCAATCACTGCTGTGCAGGATCAAAACCGCGATGCATTTATCGCTCAGCTAGAAAAAAACAACAATCGAATCGAACGCGATTTAGCCATTTTGAACCAAAGACTTTGGGTTGAAAGACGACAGTGGGCCCTGAAAATTCACGGAACAGTCCAAGCCTCCCTAACGGCAGCTTTGGCAAGACTTAGCCAACCAGGTGGTCTGGACAAAAAAGACGTCTCGCTAGTTCGCGCTCACATTTCGCAGGCTCGAAAGGGCCTTTCTCAAAAAAGTTCAAGTTCGTTCGATTTGGTTGAGGCCCTAAAGGCAACCAAGAAAACTTGGCGTGGGATTCTAGAAATCAAAACAGCCTTTACTTCTCCTGCCGCAAAACTTCTGATCTCTGACCGTTGGGCGAGCGTTTGTGCAAATGAAATCATCAAAGAGTCTGTAAGCAACTCAATGAAGCACGGGAAAGCACAGAAAGTAAACATTCGGTTTGAATCCAATCAACCGGGATTCATCGAGATCGTTGCTGAAGATGATGGCAAGGGCTTACCGAGACAATTCAAGCCAGGCCTTGGCTCTCAGCTTCTAGATGAAATTGCTTTCCCTTGGACTTTAGAAAAACTCCCCGAAGGCGGAACTATTCTGCGAGCCCGTATTCCAGTCTCAGGAAAAAACTAAAACTACTGCTTAGAAGCTATGACCCCAGCTCTGGCTTGGTTCAGTATCTTGCGCGCTAGTCCATAATCGAGACGCCTACGGCGTTTGCCGTTGCGATCATTTCCCTTGAATGGTGCGAGCACTAGATCCCCAGAAGCCAATCGGATCTGGAGCAAAATCCCATTTGCTTGCTCAATAACTGCGGCCAAATCTGCTTCTCCGATTTCTGGTAAATCAAGGTAAGTCATCAGCCGTGAGGAAACTGCAACCGAATCACTCGGGTACTCAAAGTCACGAGCAGCAACAAAAGCAATCGGCGTCTTACCATCGCTGCCATCAACCGCACGAAATCCAATACGACCATTGTGGTCATTGAAAACAATTGTGTGTTTTGGTGCTGTTGAGTCTCGAAGGGCAAGGATTTCACTTAGGTTTCCAATGCTTTGGTTGCCAGTAAAGATGCGTGCGTCAGCGCAACTCTCTTTTGTAAAGCACGCAACCAAAGCCGGTGCATCGGTATCACCAAATAACGAATCTTGAATAACCACCGCAAGTTCTAGTCGGCGCTTAGGGAAGGTAGAAAGCAAAAACGTCTCAGGGATAATTGCCACCACGTACTCGGCCGACTCCAGAGCTTTCTCTAGAGCAATTCGGTAAAGGTTCTTCTGAGTTGAATTGGCAAAGTACTTAGCTACCAGTTGGTCAACTCCTTTGCGCTTTGCGGAGTGATTTGCAAGATACGGAGGGTTTGTGACAATCACAGCCCGCTGAGGATTCGGGATAGAAACTAACGAGTCATTGAAGGGAAAGAGTTCACCTTGAATATCGAAGCCGGTTGCTTGTTTTACTCGGGGGCCAAGTACGGGATCTGACTTGATTGCTTCTAGCAGATGGCCATCGCCTGCGAAGGGATCCAAAAGGTATCCATTGGATTCAGACAGCGCTTTTTCTAGGAATTGTCTAACTTGATCGGTGAGCCAGCCGGATTTGGTTGTGTAGAAAGAACCCAAGGAGACTTTGTCGATATCTACCTCGACGGTTCGGTTCTTGGCCTTGGAAACCAGCATGCGGCCAAGCGGCCGATTTGAACTCATGGCACAATAGTAACCATGACTTCACATACCCATGTAGCAACAATCAAAACCAACCTAGGAAGCATCAAGGTCAACCTTTTTGCTCTACACGCACCCAAGACCGTTGAGAACTTCATCGGACTTAGCGATGGATCCATTGAGTGGACCCACCCAAAGCGCGGACCACAGCCAAAGGGAACCCCCCTATACAACGGCGTGATCTTCCACCGGATCATTCCTGATTTCATGATCCAGGGCGGTGACCCAACCGGAACCGGTATGGGAGGCCCAGGTTATAACTTCAATGACGAAATTCACCCAGAGCTCAACTTCAACGAGCCTTACAAGCTAGCCATGGCTAACGCAGGACCTGGCACCAATGGTTCTCAGTGGTTTATCACTACAGTTCCAACCACCTGGCTATTTGGCAAGCACACCGTCTTCGGTGATGTCGTTGATGAAGACAGCCGCAAGGTTGTCGACAAGATCCAGGCTGTTGAAACCGGTGCTCAGGATAAGCCAATCGACGATGTAGTGATCGAGTCAATTTCTGTAGAAACAATTTAGTTTCTAAAACCAAATGGCCAGATTGAAATCGGATCAGCCGAGAGTTACCATCTCGCTGATAATGATCAATCTGGTCATTTGGCTTTTGCAGGTGATTCCAGGCTCTACCGTCACTTCGACACTTTTCTACGCGCCACTTCTAACGGTTATCGAACCGTGGCGAATGATCACCGCAGGGTTTGTTCACTCACCCGATAACTTTTGGCATATCTTGTTGAACGCTTACTCGATCTATATTTTCGGTCGAGTAATCGAACCGATGCTTGGCCCGGTTAGGTTTTTGGTTCTTTACTTAGTTTCAATCTTCGGTGGCTCAGCGATGGTGCTATGGCTTAGCGAACCGGTGGTTCCGGTTGTTGGCGCCTCCGGTGCTTTCTTTGGGCTTATGGGTGCTTACCTGATCATGCTTAGAGCAATTGGCGATAACTCAGGATTGCTAGTTGGGCTAATTGCAGTGAACTTAGCTTTTGGATTTTTGGTTCCAGGAATTTCTTGGCAAGGTCACTTAGGAGGGCTTCTTGCAGGAATGGCAGTGACTGCTGTTTATGCGCGCACCAGATACAAATCAGGCTTTAGCCAAAAGATACAAGTCTTGGGTGTAATTGGATTGATTGCGCTAGCTACGGTAGCGGGAGTTATCTTCCGACTGCCGTTTGGATACTAGAAGCTAAATTACTTCCAACGGGTGGTCATCATGAAGCCCACCATTGCAATTCCAAAACCGATCAGGATGTTCCAGTTGCCAACGTTTAGAGGAGTTGCCGCTCCAAGCGGGAACTGAGCGCTGGTCACGTAGTAAGTGATGATCCAGATAAGCCCAACAATCATGAAGCCAAACATCACTGGCTTAAACCAAACAGGGTTTAGTGACTCACCTGAGTCGCCCTCGGTTTTTTTGGATGGCTTTGAATTCGGTAGGTTATTTAGTTCAGACATGAGCTCAATTCTACAACTAGGCTTTACACAAATGACCAAGATTCTCGTGCTGGATAACTACGACAGCTTCGTATACACGCTAAATGGCTACCTGCAGCAGTTAGGTGCCGAGACAGACGTGATCAGAAACGACGCCATCGAAGCATCTGAGCTACCCGCCCTGATGGCCAAATACGATGGCGTCCTTATCTCCCCAGGTCCTGGAACCCCAGCCGATGCAGGACTCAGCATCCCAGTGGTCAAAGAAGCACTTGTGACCAACCAGCCGGTATTCGGTGTTTGCCTAGGCCACCAAGCCATCGCCGAAGCTATGGGCGCAACTGTTCAGTCAGCAGAAGAACTAATGCATGGCAAAACATCAGACGTCGAGCACGACAACAGTTTGATATTCAAAGACGTTCCTAAATCTTTTCGCGCTACCCGCTATCACTCACTAGCGGTGCTTGATGGAACTGTCCCAGGAGATCTAATCGTGACTTCCCGCACCAAGGGAGGCGTAATCATGGGTTTGCAGCACGCAACTAAACCAATTTACGGAGTTCAGTTTCACCCGGAGTCAGTAATGACAGAGGGCGGCTATCAGATGCTCGGAAACTGGTTGGAATCAATTGGACTCAAAGGTGCAGCAGAAAAAGCCAAATCACTTTCTCCGATGGTTAATCTCTAACCAGTAGCCACACAATTCAGCGTCAAGGTAATGATTGAGCGTTGCTCGGCAAGTCCTGCAGGAATCGACTGAGTTGCAACTAAAGTTCCAACTGTACCTGCGCAAGCCTCCGGCTGAGCGATAACAACACTGAAACCAACTTCCGGCGCCTGCATAATTCGCTGAGCTTCCGAGATGCTTAAGTTCTCAACGTTCGGCACTTGCACTTGACCATCGGATACCAACAGGTTCACAGTTGAGCCTCCAGGGACTCGCTCGTTTGCTGCAGGAACCGACTCGATTACAGAACCCTTAACAACACTTGCTGAGTTCGAAGGGGAGATAACACCAAGCACTAAACCGACATTTTCTAGAGCAGCTCTGGCGGCTTCTTCGGTAAGCCCTGTCAGAAGCGGAACTGCTACTTCAAGCTTTCCTGAGGAAACAACTATTTCGATTGTGGTTCGCTCCGGAACATTAGTTCCAGCTGGGGGATCAGTTCGAATGATTACACCGGCTGGGATTTCATCACTTGCTTCAGTAATTCTTAGAACAAGTAAGCCCTGGTCGCGAAGTGCTTGTGCTCCATCGTCAAACAAAGCTCCAGAAACATCAGCTACCGGGATACCTGAATTAGCCGGCGGGAAAAGTGGTTGGAATGTCCCACCCAGAGTTAGCAGCCAAATGATCAAACCGATAAGTACTACCGAAGCACCAGATCCAACACCCCACAGCACACCAGCCGCGGGTCTTTCACTTCTAGAAGCGTTCTGAATTCTGATCGCACTGGTTTCGGTATTTGAATTTACATCAACACCCAATTCCTTAAAGAAATCTTCCGGCTGCACCTCGCCGATAACTTCAGTCTGAGTTGACTCAATAACCTGTGTTGGTTGAGCTTGAACTGGAACAGTTTTATTCAAAGGGGCTTTTCTCTGCAAAGACTGGCCTTTGGCAGCAGCTAGCAAGTGATCCCTAAATTCTTCGGCGGTCTGGAATCGCTCGTCGCGATCTTTCGCAAGGGCGTTTAGAACAACCTGATCCATCTCAGGAGAGATGTCTGCATTGTGTGCCGAAGGTGGAGTGACCTTTTCACTGACGTGTTGGTAAGCAACCGAAACTGCGGTATCACCCTTGAACGGAGGACGGCCTGCCAGCATTTCGTAGAGCACAACACCGGTTGAGTAAAGATCAGTTCTGGCATCCACTGCTTCGCCTCTTGCTTGCTCAGGTGAGAAGTACTGGGCTGTGCCAACAATTCCAGAGGTGTGAGCCTGGGTTGCCGAGGAGTCAGAGATTGCGCGGGCAATGCCAAAGTCCATGACTTTGACTTGTCCTTCTTCGGTGACCATGATGTTTGAGGCTTTGATGTCGCGATGGATGATTCCGGCTTTGTGTGAATACTCAAGGGCAGTAAGCACGCCCTTGGCATAGCCAACCGCTTCGCTAGAAGTTAGCTTGCGCTCGTGCATCAAATCTCTTAGGAGTTTGCCCTTGACGTATTCCATGACAATAAAGGGAGTTTTTCGAACGTTGCCGTTGGAGTCGGTGGTGATTTCTTCGCCAGCGTCATAGATGCGAACAATGGTTGGGTGAGCCATCTTCGCCGAAGCCTGAGCTTCCTGAGCAAAGCGAGATTCGAAGTTCTCGTCATTGGCAAGGTCTGACTTGAGTAGTTTGATGGCGATCTTTCGCCCTAGGCGAAGATCGACTCCTTCAAACACATCAGCCATACCACCGCGGCCGATGATCTCGCCGACCTGGTAGCGACCAGCTAATACGCGCTCTTGCTCAGACAATTGGTCTAACCCCGTTCTTAAGAATCAATATTACCCAGCCCATCAGTTGCCACTTCCGTCAGTTGGACTTGGGGAAGGAAAAGGTGAAACCGAGGAGCTCGGCAAAGGGATAGAACCATCTGTTGGTTCTGAACCAGGAACCGACTCGGTTGGTGCCGGGATAGTTGTTTGCTGGATGTAGTAGTAAATCTTCACCGTCGCTCCAACTTTTACCTGCCCCAAACCATCGGCTTTGTAGACAGTCAAAATACGAGGATCCTCCAGACCAAGCGGTTCCCCTGGAACCGCATCGACTACCAGTCCACGCTCTTTTAAGAAAATAGAGGCATCCGCCACGTTCTTACCAATGACATCGGTTAGCAAAACAACCACCGTTGGTGTCAAATCTTCAGTCGGTGTTTCCGATGGTTGAACTGTTGGCTCAAAGGTTGGAACCGGAACTTCACTTTGCTGTTCGCTCATCAAGCTCAGGACTATCGCGATCATCACACCAGCCGCTGCTGCAAAGAGCAATCCAATTAGTGCAAGCCAAGGCCAAATAACCGGTGGTTTCTCATAAGGCTCAGTCTTCGGGTCCTCATCTATTACTCTGGTTCGAACTGTCGGGGTTTGATCCTGATTGAAAACCTCGGTAGGTGAAATTCCCTCTAGCTGGAGCCTCAGTGCTCTGGCGCGGTTTGAAAGATCAAGAGCAGAACCTGGGCGCTGATTCGGTTTTTTCGCAAGGCAGGACAAAACCAAATCCTGTACGCGCTGATCAATGTCTTCACCCATGGCAGGGGGTTTGTCATTGATCTGCGCCATCGCAATCACCATCTGTGATTCACCGGTGAATGGTCTTCTTCCAGTTAGTGCCTCGTAGGCAACAATTCCGAGCGAGTAAATATCTGTTGATGGCGTTGCCTGCTTACCGGTTGCCTGCTCGGGAGCAAGGTACTGAACAGTTCCCATCACTTGACCGGTCGCCGTTAGTGCAACCTGGTCTGCAACTCTTGCAATACCAAAGTCCGTGATCTTTACTTTTCCGCTCGGGGTAATCAAAAGATTTCCTGGCTTCACATCGCGGTGCACGAGGCCATCCTCGTGCGCTGCGTGCAAAGCACGCGCTGTTTGTTCCATAATGCTTAGAACTTCAACACCAGTTAGGCGAATGCGCTTTTCAATGATTCGAGCTAGTGAATCGCCAGAAACTAATTCCATCACCAGATACGCCGAACCAGAACCTTCGCCGTAGTCGTAAACATCCGCAATTCCTTCGTGATCAACGCGGGCTGCATGTCTTGCTTCAACACGGAATCTTTCAAGAAAACCAGGGTCTCCCATGAATTCAGGTTTCAAGATCTTTATAGCAACATCTCGAAGAATTACTTCATCGTGCGCACGCCAAACCTCGCCCATACCGCCGATAGCGATGCGATCAACTAGTCGATAGCGGTTTCCATAAATCTGCCCGGCTTCTGGCTTCATTGGCCAAACACCGCCTTGAAAAACGATCTCGCAACAGGCGCTGCGGTTCCGTTACCACTTGCTCCAGAATCTCGTCCTCCGCCATCTTCAATTACTAGTGCGATGGCAACCTTGGGGTTTACAGAAGGCGCAAAGCCTGTGAACCAGAGAGTGACTCGTTCGTTGTCACCATTTTCGGCAGTTCCAGTCTTTCCAGCCACCTTCACACCAGAAATCGAGGCGTTGCTAGCAACGCCCTTGGAAACCGACTGAACCATCATCTTCTTCAGCGCATCAGCTGTTGCTGCTGTTATTGGCTGAGCTAAAACTTCTGGTTGCGGGGATGAAATCACAGACAAGTTCGGGCTAATCACGCTCTCGATTAGGTTCGGCTGCATCATCAGCCCACCGTTGGAGATCGCTGACGAAATCAGTGCCATTTGCAGCGGACTTACCCGAACATCAAACTGTCCGAAAGAAGAAAGACCAAGCTGTGCTTCATCCATCTCTTCAGGGAACACGCTCGGAGTTGCAAGCATCGGAACCCGGATCTCTTTGCCAAAGCCAAACAGCTCAGCTTGAGCGCGAAGGCGCTCTTGGCCTAGTTCCAGACCCAACTCAACAAAGGGCACGTTGCAGCTAAAGCGCATTGCATAAATGAGTGACACCGTCGAATCAGAGCCACAGGCCCTTCTCGAAGAGTTAAAAACTTCGGAGGTGGAGTTAGGAAGCTGAACTGAGACTGGATTAGCGAAAGTGCTGGCGTTGTTGTATTCGCCTGATTCCAAGGCGGCAGCTGCCACCACGAGCTTGAATACTGATCCAGGGTGATACAGGTCCCCGCTGATGGTTTTGTTTATCAAAGGTTTTGCAGGGTCTTCCTCAAGCTCAACGTAGTTCGCTCGCACCTTTTCACTGTCGTGACCGGCAATCTTGTTGACGTTGTAGCCAGGCTTTGAAACCATCGCAAGGATATTTCCGGTGACTGGATCAATTGCAACTAAAGCGCCACGGTAATCGCCAAGAGCGTCCCAGGCAGCCTGCTGAAGCATTGGATCAAGGGTTAGTTCAACTGCAGCACCGGTGACTGGATTACCTGATAAAACAGCATTGACCTGTTCAAAGAACTGTGAAGAGCTTTGTCCAGAGAGGTAAGAATTGGCTGCTGATTCGATTCCGGTGGCGCCACGGAATACCGAGAAGTAACCGGTGACAGCAGAGTAAATCTCGTTGTCATAAGTTCTTAGGTAGCGATAAGCGTTATCGGCTGCAACAGATTCGGCGATTGGCTTGCCATCAACCAGAATTGGTCCTCGCTGAGTCTTATAGCTTTCGTAGATGCTTCTAACATTTCTTGGATCATTTGCAACAGCCTCGGTGTTTACTGCCTGCAAAAGCGTTCCTGCAATGAACAAACTGATAAACATCGCTGCAACTACCAGCGAGACCCTTCTTAGCTCTTTGGTCATCGAATCGACACCTCGCTTTGTCGATCAGCAGCGGAGTCAGAAAGCCTAAGCAGCATGGCGATGATGATCCAGTTGGCAAGAAGCGATGAACCACCTGCTGCCAGTAGCGGTGTAGTAAGGCCAGTAAGAGGAAGAATTCTGGTTACGCCACCGATAACAACAAACACTTGCAACGCAATTACAAAAGCAAATCCAACTGCCATCAACTTGGCAAATTCATCGGTGTGCCTAAAACCAACTTTTAGTCCACGTGCAACCAGCAAGAAGTAAAGAGCAAGGATCGCAAAGAACCCAATCAGGCCTAATTCTTCTGCAAGGCTTGCAACGATAAAGTCGCTTTCGGCCAAAGGAACAAGTTGTGGTACACCGCCACCAAGACCGGTTCCAAAGAGTCCACCGTTAGCCATTCCAAAGACACCTTGCACGATCTGGTAGCTACCACCAACGGCATCGTAGTTTTCTTGGGCAAACGGGTTTAGCCAGGCATCAAAGCGACGCGATACGTAATCCAACACACGGGATGCAACAAGTCCGCCTGTGACCAACATCGCAACACCGATGCCGGCGTAGAAAGCACGACCGGTTGCAACGTAGATCATCACCAGGAATAGTCCGAAGTACAAAATGCTGGTTCCAAGATCACGCTGCAGAACAAGAACACCAATACTTGCAAGCCAGATCACCAAGATTGGTCCAAGCTCACGACCCCTTGGAATTCGAACTCCTAAGATTTTTCTACCTACCACCGCTAGCGAATCCTTGCGATTGACTAAGTAGCCTGCAAAGAAAATAATCAACGCAATCTTGGCA
>Ga0208227_1000312_pt1 | contig 13067 bp, 11 predicted proteins | sample LakMenEpi13Jun11_FD_150692 | JGI IMG/M metagenome (GOLD analysis project Ga0208227, IMG submission 150692) | Freshwater microbial communities from Lake Mendota, WI - 13JUN2011 deep hole epilimnion (SPAdes) | ecosystem: Environmental > Aquatic > Freshwater > Lake > Epilimnion/Euphotic zone ...
GGTCTTTGCCATCAAGCAGAGCGTGTGGGGTGTGCAGGGCAAAAACTGTGAGCGTTTGAACGCCTTGCTCCTGCAGCTGCCTGGACAAAATGCTTGGGTCAGTCAGTGAGTGGCAGTAGATCTCGCAGGGCAGAGGATTAGGTATCTCACCGTTGGATGCTTGCTCAAAGGCACTTTGTAACTGGCTGTAGTTTTCGTTGATGTGAAAAGTTCCCCCAAAGGCGGCTACCGGATCCAAGGACTGGTCCTTGAGTTTTGGTAAGCGCTCCAATAACAGGTTTACTTTCACCTGTGCGCCATCCATCTTGGTGGCCGCTGGAACTATGTTTTCTACTCCGGTTAGTTTCTCTAACTCCGTCGGGGAAACATTAGCCAGGAGATACTTGCCTTGAATCGATTGCTGGTTTCCTTGCTGGGTGTAGACAACTGTGTTGTTTTTACCTATGGAGCTAACATCGCAATCAGCCAGCAAGGTAACTCCAAGCTGCTTGGCTACTTTGTAGAGCGAGTCTGTCACCTGACCCATACCGCCGATGGGGATGTTCCAATCTCCGGTTTCATTACCAATCACGTGATACAAAAAGCACTTGTTGACATCTAGGTTTGGATCAAGATTGGAACCAAAGGTTCCAATCAATCCATCTGTTATAACTACCCCTCTAACTAGATCCGATTCAAAGCTTTCTTCAATAACTTGGCCTACTGGTTGTTCAATGAACTCTTCCCAGATCTGGTCACTACCTGAAAGCTCTCTTAGCTTGGCCTTGGTTTCAGATCTGGTTGGAAGCGGATCAAGCACTGTTGGAAATAGTGCTTTAGCTAGCAAGGTGGTCTTTCTATAGAACTCATGCCAGGCTTCTGCATCTTTGGTTGTCCCGATTGATTCAAACGAGGAAGCGGTAGCTTGCTTGTCTTGGTTATCTACAAGTAGACCCTTATTGGTTCCAGGTTGGGGCGTATAGGAGGAGTAGCGTCTGGGGGCTAGTTGGATATCTAGCTTTAGGTCTTCAATGATCTTTTTTGGAAGAAGTGAAACGAGGTAGGAGTATCTTGAAAGCTTGGCCTCTACTCCTGCAAAGGTTTGCTCAGACACCGCTGCTCCACCAAAGGTGGAGAGCCTTTCCAACACAGTGACTTTTAGCCCTGCTTTGGCAAGATAGCAGGCTGCGGTTAGGCCATTATGTCCCCCACCTACTACTACGACGTCCGTTTTCATCTCTCAATTATGAGGTCGATCGTGTGGAGGCTAAAACCAATCCAAGTCACCCCATGCTGTGGGCTAGCCGGTTGACGGCCACCAAAAACGCCTTGAAACGGCTGTTCTATAAGGGATTATCACGACTTAGTAACATCTGCCCAAAACGCGACTTGCCATGGACTGATTTGTGCTACTTTCATGAGAAATTAGTCAATCGTTTGACTAAATTGGAGGCGTAATTGATCCAAGCAACGCTCGCAGATGTTGCAAAAGCAACAGGGGTGTCCGTTTCGCTTGTTTCTCTAGTGCTTTCCGGTAAGTCTGCAAAGCGCTGCTCAGCTGCCACAGAGGCAAAGATTAGGAAGGTAGCCAAGGATATTGGCTATCGCACTAACCGTTTAGCTAGATCCCTTAAGGAACAGCAGACCAAGACCCTTGGAATGTTGAGCATCGAAGTTGCCACTACTCCATACGCGGGCCAGCTTCTATCAGCCGCTCAGAAGACGGCCAGGTCTCACGACTATGAGCTTTTGTTTGTTGAAGTCGAAAATAATCCTAAGTCAATCGAGGAAGCTTTTGGTTTGTTGGGAGAGCATCAAGTAGTTGGAACCATAATTGCTGCATATTTTCACTCACCAATAAAGCTGCCGACAGTGTTACCTAGAAATTTAGTTTTTGCAAACTGCCTTCCTAACAAAGGTGCTTATCCAACTTATGTCCCAGCAGAGTATTCCTCCTATATGCAATCGCTAAAGGTGCTGGGCATCGCTGGACACAAGAACGTTGGATTGATTATTGATGAATTTGAGTGGCCGGCTGTTAAGGGTAGAACCAGAGCCTTCTTTGATGCAGCTCAAAACTTTGGGTGGGTTAAACCCAACGAGCGAATCTATAAAGTATCTGACGCAACATCTGTAAATGGCTATCACGCAACTCTGGAAATGATGTTGCGCGATCCAGAGATCACGGCAATCGCTTGTTACAACGATCCCATTGCTATGGGCGCATACCAAGCCTTGCTAGAGCTGAAAATCAGTATCCCTGAGCAAGTTTCCGTTGTCGGTTTCGACGACTTGGAATTGATTTCCGGAGGTTTACGCCCCGGATTAACCACAGTCCGCTTACCCCATTACCAAATGGGGCGAGAGGCAGTGGAAAGACTCATCGATATCTGCGAAGACAGAGATGAGAACCCAAAAAAAGTAGTTGAAATCCAAGGGGAACTAGTGGTGCGTGACTCTGTTTCGGTTCCAAGAAACCCAGCAACCAGCCACTCATCATTCAGGGCTTCAGCTCAATCCAATCAAGAAGAGGAAAAATGATAAAAACAACTAGAGTTCTGCTAGCTGCTTCATTGGCTGGCACGCTTGTACTAACTGGTTGTGCGGCAACAGATGGAGCTAGTGGCGAACCAGTCAAGGTTTCGATGTGGTCACACGCGGCCGGTAATGATCAGGAAATTGCGACCGTAAAGGAAGCTATTACTGACTTTAACGCCAGTCAAACTGCCTATGAGGTAGTTCTAGAGGAGTTCCCACAGGAGTCCTACAACGACTCCATCGCTGCAGCTGCAGCGTCGGACTCTCTACCTTGCATCATCGACGTCGATGGTCCAATCATGCCTAACTGGGCGTGGGCGGGTTACATGCAGCCACTAGCAATCGACTCGGCTCTTGAGGATTCACTGCTTGCTGGAGCCAAGGGTTACTACAACGGAGAGCTTTACTCCGCTGGAGCCTGGGACGCTGCTCTTGGAATGCTAGTTCGCAAGTCGACTCTTGAGGCAGTTGGTGCGAGAGTGCCAACAGTTTCAGAACCTTGGACATTGGAAGAGTTTGATGCTCTTCTAGCAGACGTGGACGCTACCGGCGACTACGACTACGCAATGGACTGGGGTAACGGCTGGACTGGTGAGTGGTTCCCTTACGCTTACAGCCCACTTATGCAGAGCTTCGGTGGAGACCTAGTCGACCGAGACACCTTCGAAAGCGCTGATGGCGTAATCAACTCAGCAGAGGCTGTTGCCTTTGGTGACTGGTTTGGATCAACCTTCGCAGATGGCTATGCAAACCCAGCACAGACCGGTGACCGGACTGAGTTCATCGCTGGCACCATTGCAATCCAGTACAACGGTAACTGGGCTGTAAAGGATGCCGCCGAGGCTCTTGGAGATGACCTACTGATCCTTCCGCCACCAGACTTCGGTAACGGACCAAAGATCGGTGCTGCTTCATGGCAGTTCGGTGTTTCCGCAACATGTGACCAGGCCGAGGGTGCGACTCAGTTCATTGAGTTCATCCTTCAGGACAAGTACATCGTTGCATTCGCAAACCGCATTGGTTTGATCCCTGCTACTGCTACCGCAGCAGCTGAGGTTCCAAACTATGCACCAGGTGGACCATTCGCTATCTTCGTTGAGCTATCAAACGAATTCGGTGTACTACGCCCACCAACACCTGCTTACCTAAAGATCTCCACGATCTATGAAAAAGCAGTTGCTGATATCATCAACGGAGCAAACGCCAAGCAAGCCTTGGACGCTGCAGCCGATGAGATTGACGCTGATCTAGCGGACAACGACTTCTACAAGTAAGTCGTCTAAGTTAAGTCTTGGGGGTGTGGTTCACCACACCCCCAAGACCCTTACCAAAGGAAAAGTTGATGGCAACCCTGAATCTTTCCAAAGGAAAGCTCTTTAGCAACAGCCTCGAGGCCAGATCTGCGAGAGCTGGCTTTTTATTTGTTTTCCCAGCTGTATCGATGATGCTGCTGTTTCTGGTTGCGCCCGTAATTCTGGCATTCTCGCTAGGTTTCACAAACGCCAAGTTTGCTAGCCCAAATGAGCCCGAGTTCACAGGAGTAGATAACTTCGTAGAGATGCTCTCGTTGGGCCAGGTAACTGTTCCAGCTGACCCAACTGACGAGAACGTAGCCTTTGATAACCTTCGCAATTTCACCAAACCAGGAAACAACACTCCATACGCAGGCATGCAAGTGCTTACCGAAAGCTACAACGCTGATGGCACTGAAGTGGACTTCACCATTGCTGGTGATGCCTTGTTCTGGAAGTCTTTAGTAAACACCCTAATTTTTGCCGGCGTTATTGCTCCCTTACAAGGAGGCCTTGCACTGGGACTTGCACTTTTGATCAACTCCAAAATCAAAGGCAAAGTCTTTTTCCGAACGGTTTACTTCATACCTGTTGTGACATCAATGGTTGTTGTTTCGATATTGTTCATTTTCTTTTACCAAAAGGACGGCCTAGCAAACGTTATCTTGGACGCTCTGATACCCGGCTTCGAACCTGTAGCGTTCCTGGCCAATACCGATCTTGCGTTGCCAGCAATTATCTTTATGTCTGCTTGGCAGGCGGTAGGTTTCCATATGATTATTTGGCTTGCTGGTTTGCAAACAATACCCGCCGAACTCTATGAAGCCGCCACGGTTGATGGTGCGAATAAGTGGCAGCAGTTTAAGGCTGTAACCTGGCCGGGCCTAAAGACCACGTTTGTATTTGTCTTGATAATTATTTCAATTCAGGCGATGGGAATTTTCACCCAAATTAACGTCATGACGCAGGGTGGTCCGCTGGATTCAACTACAACGGTTGTTTTCCACATCTTCCGAGAAGGTTTCCGGAAAAATGATATCGGTTACTCCTCCGCTTTGGCGATTATCTTCTTCATTATCGTTGTGACTATTTCGATTATTCAGAAACGCCTAACCAGGGATAAGGATTAGCCATGAAGACTAAATTTTCCCTGGGTTTAGCCGTTCAATACGCTTTGGCAATTTTCTTTATGTTGCTATTTAGCCTTCCACTACTTTTCATGATCTCCTCCAGCTTTAAGGATCCACAGGCAATCTTTGGAGACGTTAAGTCTTGGAGAGCATTCTTCCCGGTTGGCGATGTCAACTTTGATCAGTATCTTGGAGTCTTCGACAGACTCCCCCTTGGACAATTTCTATTCAACTCAATTTTTATTTCAGGCGTCGTGGTTTTGCTTGGGCTATTCGTTAATAGTTTGGCCGGTTATGCGATTGCCCGTTTGAAATTCAAGGGGCAAAACGTGATACTAGTGGCACTCATTGCAACGCTGGTTATTCCATTCGAAACCATCGCAATGCCGCTTTTGGTGCTTGTTAACGAACTTCCAAGAATTAGTTTTGAAAATGGAACCGTCGAGCTGACAACGGGTTGGCTAAACACTTATCTGGTTCAGATTGCGCCTTTTATCGCATGGGGATTCTCAATATTCTTGTTCGTTCAATATTTCAAGACCATACCTAAAGAGTTAGATGAGGCCGCACTAATTGACGGTGCAGGATTCTTCTCGATTTACTGGAGGATTATTGTGCCATTGGCTGGCCCTGCATTTGCAACTAGTGCCATATTGAGTTTCCTTGCAATTTGGAATGCATACCTTTGGCCGGTGATGGTAGTGCAAACCGAATCTCTTCGTACTGTTCAAGTCGGTTTAGATTATTTCTGGGCTTCTACGAGTGAAGAAGGAACTCAGTGGGGAGAAATTATGGCGTACTCAACTCTTATTACCGTCCCAATTATTATTGTCTTTGTCATGTTCCAGCGGGCTTTCGTTGCCTCGGTGGCTTCTTCTGGAGTGAAAGGTTAAAAGTTGCTAACGCTAAATGATTCATGGGTTTGGGATAGTTGGTACGTATTTGACGGAGATAATCATCACGCCTTTTTCCTAAGAGCATCTCGGGCACTTGGCGATCCACATCGACGTCACCGCCAGCCTTACATCGGCCATGCAATTTCTAAGGACCTAAAGAACTGGACTCTGCTCCAAGACGCTATTGCTATCTCCGACCCGCCGGCTTTTGACTCTTGGACTACTTGGACCGGCAGTGTTATCAAAGGCGATGATGGCCTGTGGTGGATGTTTTACACAGGGACTTCTCGTGAGGATGGCGGAGATGTTCAGAAAGTTGGAGCTGCAAAATCTAAGGATCTAATCTCTTGGGTAAAGGTTTCCTCAGAAGCATTAGTCGAAGCAGACCCCAAGCACTACGAAATGCTGGACTACTCAAAATGGCACGATCAAGCCTGGCGAGACCCATGGGTGTTTAAGCACGAGGATGGTAAGTGGCACATGTTTATTACTGCTCGAGTAAACAATGACTCGCTCGATACCCGCGATCGGGGAACACTTGGACATGCTGTGAGCACAGACCTCATATCTTGGAAAGTTCAACCCCCGCTGATTTCAGGGGCTTCTGGATTCGGCCAGTTAGAGGTTTTCCAGGTAGAAGAGATTGACGGCAAAGCGGTGCTCCTTTGGTGTTGTGGAACCGACGAGCTCTCCGCAGCATCTAAGCAAAAATTTGGCGAAGGTGGAATGTTCTCAGTAACTGGTGAGAGCCTACTTGGGCCATTTGACATGACCAAAGCAACACGGTTTCCTCACCCGAGTATTTACGCAGCTAGAGCGGTGAAACATGAAGGCAAGTGGTTCATGCTTGGATTTATCAACGAGGTTAATGGAAAGTTCGTGGGTGAGATATGTGACCCGATTCCGCTAAAGGTAAGCGGTACGGGGTTAATCGTGAGTTTGGACTAACTTTCCAGAGGTTTAGCAACACACACCTCTAGGAGGCGAGCCTATAGCCCTGACTAGCTAGTTTTGTGGCTAGCGGACCCTTGAGAGCCACTGCGATTCTCAGTCCCTTGAGACTGCAGATTATGTGACTGCTAGGAAGTCAATCTTCGGGCATCACAATGTTTTTTTGCTTGAAAAACTTTGGGCGGTCATAATTGGATTCAGTCCACAAATCAAGAAATAGAGGTTCCAGTGCCAACATCAAGAACCCTTGTCGTGGTCGAAAACGAGTCCCTACTTCGAGATCTAATTGCTAGATCTTTGGAAGCCGTTGGTTTCCATGTAACAACAGCTGCCAACGCATCCGATGCCAAGCGTGCTTGTAAGGCGGTTGATCCCGATGCCTGCATCGTGGATATCGAATTAGGCCCTGGGCCTGATGGTTTTGATTTTGCTGAGTATCTAGCCAGAGAGTCACCGGACATTGGTGTTGTCTTCCTAACTAATCTTCCTGATCCAAGATTTGCCAAAAAGGATTCCAAGGCGGTCAAGCAATCGCAGGCCTATCTTCGAAAGTCACAACTGGTTGATTCCAAAGAACTAGTTGATGCCGTCAGTGCAGTTCTAAAAGACGAAGGCGTTTCCAAGTTTCGTCATGACCAAGCCGAGGGTAGACCTCTTGCTGACTTGTCTAAGCGCCAGCTATTAGTTCTTCAGCTGATGTCGGAGGGGATGTCCAACAGTCAGATTGCTGAAGCTCGTGGAACAACCGTTCGTGCAGTTGAGGGAATGATTTCAAGGATTTTTCAAGCGCTTGATATTGATGCCAATGGACCTGGCAATGCTCGCATTGCCGCATCAAAGGCCTACCTCAGCGCTGTTGGTGCGGTAGCGACTGATCAGTGACCGAAGCGTACAAACCTCATCGCCCGACGGCCAAGAGGCTATTTCAACAGGTTGGTTCTAGATACGCACTCTCTAACCCGGTACTTTTACTTTTCCTAATCCCCGCTTTTGGCGTTGGGATAATCTTTGATCAAACAAGATTTGACTCAACTTTTGAGTATCGACTCATCAGCGCAACCATTGGTTACATCGCCACCATCATTCCCTTGTTGATCGCTCGAATTTTTCTGCCCAATAAACCAAGGCCCAGTCGGCCCGCCTTAATGATGGTTGTTTTCGCTCTGACGGGACTGATTCGCGGGGGAACACTACTTGAGTTCTCAATTTTGTCTGGGCAATTTCAAGAAGGGGAGTTGGTGTATCGCTTAGTCGGCGGCCCGCTGTTTACCTTGATCGCCTTGGTCTTGAACGCGATTGTTGCCTCGAACTATGCCAGACATAAAGAAGCGCTTGTTTTACTAGCGGCCGAACGCCTGAGATTGCAGGTGAGATCGGCTGGAGTGTTAGCTCGGGTCCAACAGCAGCAAGAAGAACTCGCGTCCAAGGTGGAAACCTTGATAAGGCCTGCCATCAGAAAGATTCAAGAAACTTTTACTTCAGATTCCTCATCAGCCGTGATCATATCCCTACGAAATGCCGCTGATGAAGTTGTCAGGCCTCTAAGTAGGGAAGTGGCCGAGGGGCAAGATGATTTGAACTTTGAAAGCGAACCGGCTGCCGTCCGAGTTAAGTCAGCTCTTCCAAAACGAATCATTCTTGGGGAATTCTTGATTCCTTTTTGGGCAGCAACTATGTCAATTGGGCTTCTTTTTTCAAGCGCGGTTCTACTCGAGACGCCGGTCACTGCATTATTGGTGTTGTCTCTAATCTTCTCTCTCATATTGGGCTTTGGTCGAATCATGCAGGTTCTGACTAAGTCGCTGGAGATTCCCACTTTCTTAGCCTGGTTTATAGTTCCACTTATCTACGCTTTTCCATTGACCGCTTTTTTTGTTTTGAAGCCAATGATAAACATGCAGGCAACCAACACTCAAATTTCGACAGTGATTGTTTTCGAGTGGGTCCTAGGACTACTTCTTTTCTTTGCTCAAATTGTTCAATTACAGCGCCGGGAGACCACCGAGCGACTAGGGGAAGTAAACCAACAGTTGGAAGTTATTTCCTCCAGACTCTCTCAGGAACTTTGGCTAAACCGCAAAAGACTGGCCGCGCTATTACACGGGCCCGTACAAGCAGCTCTTTACGCTTCCGCGATGGGTATTGCCCAAACCACCAACCCAACGCCTGAGTATCTAACTAAGGTTCAAAAGGATATCGAGACCGCTCTTGAGCAGCTAAACAATCCAAACCGACTTGAATCCGAGACCTTGCTATCGGTTCTCAACCAAGTGAAAGAACTGTGGTCAGACAGTGTTGAAGTTGAAATTGAGATTCCAGCTGAACTAGAGGCAACAATCACTAAAGAGCCTTTGACCTGTGAAGCAACAATTGAGCTGACTCGGGAACTGGTAACAAACTCAATCAAGCACGGTCATGCTCGCTGGGTAAAAGTCGATATAAATCAAATCGACCCAACTAGATTCAGCGTGGAGGTTACAGACAACGGGAAGGCCCTAGTCGAAGGTGCTACCCCGGGCTATGGAACCAAAGTCCTAAATGAGCTGAGCTTGAACTGGGAGAGGACAAGATCGGGCGACACAACGCGTTCTTACGCAGAAATGGTTCTGGCACCAGATAGCGTCTAGGTTCTATGCCTAGACCAACTCCTACCCGCAGACCACTCAGCCTTCCTCACCCCAAGAGACTGGCTGAGAGTGACCCTGCGCGCGAAGAAATGCTGCGTCGTCACGAAATGGCAATGGCACTAGATCAACCGGGCTATAAAGATCCAGTAAATGGAAACTTTGTCTTTACAGCTAAAGAACTTTCCAACTTTGAGCGCTGCTGCGCTATGGAGTGCAGGCACTGCCCTTTCAAGCGATAGCTGCAATAACAGCTGCTAGTTCTGCTTTAGTCGGTGGCTCTGCCCCAACTCTTTCGCAGGTGATGCTGGCAGCTATAGCTGCTATCCGAGTTATTACAACCAACTGATCGTTTGAAACCGCTGCCAGTTTTTGATCTGGAGCTACACCTAGAGCATCAATAGCTAACAGTCCACTGAGCATGTGTGCGCAGAAGGTATCTCCCGAGCCCACGGTGTCTTGCACCTTTACCGCCCGGGAGGCAACATCAATTCGGACCTTGTTCTTGCGGTAGATACTTACGCCATCTGGGCCTCGAGTGACAAACGCAATCTGCTCGCTCTGGCCAATCCAGCCCCAAACAATCTCATCCACGCTAGATCCAGGCGCAAGCTGGTAGAGCCAGTTGATGTCATCGTCGGAGGCTTTAACAATATTTGAAATGGAATTGATTCGCTCCACTCTTTCGCGCTCAACTGCTGCATCAAAACCGAGGGCTGGGCGAACATTGATGTCGTGAGAAAGGGTCATTGAGCCCGCTTTGAAAAATTCGCTGGCCCAAGATTCGATAATGATGTTTCCAGGACCTAACGCCATAGTCAAACAGCCAAACTGCAAAGCCTTGGCTCCGATTTCAGAAAGCTTGGCTGCGGTCGGTAATTCTTCGCGGGTGAAGTTCCAGTCAGCGGTTCCTTCAACGTAAAACGAGTACTTGGCTCCACCGCCAGGACCAATTGATGCAATTGCAAGAGAGGTTGCCTCGGGAGCATCAATTGCGTAGTCAAGGCCAACACCGTTTGATTCCAGACGAGTTCGAATTTTCTGACCGAAAGAATCTGAAGATATTCTTGCAAGAAGTTGCTGAGGGGTCCCAGCTCTTGCTAGTGCGATGGCAACGTTGGCATTGGCTCCGCCAACTACCGCCTGGTAGCTGCCAGAGTCCGCTTTACTCTCAATTAGGTCAATAAGAGCTTCGCCAATCACCACAATCATCCCTCAAGTTTATGGGTCGGGCGTAGTCTTAAGATATGGCAATCAAACTAGCTAAACAGGCAATCGTTACCCCTCTTATTGGCCTTGTAGTGGGCTGGACATTGTTTATGTTCGCCATCTACTCAGATCTGTTTGTTTTCCCCATTTACGACAGCCAGGGAATGTATCTTGGGGAAACCCAGATCGTTCAGATTTCCACCTATCTATACCTGGTTGGAATCGTCGTGTTTGGACTTCTCGCTCTTCGGGGTCAACAAATGTCTCTCCACGCCAGAGAACTTGCTGGACTTGACGCACCACTTCCTCGAGCCGCTCACAGATTCACCAACTTGAGTGTGGTGATCTCTCTGGTCGGTGGCTCAATTTATGCCATCGGTAATTTCCTAAATGCTTTCAATAGCTTTGGCCAAGAAAACGTAAATCTGCTGGTTCGCTTATTTGATGTTTATGTGCCAATTGTCTTGGCAACAATTCTCGTGATTTACATCTTGCTTCGAGCTTTTGTTTACAGAAAGCAAACCGTCAAGCAAGCCAAGAAGCAGGTTATGTCCGAGTCGGAGAAAGCTCTTGGATTGGGCTATGCGATTCCAATCTTGCTGACGGCCGTTGCAATCATCTTTGGACTTGTTGTGTACGACATCACCAGAACCGATCTCCAGGTCTGGGTTTGGGTAGTTATTCAGGTCATCATCGCGTTGGGTATTCTGCTTGGAACTAGATTCTCCTCAAAGGCCAAAGCTGCCAAGGCAGCTCCTCCTAGAGTTAGACAGACCTTGGCAGCAGGAGCTGCGAATTTGAACTTTGTGCTCTCTATTGTTTTTGGAGCCACCGTTTCGATTATGTCTTTCACATTCGGAGCTAGCGCAATTGAGTCTCTAAGAATTTGGCCAGAATATATAGAACCAGCTGAGGGTGAAGAGTTTGTTTTCGATCCGGGTTGGGAAATGGCGCCATTTGAGTGGAGCTGGTTCTTTGAATCGATGGTGCCAGCACTTATATTGCTTTTGATTGCAGCGGTTGGAATCTATTTGTTTATCACCGAGCGCAATCAAATGTCTTTGGTTTCAAAAACCAAGAGAACCGCGAGTAAGCCTGCTTCGAAGTCAGCAGCTTCCAAGAAAGCTGCACCTAAGGCCAAGACCAAGCCCAAAGCAAAGACTGCTGCTCCAAGAAAGCGCAAATGATCCTTAGAGCAAGCGCCCTCTTGTTTGATAACGATGGGGTTTTAGTAGATTCTCACGCCGCCGTAGATGTTGCCTGGGGAATATTGGGTGAAGAATTTGGACTCGAGGGTTTCTCGATTTCTAATCACTACGGCACCAGAGCTCAAGATTTGATTCTTGAACTAGTGGGCGAAGCCAGGTTTGAAGCGGCTAACAATCGGATCAACGAGTTAGAACAAGCCACCGCTGATCAAACCCATGCCTTACCTGGAGCAGTAGATCTTTTGCATTCACTGCCCGCTGGTATTTGGACAATCTGTACCTCGGCGAATTCAAACCTAGGCAGGGCCCGTATCAAAGCGGCCGGGCTACCTCTACCTGAGCAGTTTGTTAGTGGCGATGATGTCGAACATGGCAAGCCAGCGCCAGATCCATATCTACTTGGAGCTAAGAAGCTGGGCTTTAGCGCTAGCGATTGCATCGTCTTTGAAGATGCCGATGCTGGGGTAAAAGCAGCCCTAGCAGCAGGAGCAGCCTTTGTTGTTGGGGTGTCGAAGAGGGCATTAGAGACCGATGCTGACATTGTGGTTGAGGATTTGGCGGGAATCAGCTTTGATGGAAAGCGGTTAGTAATACCAGAGCACAAGATCATAAGGAGATAACAAATGTCAGAAGTAACCTTTTACGGAGCACAGTGGTGTGGCGATTGCCGCAGATCAGAAGCACTTTTGAACACCCTGGGTGTTGATTTTGACAAAAAAGACGTCGAATCAAGCCCAGAATTCACCGAGGAAGCCAAGGCTATTTCTGGAAGAACTAACATCCCAGTAATCGTTTTTGCGGATGGCAAGCACCTAGTTGAGCCATCTGATGCCGAACTAAGCGCAGAACTGAAGGTTCGAGGCATTATTTCCTAGGAAATTTTTCCTAGCTTTATTGCTTCTTGCCAACTAGGCTTATCTTGTTGGGAACTTCCCAGCAGTAGTCGTTTGCAGTGCACTACAGGTGCATCAGTCTTTACCTCTTATAGCTCTGGTAAATAGCCAGGAATGCTTAGGGTCTAGCGCAGTTCGACTAGACCGCAAAGACACACGCAGCAACGAAATATCGCTTTTGTGCTTTTTCTTGCCTGCTCGTGCCTATAAAAGAGGAAGCAATTTAAACTATGCCTAATTTCGGCAAATCAGCTCCGCGTCCAAAAACCGGAGCAGCTAAAGGCGCACCACGAAGATCTGGAACTTCAAGTTTCGCAGGATCATCTGCTGCACCCAAGAAATCACAT
>Ga0208227_1000325_pt1 | contig 12855 bp, 16 predicted proteins | sample LakMenEpi13Jun11_FD_150692 | JGI IMG/M metagenome (GOLD analysis project Ga0208227, IMG submission 150692) | Freshwater microbial communities from Lake Mendota, WI - 13JUN2011 deep hole epilimnion (SPAdes) | ecosystem: Environmental > Aquatic > Freshwater > Lake > Epilimnion/Euphotic zone ...
GGCGCTGGCCCGCTGCTCACAGAGAGTGACGTTCCGTTTGGCACGACCCCGCCAGAGCTCACCGCGACGGCTAGCTCAGGTCTGCCCGTGAGCTACGAGATCAGCACGCCGACCACCTGTGAGGCACTCGCCCCCGCAAGCCCCTCCGACGCGTGGGCCATTCGCCTGCTGAACCTGGGCACCTGTACCGTGCGCGCCACCCAGGCGGGGAACGCCACCTACGAGCGCGCCCCCTCGATCGAGCGCAGCTTCACCATCGTGCAGGGGAGCCAAACCATCGGGCTTGGCGTTCTGACCGATCGCGCGTTTGACCCGACCGCTCTGCAGGCCCTGCCACGCTATTCCAGCGCCAGCCTGCCACTCAACTACTCAGGGCTCACGAGTAGCGTGTGCAATCCAGAATTCAACGGCGCTGGTTTCGAATTGCGCGTCTTTAGGCCAGGCACCTGCACGATTCGCGCCGAGCAAGAGGGAACGAGCACCTATCGTGCGGCCGATCCTGTGACGCGCACCTTCGAGGTACTTCGGTTGACGCAGAATCCACTCATCTTCCAGGTGGGCTCCGCCTATCAGGCGGTCAACAGCTCTAGCGGCTACGGCGACGGTGGCGGGAGCACCATGGCGCCATTCGTCGCCACGTCGCTCACACGAACGATTTGCACGGTCAGCGGGCGCACCATCCGCTACCTCAAGGTCGGCACCTGCATCCTGCAGGGATTCAAGGATGGTAATGAGTGGCATCAACCAGCCTACGCAACGGTCCGCATCACCGTGTTCGCGCCAGCGCGTCCGACCCTTGCTCCGCGCATCAACCAAGTTGGCACGCTTGTGTATGGGAAGAGTGGTACGTGGGTCGGCAGCCCAACGCCGAGCTTCAAGTACCAGTGGTACAGCTGCAGTAGTGCACCACGAACTAGTTGCACACCGATCAGCGGCGCTACATCTGTAAACCTCAAGGTCACCAGCAAGATCGCTGGCAAGTACGCCTTCTTGCGCGTCTTCATGTACCAGGCTGGATACGAGCGCGCACGCACCGACTCGAACGTGATCAAACTCTCGGCGAAGTAAATGGCGCGCGCCACAGCGATCACCAAGAACAACCCTCGCGACCTGCGCCTCGTCACCGTTGGCCAAGGCGTTTCGCTGATTGGCGATTCCATCACGCAGCTCGCGCTGCCGATCATGGCGGTCGACCTACTTGGTGCCAACTCACTCGGCACGGGCTTTCTTGGCGCAGCATCAACGCTCGCATATCTCTTCATTGGGTTACAGGCCGGTGTCTGGGTAGACCGTTCGTCACGACGCGCCTATCTACTCGCCGCCGATCTGGTGCGCGTGGTGCTGCTCCTCGCGATTCCAGTGGCGTACCTGCTGAACGTGTTGACGTTGCCGCTACTCATTGTGATGCAGGTTGGCCTTGGTGCTGCGACCGTCTTCTTCAACGTGGCATGGCCGGCGTACATTCCGCGACTTGCAAGTGGCGTCACGCTGCTCAAGCTCAATTCGCGTATGGCGATCATGGGCGAGGGTGCGGGACTCGTTGGGCCGGGCTTAGCAGGCGCGCTGATCGGCATCTTCAGCGCACCATTTGTGATGGTGGTGGACGCAGTCACCTTCGCGATTAGCTACGTCAGTCTGCGCGCGATTCGCACACCGGAGCCGCCGTCACCCAAAAAGCGCAACTCACTCATGCACGACCTTAAAGAAGGGATGCGCGCACTCTGGGTTCGACCGAACTTGCGCCTGATCACCTTCGAAGGGGTGAACGGCAACATTGCGTACGGCATCATGATCGGTCAGGCGATCATCTTTCAGCGCGTCGACCTTGGCTTCGAGCCGGCACTCATCGGCGCAGTTGCCTCTGTTGGATTCCTTGGTGGATTCCTTGGCAGCATCAGCGCGCCGTACCTGGTGCGGCGGGTCGGATTCGGCATGCTGCTGATCGTTGGCACGGGACTCTTCGGCATCAACGAGTTCCTGCTCCCTGCTGCGGCGTTCGTGCCGCGTGACCTTGCGCCACTGTTCGCGCTCGCCAACTTCTTTGTCGGAGGGTTCTTCTTGCTGGTCTACGTGGTGCCCGTCACGACCTTCCGTCAGCAGGCGGTCCCCGATCGGCTCCTTGGCCGGGTGATGTCGATCAATCGCACCCTTGCTTGGGGCTTCGGTGCCACCTTCGGCTTCGTGCTGGGCGGCCTCCTGGGCAACGCCTTTGGCCGCCCGAATGCCCTCCTGTTTGGTGCCGTGCTGCAGACCCTCATCCCCATTGTGATCTTTGGCTATGCCCGAATCTGGCGCTACCCTACGATTGAATCTGCGGCGAACTACGACAACCGCGCTGCCGCAGCAGCAGAGAGGTAACCACCATGTGCCATGAGATCGCCTGCACTACCTGCGGTAAGCCAACCTGGGAGGGCTGCGGCGAGCACATCGAATACGCGCTGAAGGGCGTTCCCCTAGACCAGCGCTGCACCTGCCCGCGACTCCCCATCACCACTCCGCCGAAGCCAGCGACGCCAAACTCGTAGCTCGTGGCCACCAAACCACGATCAGTTCCGCGCAGAGTTGCAAGCACACTCATTCGCGCTGCACGCCTCACTAAGGCGCTCGCAGAGGCGAAGCGCTTCTATCGCTCGTATGTCTCGAAAACCGCCTTCGCCCATACGGTTGAGCGCACCGCCACCACCGAGGGGTCGGCCGGCGTAGCGATCGTGGCGCTCTTTCCGCGTGGGCCACTGCTTGAATCCGTCACGCGCCTGATCAACACCCTCGTCGCCGAGCAGTACCTGGTGATCGCGGTGGTCAACAAGACCCACCAATCCCCGGAGTGGCTCGCCGCTCTGGCAAAGCTGAACATCACGCTGCTGAGCCGCCCGAACGTTGGCCGCGACTTTGGCGCGTACAAGGTCGGCTACCTCTTCGCCGAAGAGCACAGGCTCCTCACCAACGCCGCGAATCTGATCTTTGCGAACGACAGCGTCTACTACGGTCCGCGCTCGCAGGATCACCTCGTGGAGCTCCTCAACGAGGAGCATCCGTGGACGGCGATGTTCGTCAACCATCAGCACCACACCCACGCGCAGAGTTTCTTCTTGCGCTTTGGCAACGAGCTCTTCTCGCTGCCGGCCTTCCGCCAGTTTTGGCGCAGCTACTATCCGTCAGAGGCGCGCGAGCACACCATCGACAAGGGCGAAATCAAGCTCTCGGTCACGCTCATCAAACTTGGCTACGCACCGCATGGATTCGTCAGCGTTGATCGAATCCTTTCGCACCCGCTGTTCGGTGACTTCACGGAGAACGAGAAACACGCCATTCGCCGCTTCTCTGGGCAGGCTGGACTCACGCAGCCCTCGTTAGGGCGACGCGAGATTGAAGCGTTGATGCGCGCGCAGGTCTACAACGCCAACCCCACGCACGCTTGGGGGAGCCTTTCGTCGCGGGTGCTCGGAACACCACTCAAGCTTGACCTCAGCCCATCGTGGGTCACGCAGGAGGGGCTCTACGAGACGTTGATCGCCCTCGGCTGCTCCATCGAAGAGGCGACGACCGCACTCACCTTCATCCTCAAGCCACCGGGAAAGCGCCTACTGCAGGCGACTCCTGTGGTGGCCGTGCCGGCGCCGCACAAATAGCCGGTAGCGGGAGAGAGAACGAAGCGCCGCCTACAGCGCAACGAGGACGGGCGCACCAAGTTGAGCGGTGAGCTTGTCGAGTGCCATGCCACGAAGGCGCTCGGCAAGGCCAGGCTTCGCAGCCTCAGGTGGCAAGATGAAGCGCGTAACGTCGGGCGCCCGCCCAAGCTCCTCAGCGAGCCGCCGGCCGATCTCAAAGATGCCAGCCTCGTCGTTCGTCTCGGGATAGGTCCAATCCATCATGTGCTCAGCAATAGCAACCCTTAGATAGGGCGTTCGCGCTGAGCGCGCGAGTCGGTTATGCGCGCGCTGGCCCCTCGCCGTACTTGTTGGCACCCGCGTCGGAGTCCTTCACCAACCAGTAGAGGAGCACTGGGATTCCGATCACGGTGAACGCAATCAGGAACCACCAGCCGCTGCGACCCGTGTCGTGCAGGCGTCGCGCCACCAGCGCCAACCCTGGAAGCAGGAAGAAGAGCGAAGCGAGGTTTCCGACCGTGCCACCGAGCGAATCGGCCGCCGCACTAACGAGCACCGTGAAGAGATAGAACCACCAGTACTCCGACCGGCTGGCCCGACCCTCGAACTGGGCATATGCCGCCGTGGTCATGTTGCGCTTGATTGAGCTGACGAAATCCATGGAGCCTCCTTAGACAACTATACGAAGAACTCGCTGGGCGAACGCAATACTCGCGGACACGGCTACGGCAGAATGTTCTCGTCCTGAAGGAACGCCCGCAGTGGCGCGAGTGCGACCGCACCGTTCAAGAATCCTCCAAGTGGCTGACACGAGTCAGCATCGTCGATCTTTCCATCACCGTTGGAATCTACCAACTGGCGGCAATCAAGAATATCAACACTGTCATCAGTTGATACACCACCCATCATTACCACGCCAACAACCCTACCTGAGGCGTCTAGCACGGCGCTGCCCGATGAGCCCCCTGCGATCGTGATGTCAATTTTCAAAACGGCTGCGTCCTCTTTTGCTTGCTGGTCCCGGGCCCAGCCGGCAACGTATCCGGAGGTGAAGGTAATGGAATCCCCTCCAATACCTGGATAACCGAACACGCGAATTGGTGCACCTAGCTTCGGTTCGTCTGACAGCTCTGCAATCTGCAACACTGGCCAACCTGGAGTGAGAGACTCACCTTCAAAATCAACTTCTACCAGCCCAAGATCATGGCGATCATCGAGCGCGATCGTTTCGCCCGGATACCAATAGTACGAATCAGACTTTGGATCATCTTGGTAGCCAATCCAGATCGTCGCCTTAGGATCACAATCGTCCTCCGGCAGCGGGTCGGCAGCTATGTGGCTATTTGTGAGGATCAACCCAGTTCGAATGATTTGTGAGCCAGAACCCCAGAAGCACCAATCGATTGAGCCGTCACTATCTTTAGTTCCCCAAATGATTATCACCGCTGACTTGAATAGATCGCCTTCAGCCAGCGAATCTGTCGGGATAGAGGGTGATGGCTTAACGATGGGACCAGATCCATTCTGCAGGCTTCTGTTTGAAGCCCAGCCAGCCGCGACCACGAGCATCAAGACTAGAAACAGAGCACGGGCATGCGGTAGTCGTGACCGTAACCCACGGCTCCCAGCCACAGGCTTAGCAGTTGGCCGGCTCGCCCCGACGTCGTTTCGTGAGAGAACTAGCTTTCTTACGGAAGACTTACGAGTCTGAAAAGAAGCGCGTGCTGGAGCGGCTTTCTTGGCGGGCATAGGATCCTCCACTCATTCAGCAGGAGCTGGCCTGCGACGATCACGAATATACCTCAGGTAGTGGTGCTATGGTGCAGCCAACGCGCCCCGCCAGGAGCGCTCATGTGGAAAGGAAATGCCCGCCATGGCCTCTAGCGCTTGCCCCCTTTGCCTGAGTGAAATCGGCAAAGCAGCCTCGTTCAAATGCCCAGGATGTGGTTCGAAGTACCACAAGGATTGCGCAGCAGATGCAGGGGAGTGCATTGTCGTTGGGTGTAGTGCTGCTGCGAAAAGCAACACCCGCAGCGCGACATCTCCGCGCTCAACCACTTCCCCTAAAACGGCAACTTCAGGATCTCATAGCCAGAAACCTGTCGGCCGAATCGTGCTCATTGCGGCAATTGCCGCCAGCCTGTTTATAGGAATAGGTGCCGGCTACACCGCTGGTGACGCTGCTGGTTATGACCGTGGATACTTCACGGGTGACGCTGCTGGTTATGACCGTGGGTATAGCGCAGGAAATGCTGCGGGCTATGCAGAAGGCAAAGCAGACGGCGATGCTCAAGGATATGTTCGCGGATACAATCTTGGCCTTACGGACGGCTGTGAGGCTGTATTCAATGCAGCTGGCTACTACTCGTACTTGACGGCCTACAGTCCATTTTCGTACTACAACCGATACCCTGGAAGAAATTATGTATCTAAGAGTAACTGCCGATGACGCCGCAAACTTCGCCTCGCTTGCGCCGCCTCGAGCAGGATGCTCGACTGATCGCGTCAATGTTTGGAGATTCAGAGTCAGTAGTCATCGAGCCACTTGGTCCGCGTCCAGCCGAGCGCTACCGGGTCACATATAACGTTCCAAGCTACTGGCTAAACAAGAAGACAAACGAACTCAAGATCAAGAAACAGCACATCGTGGAAATCAGCCTGCCTGCGGCGTATCCAAGAGAGAAGCCGTACTGCACGACCGAGAATCCAATTTGGCATCCAAATTTCGGGGTATACATCTGCATCGCCGACGAGTGGATGCCTGGGCAAACCCTAGCTGACGTCATTGTGCAGATCGGCGACCTCTTGCAATACAAGGCGTACAACATCCGCTCGCCACTCAACGCGCTAGCGGCAAAGTTTGCAATGGACCGCGCTGATGAGTGGCCACTTGGCAATAAAGAGATCCGAGGCCCAGAACAGAAGATCAAGATCAAAACGCCAAAGAAGAAGTAGGGAGGACAAATGGCAGCACGAAAGAGCGGAGATTCAATTGAGATCACCCGCGAAGAGCTCGAATCATCATCGGTAACGGCCGCTGTAGAGCGAGCAAGGGAAGCTGCGCAAGTGCCTCTGAGGCGAGAGGTTGGAGCGGCAGATCTGACCAAGGGGTTCAACACGGGACTTCAGATGGTCAAGAACATCGTTGCCGCAGTTGCCGCGTCAGTCTTGTACACAATTGTCTACGAGGTGTTTTTCTCTAGGGCAACTGCTAACACTGAAGAAGAATTGATTCAACAGGCAGCTCTTAACTACGCAGTTATGGCAGCAATCTTTGTTTTGTTTTTGACTGCGCTACAAGGCATAGACGAAGGATCACCCGAGAAGGCTGTACGAATGTTTGGCACAGCAGTGGTACCAGCCCTGCTGCTGGGCGCCATGATGGGTGCTGTCGGCCAGTGGCTATACATTGAGCTGTTCGACATGACAAATTCTGATGGCTTTGACTGGGTTCGAGGAGTAGCCTGGGTACCCCAGTCGCTTGCTATCGGTGTCTCTATAGGTGTGGGGTTCAGATCGGTACAGAAAGGCATTAACGCGGTTATCGGCGGTGCTGTGGGTGGCTTTGTCGGCGGTGCAGTCTTCAACATCATCTACAACGCGACTGCGTCGGGGGACGATACAGGCACGCTCTCGCGCCTAATCGGCTTTGCAGTAATCGGCGTGCTTGTCGGTGGCGGCATCGGCCTCGCCGACGCGGTGCGCAAGAACCTCTGGTTGCAGATTGCAACCGGCGGCATGGCGGGCAAGCAGTTCATCGTGTACCAGCAGAACGCGGTGCTCGGGAGCTCGTCTTCCGCCGACATCACCCTCATTAAGGACCCCGAGATCGCCGGCATGCATGTGCGCCTAAACCAGAAATCTGGTGGCACCACCTTCGAGGTGCTGGATGGCGCAAGTGACGTGCTGCTCAATGGAGAGGCCGCTCGCAGCGGCAAGCTTTCGGATGGCGTCCTACTTCAGGTAGGTGGAACAGTCCTGCAGTTCGGCGAGAAGAACGTCGAAATGCCAACCATCGCGTAGAGAGGAGAGAAGAACATGTCTGATTCAATCTCAATCCAGATCCTTGACGCAACCGGTACACGTAAGCAAGAGGTCGAGGTGCCTAATGACGCCCAGGCGGCACGCCTGGTCGCGAAGCTCGTTGAGGTGCTTGAACTGCCTGTTGCGGGGCCAGACGGCCAGCCAATGGTGTACAAGCTGCATCACCGCACGAGCGGCCGACAGCTCCGTGACGATGACACGCTCGATGCTGTTGGCGTGAAGGACGGCGACGAACTGCGGATGATCCCTGAAATCATCGCTGGATGAACATCTTTGCGGAGTCGCGGTACGACCGCGCCGAGCGCATCACCTGGTGGCGCCAAGAAACACTAAAGAGCGCTTCGGTGCTGGTGGTCGGCGCAGGAGCACTCGGCAACGAGATCGTGAAGAACCTTGCCCTAATGGGTGTTGGCAACATTCATGTTGTTGATATGGACACGATCGAGAATTCGAACCTGGCGCGATGCGTACTCTTTCGCGAGTCTGATCTAGGTCAGCACAAGGCCGTAGCGGTTGCCGCACGGGGCGCTGAACTCAACCCAGATGTGCAAATCACCGCACACGTGGGGATGATCCAGGAGTATGGACTTGGCAGCGTGGCCCAGCACGACATCGTGATCGCAGGGCTCGATAGCCGCGAAGCAAGACTGTGGATCAATCAGGCCGCGCGAAAGACCGGAAAGACGTGGATCGACGGAGCGATTGAAGGACTCGACGGAATCGTTCGCGTGTTTCCGCCCGAAGGTGCCTGCTACGAGTGCACCATGAGTGACGGCGATCGAGAGCAGCTCGCCAAGCGCAAGTCTTGCGCACTTCTTTCACCTGCAGATTTGGCTACTGGCAAGGTGCCAACGAACGTCACGATGGCCTCGGTCATCGGTGGCCTAGAGGCACAAGAGGCGATCAAAGTGCTTCATTCACTCAAGTCGCCGATTGGTATTGCAAACGGTGGGCTTCGATTTGTAGGCGAGACGGTTGATGCATTCATCATGCGCTACAGCGAAGACGAATACTGTATGGCGCATGACAACTACGAGACGCTCGTTACTGCAAGCGCTGGCACTACGCTCCGAGCCGCACTTGCTGGGCACCTAGCGAATGCAGACGCCATCCAATTCGAGGACAGCCTGATCTCTGAAGTTCGCTGCACCCCATGCGATAAGCGTGAGGTGCGGAATCGCATGCTGCAAACATTCACGCCTGCCGATGCGCGCTGCGAGTGCGGTGAGCCGTGGGCGATGGAGGCGCAGCTCTCAGTCGAGCTGAACCACTCAGTATTAGACGTGCCAATGAAGGGCATTGGATTGGCGAAGCGCGATGTTGTAACGGTTCGCTCCCCAGAGGGGCGGATCCATGTAGTAGTGGAGGGCTAATCACGATGGGTAAGGCAGTGAGCAACGAGCGAGTGACACAGGCGATTCCAGATGAGGTGTGGGTGCTCACGCGGGCCCATGTGGGGGAGCAGCTTGAGAACGAGGTTGGCGGGTTTCTCATTGGGCTCCTTGGTGAGGATGGCCTCACCGTTACCCACGCAGTCCCAGCCCGCGAAGCTGTTGGCTCTGCCGCGCAGCTGACCTTTCCGCCAGAGGCATGGACGGCTGTATTGGCGACCATCGAAGAGCGCAACCAGGGCGAGCGGCTCGTTGGCTGGTATCACTCGCACCCAGGGCACGGGATCTTCCTGTCGGCGTACGATGAGTTCATTCAGAGCCAGTTCTTCCGAGAAGAGGGGCAGATCGCGATCGTGATCGACCCCCAGACGGGTGAAGAGGGCGTGTTTGTGACCCGCAACGGCAAAACTCAAGATGTATTCAAACGTTCAGGAACCAAGGCGAAGGGTCAGACCAAAGCGCAGCAGGCGGCGAAGCGAGATCGCCGCTCCCTCTTCTTTAGGGCAGGTTCAGTGGTGATCCTTATCGCCGCCTTCGCCTCGTTTGGGCTGATCCGCAGTGGTTATAACTCGGGCTTTGCCGACGGTGAAGTCGCCGGCGATGCAGCAGGCTTCGCGCGTGGCGATACAGCTGGTTACACCCGAGGATTCAGTGAAGGTGACACCGCAGGCTATGAGCGTGGTTTTGGAGAGGGTGACACCGCTGGATTCACCCGTGGCGATGCAGCTGGGTATGCCCGTGGGTATGCACTGGGTCAGACCGCCGGTTACGCGAGCGGTCTAGCTGCTGGCCGGGCAACAGGCAATGCCGAAGGCGAAGCAGCTGCAACCACCAGATACGCGCCATTTGTTCCAGCATCAATCGTTAGCGACAAGACTGTGCGGCTAAGCATCGAATACGCGACTGAAGCAGAGGCCACTGCAGCGCGGGTTGCGCTAACGCCTGAAATTGACACAGCAACATCCGTTATCTCCATCGGCCAGCGGTGGTTCCTTATCATCAACATCGCGGTCAGTGACGTCGCTTCACTTTCTGCTCTTGCTAACTGTGTTGCACAACCAAGCGCATGCACACCGCTGCTCACTCCATGACAATGGAATCGCTTAATCAGTCATAACTCACACGAAGAAATTATACGTATGGCTACACACTTAGAAAGAGAGCAATATTGTGAAAAAGAAAGCTGCTAAACGCGTAAGGGTTCTCGCCAAAGCAAGCCTAATCTTGGGCTTCTTCGGCCTCGTTTTCGCGATAGCACTCTTCGGGCCTGCATCCACACAAACGTTGAGTGGCAGCATCACGGTTACGGATACAGACGAAAACAATTCATCTGTATTTGTCTATGACGGCTTGTGCATCACACTTCGTGGATACTCAGATATTGGTAGTGGCACAGACGTCATAGTCAAGGACGGCACCGGAAAGGTAATCGCACTAACTGAGTTGTTAAGAGGTACGCCCGTTGGACTTTATAGTTGCAGGTTTGACTTCGAAGCTAAGGTGCCAAGCAGCGAATTCTATTCCTTCAGCATTGGCGATCGAGATCAAATTACTTTTAGCAAGGCCGACCTGTTAGACAGAGGTTGGCGCCTAGATTTAACCCTAGGAAACTAGTCAGGTTTGCAATTCAATCCACGCAGAGTGGTAGGACAACTGAACCAAAACACCCATCCGCCAGTCCTGTTTGATCTCGCCCAAAAACTTGCTGCCACTTACGCGCGCCGCTAAGGTCGTTGATGTCGTAGCGAATGCGGCGAACAGATGTGATCGCGTCAGGCCAACTTTCAAAGCGTTTGCGGATGCGGATCCAAAGCGCCTAAAAGCATTCAGTTTTTGCGCGGGTTTACCCAGCACAATGATTGAAGCGGCACACGGATTTCCCTCACGATACACCTGGCGTAGGCTTCCACGCGCGCACAAACTCTTCCTGCCGGCCTTGGTCGATGCATTCGCGCTTCATGACGCGAACGCGCTGAACGGCCTCCGCGGGCGTGCAGCCGAGCTCAATCAGCAGCAACCCAAGGATCGTTCCTGTACGACCGATCCCACCGCGACACGCCACCGCCACAGTTCGCCCGGCTCGGAGTCGGTCAGCAACCTTGCCCAGGAGCGCTCGGAGTTCGGCATCGTGCTCCGGGTGCGGCGTACCACCATCAGGGATCGGAAAGCGCAGGAGCTCAATGTCACTCTCGCGCAGGGCTGCGCGTAAGTCCTGCGGCCCGGCAGGTGGCGCCACGTCGTCAACGTAGAGGGCGATCTCGTAGTCTTCGTTCAAGAGCACGAGCGTGTCAACGCGGTACTCGTCGCGCAGTCGCTGAGCGTCAAGCCGTGCGCTGCGCGCGTGCAGCATCCCAGAAACCCCGTGGTGGTTCTTCCCCGGCAGAAAGGTACGCCCGAGGCGACCCGTAACAGAGAGATCGGTAACATCGAGCCAGTCAACCCGCAGCGGATTGCTCACGGAATCACCGCCAACTATCTCGCTCATTCACTCGCCCCCTCGCACGCTACCCCACTTGCGCTTTTGTGAGGCGCATTCTAGTATCCGCGCCCCTTGTTGTAGTGGAGGAGGTGTCATGCCCAACCAGCCAGAACAGCGAAAGTCGTCCCACCCCAAGCGCACCGACGAGCTCGAGAAGCCCACCCCTGGTGATGACCGGCAACTGAAGCGCCAACTCCTGACTTTCGGCGGCGGGGTATACCGCGATCAGGACATGATCGGGCTCGGCGTATTTGAAGAAACCGATCTCACGAACCTTACGTTTATCCACTGCACCTTTAACGGAGTCTCGTTCTTTCGATCAAATCTGACAGGAGCGAACTTCTGCCGTTCAATGATGGCGATGGCTGGACTACTCCAGGCTACTGGTCGAGACGCGAACTTTAACGAGATCCAGGCGACAGACATCAACTGCTACGCAGCAACGCTTGATCGGTCAACCTTTCACGGCGCTTCACTCGTCGACGCAGAGTTCAGTGCCTCCAGTTTGGTTGGCGTGAGCTTCGTTGGCGCCGTGCTGCATGGTGCCAAGTTTGTCGGCGCAAATCTGACTGGAGCAAACCTGAAAGACGCATCGCTGGATGGAGCCAAGTTCACGGGAGCGCGCATGCCGAACGGTCGGCTCTTCTCGGAAGACCGGCCGCTGCAGGCACAGCTTTCAATGCCTCGACGCAAGGCCGCGTAGGCAGAACCAAGAAGATGAAGAAGACCCTCTACATCGACATGGATAACGTCCTCGTGGATTTTGAGTCAGGGATGGCTGCATGCGACCCTGTTCTACTGAAGCAGTACGAAGGGCATCCCGACGAAATTCCTGGCATCTTCGGGCTAATGCAGCCGATGCCTGGGGCAGTTGAGGCGTTCCAAGAGCTAGCCTCAATCTTTGATACCTACATCGCGTCAACTGCACCGTGGAACAATGTTCAAGCCTGGACTGAAAAGCGGATCTGGGTGGAAGCGTATCTCGGCGAACCGGCACAGAAGCGCCTCATCCTTACGCACCACAAGAACCTTCTACGTGGAGAGTTCATTATTGATGACCGCACCAGGCGTGGTGTCAATCGCTTTGGAGGTGAACACGTGCACTTCGGTACTGAGCGGTTCCCGAATTGGGCGACAGTTTTGGAATATCTGCGGCCTCAAGCGTGATTGCAGCTTCACCCGAGCGCCCAATTTCAGAGCGCGACGACCGCTTTAGCACGCGCGATCTTCTCGGGTACCTGCTCTGTCGACACGCAACGTGGCGCGACATTCAGCGCACGATTGATCCAGGTCATTTTGAGCGCCCCGTTGTACTTAATGACGACTTGCGGAA
>Ga0208227_1000327_pt1 | contig 12840 bp, 13 predicted proteins | sample LakMenEpi13Jun11_FD_150692 | JGI IMG/M metagenome (GOLD analysis project Ga0208227, IMG submission 150692) | Freshwater microbial communities from Lake Mendota, WI - 13JUN2011 deep hole epilimnion (SPAdes) | ecosystem: Environmental > Aquatic > Freshwater > Lake > Epilimnion/Euphotic zone ...
AGGAAAATTATTGGTTAAGTGGTATGGCAATTGGACTTGGGCTATCAACAAAATGGAGCGCCGCGTTTTTAATTCCAGTTTTGCTTTTACTTACTATAAAGATTAAAGAAATAAATCTAAGCCAGATACTTAAAAGAGTTGGTCAATTTGTTTTCCTACCTATGGCTATCTATTTCACTTCCTGGATTGGTTGGTTTGTTAGTGATAAGGGCTGGGCGAGAAATTCTGGCTCAAACCCCATCTCATCCCTTTGGAATTATCATTTAGAAATTTTAAATTTTCACACAAATCTTGTTGAAAAACACTCCTACTCAGCAAATCCCTGGAGTTGGTTAGTTCTAGGCCGGCCTACCTCCTTTTACTATGAAAGTGGTGATAGCTGTGGGGCAGGGGAATGTGCGCAAGAGATCCTAGCTATGGGAACACCGCTTCTTTGGTGGAGCGCAATTATTGCAGTTGCAATAACTATTGGTTTTTATATTAATACTTCAAATCGATCAGCTGAGATAGTTTTAGCAGGTTTTGTTGGTACATATCTACCTTGGTTTATTTTTCAAGATCGAACCATGTTTTACTTCTACTCAATCACTATTCTGCCTTTTTTAATCTTGGCCTTAATTTATTGCTTTGACCTACTACTTAAATATGGCAATTATCAGAGAGTAATCATGTTATTCATCTTTGTGGTTGGTATTAACTTTATTTATTTTCTACCTATTTATATTGGTATTGAAATTCCATATAGCCAGTGGCTAAGCCGAATGTGGCTGCCGAGTTGGATTTAAAACTTACTCATTTACTGCTTTCACCTCTTTGCTAACCTCAATTAAAGTTTCTTGATCAAAGAAATCATCATCTCGACCAGATAACGCCTTGATTAACTCCTGTTCAGCGCTCCATTGACCAGTTGATGTTAAATCAATAATTCGTTTACTAGGAATAGCTTTGGCAGCGGTTGTATAGACAGGCTTAGGAATAGTAGTTGGTTGCCAACCTTTTCTATCTTTTGGAACTACTACTACACCAGTGATCTCTTCACGATCTGCAAATGGTACCCAATGTTCGTTAGAGCTTTTTTCTTTAACTCGCTCTGGAATAACTGTAGTTGGAATCTTACTATTAGTAATTCGCTCTAGTGCTTTAAGTCTACGCATTTTAAGTTGTGAAGCGATAACCTGTTTTCGAACATTTACAAAATAAATAAGTATGCCAGTTAGTGGCACAAGAGTTGTTACTAAATCTAAAAATCCCATAACTGCGCTAGTTAGGGAGAGTGCGTATAGTGAAAATAATGAACCAAAAATTAATCTACGCTTTAAATATATATTACTTTTATCCGTAGTATTACTTTCACTTTTAATACTGCCATTACTTTCAGCAACTATTTGCATTGCATTTTTATAACGTTCGATAGCTTTACCTGAACTATCTTCATGTTTACTAAGCCACTGTGGCAAAAAATAAGCAGCCCACATGCCCATGATGATTAAATAGATAAAACCTGAACCCATAAAGACTAACGATAAATGTGAAACCTTAGTTTTAAGGGGAATTAGGTAGGTATGTCCTAATTTAATTTTATTTTATTACTGGGTTCTCTTTAACAAAAGTTACGTGATCGCGCCAATCCCCTGCAATATGAAGGTAGTTATTACGAGCACCTTCTAGTAAAAATCCTGCTTTTATTGCAACCTGCTTTGAGGCTTCATTCTCTGGTCGAAGATTAATTTCAATCCGGTGCAGGCGTAATTGCTCAAAGCCAAACTTTGTTAAGAGTTTAACCGCTCTTGTGGTGTAACCACGATTAGCAAATCGCTGGTCAATCCAATAACCAATATGAGCTCCACGCATTGCACCAAAAATGATTCCACCTAATGTAATTTGGCCAATTAATACCTGATCTTGATTTTCATTTAACCAAACCCCTAGTGAAATTGAACGAAGCGCCCGCATCTCTCTGTTTAATTGCATCACCATTCCATAATAGGAAGGTAGGGCAGATTTGTGATCGATATTTGGTCTAGTTGCCTCCCATGGGGATAACCAATCACGATTTACCGCGCGCACGCTATCCCATTGGGCTTTATCTCGAAATCTAATTGGCTTTAATAATAATTCACCATCAACTAGTTTTTTCAATTACTCACTCGATTTATCATTACTATTTCTACTAAATCTCCAGCGCTTAATTTTTTATTCTTTTCAGGTAATGCAATTAAACAATCAGCATCAGAAATTGTTGCTAGTGACTCCTGGTTGGCAAGAGGTGTGACTTGACCCTCGGCGTTAAGTTTTGCTCTTACATAGGTGGCTTTATCAGAGTTTGAAACTAGAGCTTTACTTAATTTTACTTTTTTGTTTTGCCGGTGAATTTGAGTTCTTGCTAACATCTTTAAAATCATTGGCCGAATAAATATTTCAGCAGATAGATAATTTGCAATTGGATCCCCAGGTAATGTGATTACCGGTGTTTTATCTGGACCGATTAAGCCATAACTATGCTTGCCGCTCTCATTTAGATTCGGAGTTACTACTTTAATCTCACCTAACTGTGAGATTACTGATGTAATGAGGTCAAAAGATTCATCCTTTGATTCCCCGCTTATTACAATTAAATCCGATCGAACTAGTTGATCTTCAATTACAAGTTTTAATTGTTCAGCTGTTTCAGGGATTGTGTGAACTCGAAATGCATGTGCACCTGCTTCTCGCATAAATGTTGTTAAAAACCAAGAGTTACTTTCAAACTCATCATCATCTTTTGCTAATTTGCTACCCGGTTCAACTAAATCATCACCGGCGCTAATTATTACTACCCGCGGGTGTGGTCTTGCAGGCAAGCGATCTAGGCCAAGGGATGCGGCAAGTGCGATCTGGGTGGAGCCGATTTGTTGACCATTTTTTATCGCAAGTTGTTCATCTACTAATAGATCATTTGCCAAAGTTGCCCCGTGTGAATCAAGGAGTGGAAGATCTAGCGCAGCAAGTGGCTTAGCCAGCTCAAGTAGACGCTCCTGCAACTGCTCAACGGTGAGAATTTCATCCATACCTAAACCCTACTTTGCCATCACCATAAATTAAGGTAAGGGGCATGGATAAGCAGCAAAATAAATCAGAGTTACGCAAGTTATATCGCCGCCAGCGGGCAGATCGATTTAATACTGAAAGTTGGCTGCATATTCTCTCTGCGACAGAGTTAAAAAACGCAACAAATGTAGCTTCATATATCTCATATGAGTTTGAGCCAGAAACTAGTGATGTAAATCAAAGATTAATTGCAGATGGCAAGAAAGTATTCCTGCCAAGATTACTTGAAAATAATGATATCCAGTGGGTTAGTTGGAATGGATCATCTGAAAATCTAACAAAGGTTGAAAAGATCTACGAACCAATTGGAGATGCAGTAGAGGTTGAGTTAGATGTAATCATTTTACCCGCCCTACATGTTGATCGAATGGGTAATCGCCTTGGTCAAGGTGGTGGTTCATATGATCGCGCATTATCTAGAAGTAAGGCTTTTAAAATAGCACTACTTCATTATGGTGAGTTAACGAGTGAAATTTTACCCATTCAACCCCATGATGAAAAGATTGATGCTGCTGCAACTCCTGAAATTGTTGTTAGATTTTAATTTGTTAAAGTGTCAAGATTACGAGCCATCACAACTCGTTGAATCTGATTTGTACCCTCATAAATCTGAGTTAATTTAGCATCTCGCATCATTCGCTCAACTGGGTAATCACTTACATATCCATAGCCACCAAGAATTTGCACGGCATCAGTTGTTACCTTCATTGCAACATCAGTTGCAAAACATTTACTAGCAGCTGAGAAGAAGGTTAAATCTTTTTCACCTCGCTCGCTCTTAACTGCTGCGGCATAGGTCAACTGTCGAGCTGCTTCAATCTGCATTGCCATATCTGCCAACATAAATTGAATTCCTTGGAAATCAAAGATTGGTTTACCAAATTGTTGACGCTCATGAGCATATTTTTTTGCAATATCAAATGCACCTTGGGCAATTCCAAGTGCTTGCGCGGCAATAGTAATTCGGGTGTGATCTAAAGTTTTCATGGCAAGAGAAAATCCACTTCCAACTTCACCTAATTTTCGGTCATCACTAATTTTTACATTATCAAAGTAAACCTCACGCGTTGGTGATCCTCGAAAGCCCATCTTTTTTTCATGAGCTCCAAATGAAACACCTGTATCTGATTTTTCAACAATAAAAGCAGAAATTCCTTTCGCACCTTTACTTAAATCAGTTGAGGCTAGAACGGTGTAAAACTCTGAAACACCAGCATTTGAAATCCATTTTTTACTGCCAGATAAAATCCAACTATCACCATCTTTAGTAGCTTTAGTTTTCATAGCAGCAGCATCTGAACCAGCCTCTGATTCAGATAAGCAATAAGAGAAGCCCTTACCGGCAGCTAATTGAGTTAAGTATTTTTTCTTTTGCTCTTCATTTCCAGCAATCATTAATGGAACTGAACCTAATTTATTAACTGCAGGAATTAAAGATGATGCACCACAAACTCTTGCCACTTCTTCAATAATTATTACAGCAGCTAATGCATCCGCTCCCTGGCCGCCATATTCAACTGGCACATGCGCAGCAGCTAAGCCAGCTGCTTGCAAAGCATCTGCTGCTTCTTGTGGGTAACGTGAATTTTCATCAACATCATGAGCAAATGGTGCAATCTTTTTTTGAGCAAGGCCATTAACACTCTCGCGCAGTGATTGATACTCATCACCAAATAATGCAGCCATATCTGAATTCATTGACATGGGGTAATTCTATTGTGATAAATCGCGCCGATTTAACTGCGCTAGATAACGGTTGTATTGAGCAAGTTCATCATCTTCACCCATAGCAGCCGCCCGATCAGCCGCCCGATCAATCCGGTTCGCCTCTTTTTTATCCGCCCGCTGCCACTGCATAAATGTTGCAAGTAGGGCGAGCAAAATTGGAATCTCACCCATGGCCCATCCAATTGATCCCCCTAGTTTTTGATCTGCTAATAGATCAGTAGCCCAAGGCCGCTCTAGTAATGCGAAGAAGCCATTATCAAGCAAAGTAGTAGCTGACATGACTGAGATTGAGAAGAAGGCATGAATACTCATTGCTGCAAAAATAATTATGATTTTTACAAGGTGTGGAATTTTATTTGGCATTGGATCAATACCAATTAGTACTTGGAAGAATAGTATTCCGGCGAGTAAAAAATGAAGAGACATAAAGAAGTGACCACTATGTCCTTGCATTAGGTTGCCAAATAATGGCGTGAAATAAAGTGCAAATAAAGAGCCATCAAATATGGCTAATGCCACAACTGGGTTGGTATAGATACGAGATAATTTAGAATGCAAAATTGCAATAAACGCACCTCGCACGCCCCATTCTTCTTTATTTCTTCCTTGCGGCAAAGTACGAAGAGCTAAAGTAATTGGAGCACCTAACACAATTCCAATCGGTGCAATCATGCCAAGCACCATGTGCGCCATCATGTGATTAGCAAAAGCAAAACGTGAATAAACACCTAGTCCACCGCTAGTTGCAAAATCAACTGCGCTAATCCCAATTGCAAATGCAAGAGTTCGCCCAATTGGCCACTTAACACCACGCCTACTTAGAATTAATACACCTTTTATATAAAGTGCTACTGCAAATATAAGAAGTGCAAGCATTAAACCATCAGCATCATATGCAAGTAGTACGCGGGTTAAATTTGGCGCCTCTGGCATAGCGATACCAGTAATTAGTATTGCCGGCGTTGACTCAACTACTCGGTTAGGTGGAGCCACTGTGGATAGCCAACTACCAACAAATACAGTTGCAAACATAATCGCAATTTCTGCAGTAATTAATCTAAAAACTGAAGGAAAATCAGATTTAATAATCCACCTGCGGTGTAATGCGCCAAATCCAACAAGTGTTACTGCTAAAGATATTTTAAGTAATGTAATTACGCCATACTTACTTTGCCAAGCTTCGATGCTGTCTAATCTAGTCCAAGCTGTTGCAGCACCAGTTATCACCACGGTTATTGCACTCCACAGCGCTAATTCACTAAATCTAGGCAGTGCAATTAGTTTTTGCTCCTTACTTAATTGCGTTAAACCAAATAAACCGCCAACCCAAAAAGATAAAGCGATTACATGAATTACTAGGGCACCGATTGCCAGCCCATGTCGGCCTGATGAGCTGCCATGGCTTTGAAAAACTGGCGCCACAATTGCAATGAGTGCTATTAATAAACTTAGATAGGTAGTAATTACTCTGCGTAGTGCAACACTTAATAAGAGAATAATTCCAATTATTTGAACTATATAACTCTTACCGATTGCAGTCTGAGTTAGATAAGAGCGAATTACTGTTAGATCAAATGATGATGCCAATGGTTGCTGAAGTAAATAAGAGATTTGTATCAAAATAAACGCAAAAGTTGTAAGTAGCCAAGTTAAAAGAAAGGCCTTGGTTTTCTTAACCAGTTTTATATTAGTAATACCACCTTTTATATCTGAATCTAGAAAACTAAGCGTTAGTAATAAACCAATACTTAATACTCCCGTTAGCTGCATTAAGCCTTTACTTATTGGCGATAAAATCTCTATCAATTAATCACTCACCTATTTTAGGAATTTCCTACTATTACTCTTTCGGATAGGTGGCTTTCTAACTTTTGCTGGTGCTTTAAATGTTTGCTTTGCATACCTAGATAGAAATATTAAAATAATAAATGCAAAAATTAGTAGGGCAATCACAAATATATCGGTAGTACGGTTTGCAGTTGGGGTACTCACCTCACTCTGAGATGGTGTTGGGGTAGGCAGTGTCATTTCAGCTGGTGCGTTATAAAGAAAAGTAAAACTGCTAACAGTTGGCACGTCTGCAATTGCCATTATTGTGTAAGAGACTGTGTAAAGTCCTGAAACAGTTAGTGGCTTTAAGCCAACCATTAAAACTTGTCCTTGAATTTGTACAGACCCATCATCTACCCGTACACCATTTCGATCAGTAACAGTCATTTCATTAGCCACATCTAAAAGTTCAGCGCTTGCTTTTATGGTAACTGCAGTTGGCGCAACACTTAATACAGAACCGGCAGTAGGTGATGTACTCACAATTGAAGTTGAAAAAGCTGGTGCGATTGAAATGACAGAAAACATCAAGGCGGTAAGTAATTGAAATCCCCGCTTCATTTCGCTGCCCCTCATCTTCAGTTAGCCCTTATCTTCCCACCTGCTTAAGATTATCTCCTATGCCAACCTATGAGTACCTGTGTAATAAATGTGAGCATGCTTTCGAAGTAGTCCAGTCATTTACTGAGGCTGCTATCGAGGTTTGCCCAAAATGTAGCGGTGAGGTTCGTAAGGTATATAACAATGTTGGGGTTGTCTTTAAAGGCAGCGGATTTTACAAAACAGATTCAAGGTCATCACCAGTTACAAAAAGTGAGAAGCCTGCTGATAAAACTGAAAGTAAGCCAGAGAAAAAAGTTGAAAAGAAGGTAGTGCCAAAAGCTGAGAATTAATTGTGATGAGGTGGTTTATCTTGTTTAATCTCATCATCTCGACGGGTATCAATTTCTAGATCAACTTCATCACTAGTTATCTTAGGTAAAAGTGGGTGATTAACTTCACCTGATACCAAATCAGTAATTTTTTTTGATTCTTTATCTCTATTCATTAGAATATGAGTCTACCTAACACTTGTGTAAAATTGATGAAAAGGTGATCATGTTTGAGAAATTAGGCTCAGCTATCGTGCGCCGCAAGAAATTTATTTTTGCATTATTCGTAGCAGCAATAATCGCCTCTGGAGGAATTGGTTCAGCCGTCTTTGGAAAGTTAGAAAGCGGTGGCTACTCAGACTTAAATAGTGATTCAGCCAAAGCCTTTGAATATTTAACTGATGTTTTTAAAGTAAAAGAGCCAGTCGTTGTCCTAGTAGTTGAAACAAAAGATGGACTAACAAAGCCTGAATCAGTGGCAGCTGCAACAAAACTTGAACAGGAAATTAAATCTATCCCAGGGGTTGAATCAACTCTTTCTTACTGGTCTGCAGGGGGTGCGCCATCACTTAAAAGTAGTGATGGAAATTCAGCATTCCTTTTTATCTATAGCAAGAGTGTTGAATGGGAAGCTATTGAAAGCTTAGGTGAGCAAGTTGGAAAAAAATATGATGGTAATTATGAAAATTTAAGAATTTATGCCAGCGGAACTGGTGTATTTGCTAGTGCTATTAATAAGAAAATTGCTGATGATATAAAGCTCTCTGAAGCTATTTCAATTCCATTAACCTTTATTTTATTAGTATTTGTGTTCGGAGGCCTTGTCGCAAGTGGTATGCCCCTTTTGGTGGGAGTATCAGCGATTCTAGGTTCATTCTTAGTTATGTACCTATTAACTCTTTTCACTGGTGTAAGTATCTTTGCATTAAACCTAATTACCGGACTAGGCCTTGGATTAGGCATCGATTACTCACTTCTAATCGTTAATAGATTCCGAGAAGAATTACATGCTGGTAAATCAGTAGATGAAGCAATTAAGCGGACAGTAAGCACTGCTGGTAAAACTGTGTTTTATTCAGGATTAACAATTGTAATTACGCTGGCTTCACTGATGCTATTCCCACTTATGTTTTTAAAATCATTTGGTTATGCCGGCGTAACTGTTGTAATAATGGCCGTGTTAGGTTCACTTGTTGCACTACCAGCGCTGTTAGCAATCTTAGGAAAGAATATTGATAAAGCAGTTATACGTAAGAGTGCAATAACCCCTAAAGAAGATGGTAGATGGGCACAGACTGCTCGTTTTGTTATGCGCAGGCCTTTAGCAGTTGTGGTTTTATCTCTAGTTTTTCTTTCTATATTGGCTGCGCCAATTAAGAATATTGTTTTCTCACAAGTTGATTCAAGAGTTTTACCTGCTAATAATCCAGCGGCATTTGCCTCAAAAATTATTTCAGATCGTTTTCCAGGACAAGAAGGAAATCCAGTTGAAATTGTTATACCAAAGGGTGCGTTAGTTCAGCCAGAGGTAACTAAATATATTTCTGAAGTCGCTAAAGTAGATGGCATTGTCCGAGTCTCACAACCACAAATTTTTGGTGATGATCTACGCATTACCGCAGTACATTCAATGCCGCCAAGAACATTAAAAGGTGAATCACTTATTAAAGATATCCGCGAAATAAAATCACCCGAGGGAACATTAATTGGCGGAATTGCTGCAGATTATGCAGACACCCAAATTGGTATTGCAAAAACTATGCCGTGGGCACTAACTTGGATCGCAATAGGTGTTTTAATTTTATTATTTGTATTTACTGGATCAATTATCTTGCCAATTAAGGCTGTAATCTTAAATATTTTATCCCTCGCCGCTACTTTAGGAGCCATCACCTGGATTTTTGTTGATGGGCATTTGCGATGGCTAGTTGGTGATTTCACCGTTACTGGCGCAGTTGATACTGGCTCAATTATCTTAGTAGCAGTTGTGGCCTTTGGATTATCGATGGACTATGAGTTATTTTTACTATCTCGAATTAAAGAGGAGCATGACGCTGGTAAATCAAACATTGAATCAGTTGCAATTGGCTTACAGCGCTCAGCGCGAATTATTACAGCAGCAGCTGGACTGTTAGCAATTGTTTTTGCTTCTTTCATAATAAGTGGTGTCACCTCAATTAAAATGCTTGGCTTTGGTGTGGCATTTGCAATTCTTTTAGATGCAACATTAGTTCGTGCACTATTAGTGCCAGCATTAATGAGATTATTTGGTGAGCGTAATTGGTGGGCACCTAAATCTATGAAACGTTTTACAATTAATCACTAACTTATTGCGTCCCCGGCGGGAGTTGAACCTGCGACCTACCGCTTAGGAGGCGGTTGCTCTATCCACTGAGCTACGGGGACAATATTTAATTTTTTCTTAAAAATTTATTAATAGATTAATTCTAATTTAAATCATTAATAATTGAAAACAATTGCATAAACATGCGTAGATTTGTCATTAAATTAACGCTGAGATAGACTAACAATAATTCGTTTGGAGTTAAATATCATGAAGGCCCTCGTTATAGGCGCCGGTGGAGTTGGTAGGGCGATTGCAAATATCGCATCACGTCGTTCATTTATTGAATCTATGGTGATTGCTGATCGCACACTATCTCGTGCCGAAGAGGCGGTTGCCCGTGTTAAAGATTCACGCTTTTCTGCTGCAATGGTTAATGCTGCCGAGCTTGAAGATATTAGAGAGTTAATTCGTAAAGCAGATCCTGATGTAGTAATTAACGCAGTTGATCCTAGATTTGTTATGCCAATCTTTTTAGCTTGTGAGATTGAAAATACCAATTACATAGATATGGCGATGTCACTTTCTCGTAAGCACCCGCATTACCCATTTACCGAAACTGGAGTGAAGTTAGGCGATGAGCAGTTTGCTCGTGACTTTAACTGGGATGCGCGAAAAATCTATGCCCTAATCGGTATGGGTGTTGAGCCAGGTATGAGTGATATTTTTGCAAAGTATGCAAGTGAGCATTTATTTAGCCGAATTGATTCCTGCACAATATTAGATGGTTCTAATTTAAGAGTTGAGGGTTATGACTTTGCGCCATCTTTTTCAATCTGGACCACTATTGAAGAGTGTCTAAACCCACCATTAGTTTGGGAAGATGGTCGCGGTTGGTATACCACCACACCATTTTCAGAGCTTGAAATTTTTGATTTCCCAGAAGGTATTGGTCCTGTTGAGTGCGTGAATGTTGAGCACGAAGAGGTAGTTCTAATTCCACAAAAAATTGATGCTAAAAAAGTTAACTTTAAGTACGGCTTAGGCGCTGAGTTCATTACTATCTTAAAAACAATCAACATGCTTGGTATGGATCGTAAGGAAACTGTTGATGTGCAAGGAGTTTCAGTATCACCACGAGATCTATTAACTGCGTCCCTGCCGGATCCAGGAACTTTAGGTGAACGTATGCGCGGTAAGACCTGTGCTGGTGCTTTAATTAAAGGTTTAGATAAAGAAGGAAATCCAAAAGCTTGTTACATCTATAACGTTGTTGATAACGCATGGTCAATGAAGGAGTTTGGTGATCAAGCAGTTGTCTGGCAGACCGCAATTAATCCAGTTATTGCAATGGAGTTAATTCAAAATGGTACCTGGAAACCTTTAGGTGTTAATGGACCTGAGTGGTTTGAGTCAAAACCATTCTTAGATCTACTAGAAGAGTATGGAACCTCTTGGCATATTCGCGATGAGGACACATCAGGTATTAAAAAGTAAGGTGTAAAAAGTATGGCAATAGCATTAGTAACTGGAGCAAGTTCTGGAATTGGCTTAGCTTATGCAAGACTGCTTGCAAGAGAAGGATTTGATTTAGTAATAATTGCTAGAGATCTTCCTAGATTAAACAAGATAGCAAAAGAGCTAAATAAAGCTTATAAAATTAAAGTCCAGACATTAAAAGCTGACTTAACAAAGCCAGCACAATTAGCCAAAGTTGAGAGCAGATTGGCAAATAAGGTTAATCCCATTGCAGTTTTAATCAATAATGCTGGATTTGGTATTAAGCAGAGCTTTATTGATAGTGATTTAAAGCGGGAGCAAGAGTTGCTAGATGTTTTAGTTACCGCTCCGATGCGGTTAACTCACGCAGCATTACCAAACATGATTAAACAAGATAATGGCGTAGTTGTTAATGTTAGTTCAATTGCGAGTTGGATAGCTGGTGGTACATATAGCGCAGCAAAATCATACTTAACTGTTTTCTCTGAGTATTTAAATAATGAACTTAAAGGCACAAAAATAAAAGTTAGTGCACTTTGTCCTGGCTTTACCCGAACTGAATTTCACGAAAGAGGCAAAATGAGAATGAGCGGACTGCCAAATTTCATGTGGTTAGATGCTGATAAATTAGTTGCTAAATCTTGGAAGGATGCTCAAAAAAATAAATCTGTATCTGTTCCTGGTCTGCAATATAAATTACTTGCTCTCACCGCCCAGTACGCACCACGGCCTTTAGTTAGAAAAATTGGAATTAATGTTCGCAGAAAGCAGCGATAAACTAATTTATTGTTAAGGCTTTACTTGTTGCAGTAAATTTAATTGATCTAAGCGCTGAAGTAGCTGGGCCAACTTTTAGTGCACCATTTAAAGCAAATACAGATCCATGACCTGGAGCGTTACAACTCCAACCATCACTACTATTAGTAACGATCACACCCGCATGAGGACAAGCAAGATTAATTACTGAAAAACCTTTTACAGATTTTGAGGTTCTAACTACCGCTACTTTTCCATACTTTTTTATACTTAATTCAAGTAGGCCGCCAACATTAGACAGAGTTTTATTTGCTGCCAAGTCAATAACAGTCTTGCCATTTTTTAAGGTTTTAACTCCGGTTGCAGCAACGGCAGGCAGCGCAGTTAAGGCTGCAACAGCTGCGCTTCCACAAATAAATGAACGTCTGGTGAGTGCCTGCACTTAAACCTTTCTGAAACTATAAAATTTAGTAAAAAGTAATTTTACTATTTGCTGTGAACAATTCGAAATTATACCTGAGGCTAAAGTGGGTTACCGGTGGATTTCTTGTGATCCACCTGATACTCAGGCTAATTTATGCTCAACCTAATATTTATATCGACCTAATTTTATTTAATTTAATTGGCCTGATGGCTTCTGCCATCGCCTTTAAAGCACCCTTAGTAACAGATCGAGTTGTTGCAGCCACGATCGGATCAGGGCTTGTGATCTGGAGTATTGGTTCATTCCTATCTACTTGGGGTTCATTTTATGAATTAACACTTGCCCTTTGGCTACCTGAG
>Ga0208227_1000328_pt1 | contig 12817 bp, 14 predicted proteins | sample LakMenEpi13Jun11_FD_150692 | JGI IMG/M metagenome (GOLD analysis project Ga0208227, IMG submission 150692) | Freshwater microbial communities from Lake Mendota, WI - 13JUN2011 deep hole epilimnion (SPAdes) | ecosystem: Environmental > Aquatic > Freshwater > Lake > Epilimnion/Euphotic zone ...
CGAGCCGGTCGCTCCCCTTTGCTTCTCCAATGAGGACGACATCACCTGGACGTAGCCGAGCAAACTGGGCTTCCACATCGGGTGCAATCTTGTTCTTTTGGTTTCCTTTGCGATAACTCTCGATATCGCCATAATCGCTAATTGATTGCTCGCGCAATCGTTGTTCCTCTTTCCCACGACGGGCGATGCGAGCTTGAATCTCTACGATTTCGCGACCTGATTGGAACTGTGCAAAGGACAGGTTCAGCAAGTGACGTGCTTGAACACGACTTGTGGTGCGAATCAAATTGGCTGCCATGTTGTACGTGGGGCGAAAGGCGGAATTCAGGACGAATGAACGGCTTGACACTAAGGCGGCTACTTGTTCAAAGGTGACGAAAGGATTCCACAAAGTGAGGGCGTGTCCGACCGTATCTAGACCTCGCCTACCAGCTCGACCCGTGAGTTGCGAGAAGTCGGATGGCTTAAGAATCTGGTGCGTTTCACCGTTGTACTTGGTGATCTTGTCGAGCACCACAGCACGTGCTGGCATGTTGATTCCAACAGCAAGGGTTTCTGTTGCGAACACCACTTTCACCAAACCTTGCGCAAAGCACTCCTCCACAGCCTCTTTGAAACTTGGAACAAGCCCCGCATGATGGACGCCAATACCTGCTTCTAACTGACGTAGGAACCGCGTGTAATTCAACGCGGCCAGATCATCGTCGGTAAACGCTTCGACGTGACTCTCCAGAATGCTCGCAATAACTTCTCGCTCCTGTTTGGTAGTAAAGGAAATTCCTAGTTTCAAACAGGAGTGTGCAGCCTCATCGCATTGATTTCTGCTGAAAATGAAATAAATCGCGGGAAGCAAATCATCTTCCTGCAGTTGCATCAATACGTCAGGTCGATTAGGTGTGAAGAAGCGACTTGGTGGGCCAGATTGTCTGCCTCGAGATCCGTAGGGATGTTGTTTCTTTGAGCGCGGCGCGGACATCGCCTCAATCTTGGACACTTGCTCGTTGGGTTTCCCGCCCACAATGGTGTCAAACACCCGTAACTGATTGGTGGTCTTGTCGCCAACAACGTAGTGATTTGTGAGTTCTACAGGACGCTTGCTTTCAACAATTGGTTTCGTGGGTCCGCGCACAGTGGTCAACCATTCGCATAACTCGTCGGCATTGCTCACTGTTGCTGAAAGGCACACCAGTTGAACAGTTGGGTCGAGATGGATAATCACTTCTTCCCAGACTGGCCCCCGATATGCATCTTGAAGAAAGTGAACTTCATCTAAAACGACAACACCAAGATTGTCAACATTTGATGATCGCGCATAAATCATGTTGCGCAGAACTTCGGTGGTCATTACGACGATAGGAGCCTGAGCATTAATGCTGTTGTCCCCTGTTAGTAATCCGACTTCGTTGCTTCCGTACAGCTTCACGAGTTCATGGAACTTCTGGTTAGACAGAGCTTTAATTGGCGCGGTGTAAAAAGCACGCTTGCCATGCTTCCTTGCTAGGCCAATTGCGTATTCGGCAACAACCGTCTTCCCGGAGCCAGTTGGGGCTGCTACCAGCACGCTTTCCCCGGCATCTATGCAGTCAAATGCCTGAATCTGAAAGGTATCAAGTTCAAATGTGTAAGCACTCGTCAGTGATGTGCGATGAGGAGATGTCACAGCGAACTATTCGCCATCGGGTGAACGCTTCTTCTTTCGTCGCTGCGCAATGAATCCAATGAGAACAGCAACAAGAAACAACAGCGTCATGGGAATGGCAAGCGCCATCATTGAAATTGGGTCTCCACTGGGCGTGACAACTGCAGCAATCAAGAACGTGCCCATAAATGAATAGCGCCACTGCTTAATCAAGGTTTGCGGAGTAACCACACCTACTAGTTGCAAAAAAACCACAAGTACGGGCACGAGAAAACCAGCCCCGAACGCGAGCACCATCATCGCTACAAGACTTATGTATTTTGAGATCTGATACGTCTGTTCAACGCCTGCGCCAGACCATGCGATGAGAAATTCAAGAGCCTTATCTAGTGTCCAATACGCAAGCCACGCTCCAGTGAGGAAGAGAATCACTGAAGTAACAATGAACGGAATGGAGTACTTCTTTTCCTGCTTATTCAACGCAGGAACTATGAACTTCCACAACTGCCACATGATGACGGGAAGCGCGATGATGAGGCCGCCATACCCAGCAATACGCATACGCGCAGATAAGCCTTCGATTGGTCCCAATGTGAACAACGTTCCGTCGCAATTGAAGTCAGGCCGTGTTGAACAAATATTGCGATACGGCTGAGTGAGAAAACGAAGGAACTGATCATAGAAAACCAAAATCACTATTGAACCGGTGGCGACAGCAAGCATCATGCGCACCAGTCGCATTCGCAGTTCGGCAAGATGACCGAAAATGGTCAGACCGCCAGCTGGGTTGGACGGCTGTTGTCTCCGCAGGCTGACCATTATTTCTCAGACTCCGGAGTCGATTCAGGAAGACCAATTTCAAAAGGAATGAATTTAGGTTCGAACTCTGTGTCAGGTTCTTCTGTTGGAAGATTAGGCGCATCATGGTCAAACTTGGTGGCGTCACGGAGAGTGCTGTTCACCTGTTGGCTTGCAGAATCGAACATCGTCTTGTAACCCTGCGCAGTTTCCTTCAGGTCGCCGATGGTGTCACCAAATGCGCCCTTGAACTCAGATTGTGCGTCGGTGGTAATCCGCTTGAATTCACCATAGAGCTTTCCCGCTTTGCGAATGACACCTGGAAGTTTTTCAGGTCCCAAAATCACGAGACCCAAGATCATCAGGAAGAAGATCTCGCTTCCAGAGAAATTAAACACCTCGTCAGTCTAAACCTTGATCTATCTGACAGTGCGTAGCATGGCGTTGTGCAAGAGCGCATTTCGCCCCTTATTGATAGGCAAATCACCTTCGCCCACCGTGGGGCTCGGGCCCATCTTCCTGAAAACACTATTGATGCATTTGAACTTGCAATTCGGTTGGGTGCTACTGGTCTCGAATCCGACACATGGCTGAGTCGAGATGGAATTGCCGTGTTGGATCACGATGGTGTGGTGAAAGGAAAAGTCCGTAACAAACCGATTGGCATGTTTAACCGCAGTGAATTGCCCGTCTGGATACCATCGCTTGCCGATTTGTATCAGCGCTGTGGCTCTGAAGTGCACCTCAGTTTGGACATCAAGGACATCAACAGCATGGGTGCAGTTGTGCGCACGATGGTTGAATCAGGCAACCCGGAAAAGACTTGGTTGTGTCATCCCGATTTGGCGTTCTTAGAACAATGGGTTGGACGTGTTGCGGGTGCGAATCTTGTGCACTCAACGCGACTTAAAGCAATGCTCAAGGGACCGGAACGACATGCCGCAACTCTGCGAGACATGGGGATTTCAACTGTCAACATGCCATTTCCCGATTGGAATGGTGGTCTTGTTGCGCTGTTTCATCGCTTCAACATTTTGTGCTTTGGTTGGAATCTGCAGTATCCCGAAGTGCTCACGACGGGATTGCGCATGGGTTTGGACGGAATCTTCAGTGATTGGCCCGACAGGGCATCTGATGCAATGAACAGACTTGACGGCTGAACTTACAGCCAGTGAAAAGAGCCGAGCGGCCAAATAATGACAAAGGCTCGTCCAACAACTAGGTCTTCCTCGATAGTTCCAAACATCCTGCTGTCAAATGACTGCGGACGATTGTCACCCATGACGAACAAGTGTCCTGGCTCGACAATGGTTGACGCCATTTCAGGAACACGACAACGATCATCCAGATTCGACTGTGCGAGGTCATAATCGTTGAGATATGGCTCTGCAACAACGCTGCCATTAACCGAAACCACACACTTTGAAATGGAAACGGTGTCGCCCGCTACACCGATGACGCGCTTGATCAGATCATCGTGTTGCACCTCCACTCCATCGGTTGTCACCCGATCAAACACAACAACATCTCCACGACGAATATCTTGCAAGCGATAGGAAAGCTTGTTTACGAGCACACGGTTATCTTGGAACATCGTTGATTCCATGCTCGGTCCACTGATGTAGAACTGCTGCAACACAAAACCGCGTACGACAAAAGCAATCAGTAATGCCACACCGATAACGGTGATCCATTCCCGGATTGCAGCCAGTCCAGGTTTTGAGTTGGATTCAACAACGTCCGACATGAATTACCAACCTAGCAAGCCAGACTGAAGTTACAGCGAGTCAATAAGCCGTTGCACTCTGTCGTCAACCGATTGAAACGGGTCCTTGCAGACCACAGTTTTAGGTGTCTCATCGTTCAATTTCAAATGCACCCAATCAACTGTGAAGTCGCGCTTAGTCAGTTTCGCCTGTCTGATGAAATCGCCGCGCAACTTTGCGCGAGTTGTTTGAGGTGGGTGGGTCTTGGCGTTTTCAATATCACTCGGAAGACAAATAGTTTCAACCGAACCATGCTGTTGAAGGCCATAGAACACTCCTCTGTCCCGCTTGATGTCGTGATATTGGATATCAAGCATTTGTGTCCTGGCATCATCAAGTGGAAGTTGGTGCCGGGATCTGAACCCTTCGACTAGGTGGTACTTAATCACCCAATCAACTTCTCGATTGAGCTTCAATGGATCATCTGCGATTGTCGTGATGCAGTGCTTCCACATCTCTAGAGCACGCTGTTCCTCGTTGTTAAATCCTCGAGTTTCAGAGAACGAAATTGCCTTCTGCAGGAGTTCTTGCTGTATCTCGAGGGCTGACCACTCTTTGCCGCTCGCCAACTTCACTTTCTTGCGACAGGTAATGTCATGGCTGATATCGCGAATTGCACGTGCCGGATTGTCAAGGGTCAGGTCTTTAAGGTTGAATTCGCTGTCTTCCAACATCCTCAGCACGCACATCGCTGATCCAATTTTTACGAAGGTGGTGTACTCACTCATATTTGAATCACCAACAATCACGTGCAGTCGACGGTAAAGATCGGAATCAGCATGTGGCTCATCGCGGGTATTGATGATTGGTCTACTGCGTGTTGTTGCAGAACTCACTCCGTCCCAAATGTGTTCAGCCCTTTGGGCAATTGAAAAAATGGGGCCACGTGCGGTCTGCAGAATATGCCCAGCGCCGCAAAAAATCTGTCGAGAGATGAGGAAAGGTATGAACTGCATGTTGTAGTCGACTAGATCACTACTGCGACGCGTGAGGAAATTTTCGTGGCACCCGTAACTGTTTCCGGCGAAGTCGAGATTGTTCTTGAATAGATACACCGTGCCGCGGATTCCTTCTTCGCGAAGGCGTTCCTCTGCGCCAAACTGCAGATCCTGCATGATTAGCTCGCCTGCCTTATCTTGGGCGACAACCTCGTAAATCGAATCACATTCAGCAGTTGCGTATTCGGGATGGCTGCCAACGTCGAGATACAAACGCGAACCATTCTCCATGAAGACGTTTGAACTGCGTCCCCAGGCCACCACGTTGCGAAATAAATAGCGAGAAATCTCATCGGGGCTCAATCGACGCTGACCCCGCAACGTGCACGTTGCGCCGTACTCGGTTTCAATCCCGAATATGCGCCGATCCATGAGTGTTAGTCAAGCAGCGTTGCAAGTGCTTCTTCGGAAAGACGCTTGAAACATCGTCGACTGCTGTTGCGCTGTAACTGGGTTACTTCAAGGTCGCTTGCTTGCAATTTTCGATCATCAGATGAAAGAGCGGTGCGGGCAAGATTGCAAGCATCCTTCATCGTTAAATCAGGCTTGAAGGCGGCTGCCACTTTGTTCTTTATCGTGTCGGTATCTCCACCGATGACGATGAACGGTTTTTCATCAATTACGGTTCCGTCATACATGATGTGAAACAGTTGATCTCCGGCAGATGTAGTACCGAGCTCTGCAACGAGAATCTCTACCTCAAGTGGCTTTACTTCATGAGTGAACGTTTGCCCAATGATCTGCGCGTATTGATTAGCAAGACTTCGAGCATCAACATCTTCGCGTGAGAACTGGTAGCCCTTTAGGTCTGCAGATCTCACTCCGAGTACTCGTAGCGAATCGAATTCGTTATATTTGCCAACACCTGCAAAGGCAATGCGATCGTAAATCTCGCTCGATTTGCGAAGGGTGTTTGAAGGGTTCTCCGCAATAATCGCTATGCCCTCGTTGTATTGCAAAGCAACTAGCGATTTTCCCCTGGCGATTCCTTTACGTGCAAAGTCAGCGCGATCCTTCATCATTTGTTCTGGAGCTACGTAGTACGGCATGCTCATCGCTGTTGCACTCCCGTTGTGATCGTCGAGTAAATAGAAGCCAATTCGGAGTCAGGCACGCGACTGAAACCATCCTTGGTAATGGAAGCAACTACGGGATAGATGCCTCTCAGCACATCGGGTCCACCCGTTGCGGAATCTGCATCAGATGCCTCCCATAGTGCCCGCGAAACCAATTCAATGGCTTCTTGAACACTGATGTCGCGACGCCACGAAACACGCAACACGGTTGACGCATGTAACTGGCCAGATCCAGTAGCAACAAAATCAAACTCCTCGTAACGGCCACCAGTTGCGTCGTAATCCCAGAGACGACCTTGCTCGATATGTGCGTCGTATCCAGCAAAAATAGGAACGACCATGAGACCCTGCATTGCTGCAGGCAAGTTATTTCTCACGAACATAGACAACTGGTTGGCTTTACCCTCTAGAGAAAGTGGCTGTCCTTCAACCTTTTCGTAATGTTCGATCTGCAATTGGAAAAGCTTGACCATTTCCATTGCGGGTCCCGCTGCACCGGCAATGGCTACGCCACTGAAATCATCTGCCTGCACTACTTTCTCCATGGATCGATGACTGATGAGATTTCCAGAAGTCGCTCTGCGATCCCCTGCCATCACCACGCCACCCGCACAACGAACTGCTACACACGTGGTTGCATGGGGAATATCAAGTTGGGAAACGTTTGCATAGTCGGCAAACGGAGAGAGCCCTACGCGCTTTAGTAACTCGCCAAAATTGGAGCCAGGGTCTTGATCAAGCGAGAAAACTGGAAACTTCATGATGGTCTCAGGCTAAGCCTATTGCCCGCCCTTTTGAACATAGCTCTTCACAAACTCTTCAGCGTTCTCTTCTAGGACTTCATCTATTTGATCCAGAATCGAATCAAGATCTGACTGAATTGGATCGTGCGCTTTGTTCTTTGACTCAACTTCAGCGTTCTCCGTTGCTCGGCGATCCTGATCGTGCTGTTTGAAAACTCGCTCACCCATGGCTACAGAGTACTACTCGGTAAATCCTGTTGACCAAGCAGGGCAAGCAATTCCTCGACGGTGGTACTCGAGTTGATGATTGTTTCGGTGAGTACGCGAGTGCCTTTGAGCGGTTCGTTCATGTACACCTTTTGCAGTGGGCGGTTTGCCACGTCAAACACGATGCTGTCCCAGTTGGCATTGACAATGTGCTTAAACCATTTATCAACTACTCGTCCGCGAAAGAAAGCTCTCGTCGTGTCAGGGGGTTGCTGAGCGGCCTGAGCAATTGACTTATGGTCGAACAGTTCATGCAAACTCAGTTTTGTTGCGAGGCACACTTCCGGGTTAAGTGAGTGATACATCAAATCGATGGCCTTCAGACGTGAGTCAGAATCAGGTAAGGAATGTCGCTTCCTGGTGCCGTTCACCAATTGAAGCTTTGCGATCCAGTCAATCTTTTTGACAAGAGAACTTGGTTGAGAGACCAAGAGGTGCAATGTCTGTTCCCAATCAAGCAAGATTTGCTGCGCCTCATCGTGGCTGATACCACAATAAGCACTCTTCTCAACGTACGCTCTCGCAGCAGCGCATAGTTCGCCCTGAATTGCCAGTGCTGTCATACGCGATCCATCTGCCATCAGAACTTGTTCAGTCATCGAAATGTCTCGACTAATTTGCTTAATTGCGTGCACAGGATGAGCAATGAGCAAATGTTGAGGAAACATGCCATCCTCAATCATTGATAGCACTAGTGCGGTTGTCCCGAGTTTGAGATACGTGGCGAACTGGCTCATGTTCGCGTCACCAACGATGACATGCAAACGTCGATACTTCTGTGCATCGCAATGCGGTTCGTCTCGCGTATTGACAATTGGTCGCTTCATAGTCGTTTCTAAACCGACCAACTCTTCAAAGAAATCTGCGCGTTGACTGATCTGGAAGCCTGACTGATCGACAACACCTGTGGGAGTCTCGTGTCCAACCTTTCCGGAACCACAAAAGACCTGACGAGTGACAAAATGCGTGGTGATGAAAGCAGCAAGTTTCGCAAACGGCAGATGACGATCAATCAAGTAGTTCTCGTGACACCCGTAGCTGTTGCCTTTGCCGTCAGAGTTGTTCTTGTACAGGTCTATGCGAACACCCTGTGGAAGTCGCTCGTTTGCCTTGTTCATGCTTTCGCGAAGAATGAATTCGCCAGCAACGTCAAACAGCACGGCATCGCGAATTGTCGCGCACTCCGGGCTGGAGTATTCGGGGTGTGCATGATCAACGTAGTAACGCGCTCCGTTTGACAACACGGTATTGATCATCTTCGAATCAATTACTGGATCGAGGTAATCATCAAGATTGACGCCCCGCGCATCTCGAGATGGGCTTTCATGACTTGCATCAAATGAAGCAAAAGCCCACGACGAGTCCTTGTATGCGCTCACAATAAGTGAAGAGGCCGTGATTGGGTCTACTTCTGCTCCACTGAGCAAGATTCCGTACTCAGTTTCAATTCCACAGACCTTCGGAGTTGCCACTTATAGGTACTGCCCCGTCGCAGCGCGCTCAATTTCTTTGCCGCCGACTAATTCGTCCCCACCGTCTCCGTGAGTCGTGATCGTTCGGATGTACACGATGCGTTCACCTTTGCGCCCTGAAATCTTTGCCCAATCATCTGGGTTGGTGGTATTTGGCAAATCCTCATGCTCTAGAAACTCATCAGCAACTGAACTGATCAAATCTGACGTGATGATGCCGCCGTCGCCACCATCTATACGACGCTTGATCGCCTTCTTCTTCGCTCGCCGAACGATGTTTTCAAGCATCGCTCCCGAGAGGAAGTCTTTGTACAAGAGTTCCTCTTTTTCGCCATTCTGATACGTAATTTCAAGAAAACGATTCTCGGCCGTTTCGGCAAAAATACGGTCAATAGTCAATTCAACAATGTCAGCAATCTGGCACTCCTCTCCGAATGGAAGATCGTTGGAGAGATAACGCAGAAGAATCTGTTGAGCCGCATTGCGATTTGGGCGATCAACTCGAATCTTCACATCCAATCGACCCGGGCGAAGAATGGCTGGGTCGATTAAGTCTTCTCGATTAGTTGCGCCAATGATGATGACATTCTGCAGTTTGTCTGCACCGTCGATTTCAGCAAGTAACTGCGGAACGATGGTTGACTCCATGTCCGAAGAAACACCTGTACCGCGTGTTCGGAACATTGAATCCATTTCATCGAAAAAGATAATGACAGGCCAACCTTCTTCACTCTTCTCGCGCGCTCTCTGAAACACCAATCGAATCTGACGCTCTGTCTCGCCCACGTACTTATTGAGTAGTTCAGGTCCTTTGATGTTGATGAAATACGAACGACCTTTATCGTCTCCAGTTTTCGCAGCAACACGTTGAGCAAGACTGTTTGCAACAGCTTTAGCAATGAGAGTCTTTCCGCAACCTGGCGGGCCGTACAACAGAATTCCCTTTGGTGCTGGCAGCTGATACTCCGCGAAGAGATCGGCATGCAGGAACGGAAGTTCTACTGCATCGCGAATCTTTTCAATCTGATCGTCCAGTCCACCGATGTCTGCAAAGGTGACATTTGGAACATGTTCAAGTAAGAGATGTTCCACTTCAGGTTGCAGCAATCTTTCGAGAAGCAGATTTGATCGTGAGTCAAGTCGCAGTAAATCGCCCGAACGCAAGTTGGCTCCGCGCAACGAATCAGATAGCTCGCACACTCGTTCGTCATCGCCGCGGAACGACACGATGGCGCGAATCCCATCTTCAAGAACCTTGGTCAGTGTGACAACGTCGCCAGCGTGTTCTGGGTGACGCGCTTCAACAATGCTCATCGAATCATTGAGTAACACCTCTGATCCGAGTTCGATGGTGTCACAGTCAATGTTGCCTCCTACTGAGACGCGAAGTTTTCGGCCGTTCACCAACACATCAAACTGGTCATCAAGATTCCGGCCCACCACGATCCCGTACGGGCTGGGTGGACGCGTGAGCTTCTCCACTCGCTCACCGAGCTGCACCACTTCCTCACGAAGTTCACGGAGCGCATATTCCAGCCGATGGTTCTTCTCCACCTCAGCGCTGAGTTTTTGGGCAAGCGCGTCCCCGACTAGTGCGGACTCGTTTGGTTGGTTATCTGCCAAGAATTACCCCATTCCGATCAATGCACTTGTAAACCTAGCCATTCTGACCCTCGGAACACTTAGGGATGTTCAAATTCACAAGGCAAAAGTTCGCCCGCCACGATCGGGAGAATGTAGTCTGTGCTCTGAATTAGTCATCAAATAATTGCTGAAGGAGTACATGACATGAAGGTCTGGATTGATCAAGATCTCTGCACCGGAGACGGACTGTGCGAGGAAATTGCACCAGATGTGTTCACGTTGCTCGATGACGGACTCGCTTATGTTCGCGAAAAGGACAAGATCTTCGCAACAGCCAAGGGCAACGCTCAAGGCGCAGAAGGCATGGCAAACTTTGAAGACAAGTTGATGGACGCTGTTATTGAATCCGCCGAGGAATGCCCCGGCGAATGCATCTTCATCGAGCCTTAATCGCTCGTTTGCTCCATTGACACGGCGTTATCGCCGATATAGCGAGCAACAGTAAGAAACGCAGTGTGGGCAACCATTCTGTGGTCTGGTCTCACCGCCATTCCTTCAATGTGCCATGTGCGGTGTAGTACTTCCATGGTGCGTGCTTCAATCCAGTAGTTGCCAAAGCACTGCCTCACCTGAACAGCCTGCGTGATACTCGGCGTGTACGCAACGAGCAGACCGCCCTTTCGAAGAACCTTCTCGGCATGTGGAACCACATTCCATGGTTCAGGCAAGTCGAGTACCACTCGATCGAAGTCCTGGCCATCAATGCCCTCGTATGCATCTCGGATCTGAACGTCGTAACGCTCAAGAGCTGCTTCGCCTAAGAACGAGCGAACATTTGACTGCGCACGATTGGCGAAATCCTCTCTCAATTCGTAACCCGTGATGTGAGCTCCGTATCGCAGCATGGTCATGGATAATGCACCGCTACCTACACCAGTTTCAAAGACGCGCATTCCCGGTCCGATGTCGGCAATCATGCATATTGGCGCAAGATCCTTCGGATAAATCACCTGCGCTCCACGGGGCATTTCCAGAACGAAATCTTCCAAGGTTGGTCGAAGGATCGAATAACTAGATCCTTTCGAGTTCGCAATGAGGGCACCCTCTTCAAGGCCAACAATCTGTGCGTGCGTAATGACGCCAGAGTGACTGTGGAACTCGCCCTTTTCGGAAAGAGTTGCGAGGTAACGACGCTTCTTGCTGTCGATGATGAGGACACGTTCCCCAAACTGAAAGGTTCGGATACTCATAGTGGTGAATCTTTCTTGCGGATGATTACTTCTTCATCCTTGCGTAGGCGAACGGTTGTGACACTTCTCTTGCGGCTTCGTTTACGTAACCACTTCAACGCTCGCCAAACAACTGGGATCCACCACAGCGAATCTCGTACGGATGACGCGTTGGGGGGTGTAGCTGACTTGTTACCTTCGGATTTCGAGGACACTGCGACGCTTTCTACCGCTTCTCCGACCAAATGCAAAAGCCACAATCACAACAACCCCACCAGCGATAGCTGCATATGTTGCAAGGGTTGATTTGTTGCGATCGGCAGTGCCTTGAATGTCATCTTGAAGCATTTTGAACTTGCCTTCAAGGTCGGCACGCGTGATCTTTGGTTCTGACGGTGTCACTACTTGGACCTATCGCTCAGTAGAAATGGCTTGCGGATTCGCGACTGTGAAAACACAACTAGGGCGACAGTCAGTAGCAAGACGATGAAGTACGGCGCCCAACTCAGACCGCTCGAACCTTCGAAAACTGTTGACTGCAAAAGTCGGAGCACCCCTATGAGAACGAACAGAAGACCAAGCAGAACGGAAATGCCGCCAATTGCTCCCCATGCCAGCCAACGACCTGTTCCCCGCAGCTCGCCGATGGTTTCCTGCTTCGCATAGGCGCGAACGAGGTCAAACAATTCAGTTATCGATGACCCAGTATTTAACGAAAGCACCCATTCATTCAACCAGCATGAAGGCTATTTTGGCGCAATCTCACCAGCTGTCGGACTACCCGAAAATCCGCCTAATGCATTGGAAAGTGCATTCCATATGGGCCTATACGAAGTTTGATTAGCCACGTTTGAACCATTGATTATGAGAGAAAATGTTGAAGCCTGGTTCTCTGAATATGGAACAAATCCAGACAGTGCTTTCGCGCCCGTCAAGGTGCCGGTTTTGCCTCGTAACTTGCCTGCACCAAGTGTGTCAGCGAGTACCTCGCGAAGTGTGCCCGACTGACTAGCAGTTGCTAGTCCTAGACCAACCGGTCCGAAGCCGCCGTCTCGAGCAAGCAAGGTCATCATCGAATTACATGTCAATCGATTACCGCGATCAAGTCCAGAACCATCGAAGAACTGCAACACATCAAGTGCAACACCCCATTCAACAAGCTTGGACTTCATCACTTCTAACCCAGCTTCACGAGTTCCAACACCTGAGGTAGCAAAACCAATTTCTTTCACTAACAATTCGGCT
>Ga0208227_1000346_pt1 | contig 12591 bp, 11 predicted proteins | sample LakMenEpi13Jun11_FD_150692 | JGI IMG/M metagenome (GOLD analysis project Ga0208227, IMG submission 150692) | Freshwater microbial communities from Lake Mendota, WI - 13JUN2011 deep hole epilimnion (SPAdes) | ecosystem: Environmental > Aquatic > Freshwater > Lake > Epilimnion/Euphotic zone ...
CGACGGGCTCCGAAGAGCTGGAGCCGCCGCATGCTGCAAGCACGGCGGAAAAGAGGACGGCTGCGAGGGTGACCTTTGTTGAACGTTGCATGAACCCATGATACGGACGCTTATTTGGCGTGGCTAGTTGTCCTCGCAACACTTTGGCCAGATTCAGTGGGGGTTTAGTCACACGGTTGGGCCAAGAGGGGCAGAGTACGATGAATGCGATGCTTGAACGGCCTCGCCCCGAAGAATTTGGCGCCAACTCTTGGCTTGTCGAAGAGATGTACGAGCGATTCCGCGAAGACCCAGCCTCTGTTGGCCCAACGTGGCAAGAGTTCTTTAGCGACTTCAAACCTGCCGGCGCCCCTAAGGCCGACTCCACCGCCGAAATCGTTCGCCCTGTTGCAGCGCCAACACCACAACCCGTCGCCACGTCGCCAGGTGTTGAGCCACCTGCACCACGAGTGGTGCTTGCAACCGAAATCATTCCAGACCCACCGGCCGAACCATTGCGTGGCGTGTCGGCAGCTATTGCCACCAACATGGAGAAGAGCCTTACGGTTCCAACCGCAACAAGTTTCCGCAATGTGCCAGCGAAATTGTTGGAAGTCAACCGCAAGGTAATGAACAACTACCGCGCGCGGGTTGGGCAAGGCAAAGTCAGTTTCACTCACATCATTGGTTACGCCATCGTTCGCGCAATTGCCGACAACGTGCCAAACATGAAGAACGGCTACACGGTTGATGCCGATGGCAAGCCAATGTTGCAGAAGCATTCGCACGTCAATATCGGTTTGGCCGTCGACGTGGACAAGGGCAAAGGCCAGCGCACACTTGTTGTTCCAGTGTTGCGCAACGCCGACACGCTCGACTTCGCGGGCTTCTTGCTTGCGTACGACGAAATCATTCGCAAGGTTCGTTCCAACAAACTGACAGTCGAAGATTTTCAGGGCGCCAATGTCAGCCTTACCAATCCAGGCACCATCGGCACTGTGCAATCGGTGCCACGCCTCATGCCCGGCCAAGGTGTCATTGTTGGCGTCGGCAGCATCGATTACCCCGCCGAGTTTCAGGGCAGCGACGAACGTTCACTTGTTCGTCTCGGCGTTTCAAAAGTGGTCACGGTTACCAGCACGTACGACCACCGCATCATTCAGGGCGCCGAGAGTGGCATGTTCCTCAAGTATGTGCACGAACTGCTGATTGGCGAGCACAACTTTTATCACGACGTGTTTCGCAGCCTTGGCGTTCCATACGAAGCAGTGCAATGGCATCAAGATTCCAACCTGCTCGACAGCGAAGACGCAATGCTCGACAAGCAAATGCAGGTTGCAACGCTCATTCGCGTTCACCGCGTGCGCGGTCACCTCATTGCCGACCTCGACCCGCTGCGCTGGAAAGAACCAGTCATGCCGCGCGAGTTGGATCCGGCAACGTATGGCCTCACCATTTGGGATCTCGACCGACAGTTTCTTACCGGCGGCATCGGCGGCGTTCGCAAATCCACACTTGGCGATTTGCTGGGCGTATTGCGAGACGCATACTGCCGCACCATCGGTGTGGAGTACATGCACATTCAAAACACCGACGAGCAGCGCTGGATTCAGGAGCGCGTCGAGGGCCACGGCGCCTTGGGTTTCATTCTCGACAAGAAGCGCGTGCTCGAGCGACTCAATGCAGCAGAAGCTTTCGAGAAATTCCTTGCTACTAAATACGTTGGTACGAAGCGCTTTGGTTTAGAGGGCGCCGAATCGGCCATCCCAATTCTCGACACCATCTTGTCGAGCGCAGCCGATTCGCAGATGCACGGCGCAGTGTTGGGCATGGCACACCGCGGCCGCCTCAACGTGCTTGGCAATGTGATGGGCAAGAGCTACGACCAAATCTTTAAAGAGTTCGAGGGCTATGTCGACCCATCGTCGGTGCAGGGCTCGGGCGACGTGAAATATCACCTTGGTGCAGTGGGCACATACGTTTCGCCGCATGGCGCGCAGCTACCCATCGAGTTGTCGGCAAACCCAAGCCACCTCGAAACTGTCGACCCAATCGTTCTGGGTATGGTGCGCGCAGCGCAAGACCACATCGAACCACCGCTTGCTTACAGCGTGTTGCCACTGATTATTCACGGCGACGCCGCGTTTTCGGGCCAGGGTGTTGTTGCCGAGTGTTTAGCAATGAGCGACACCAGCGGTTACCGCGTTGGCGGCACCATTCACCTCATCATTAACAACCAAATCGGTTTCACCACGTCGCCGCAGTACGCGCGTTCCTCGCAGTATTCAAGCGACGTTGCAAAAACGGTGCAGGCGCCAATCTTCCACGTCAATGGCGACGACCCAGAGGCATGCGTACGCGTTGCCAAGCTTGCCTTCGACTACCGACAGAAGTTCCATAAAGACGTCGTCATCGACATGATTTGCTACCGCCGCCACGGACACAACGAAGGCGACGACCCCAGCTACACCCAGCCACTCATGTACAAGGCAATCGCCGAGCGCCGCAGCGTTCGTAAGCTGTATGTAGAAACGTTGGTTAAGCGCGGCGACATCACCATCGAAGACGCCGAACAAGCACTGTCCGACTTCCAAAGCAAACTGCAAGGCGCACTAGACGACACCCGTGCGGCCAAGCCCGAGCCCGTCATTGCCGCCAAGCCACCTGCACCAATCGGCGTTTTGCCGCACGTTGCAACCGGCGTCAGCCGCGAAGTGCTCGACGGAATCTTCCGTCATCTCACCGAATACCCAGAAGGTTTCGCGCCGCACCCCAAGTTGGTCAAGCAGTTCGAACTTCGCGCGCAGCAGTACGAAACCCAACAAGATGTGGATTGGGCAACGGGCGAGGCCCTTGCATTCGGTTCACTCGTTGTTGAAGGCACTCCAGTTCGGTTGATGGGCGAGGACTCGCGCCGCGGCACGTTTAGCCAACGCCACTCCACGCTTGTGGATTACAACAACGAACAACGTTGGGTTCCAATCAACACGTTGCCAAACGCCAAGGCTCGCTTTTGGGTATACGACTCGCTACTTTCCGAATACGCAGCAGTTGGTTTCGAATACGGTTACGCGCACACCAACCACGAAACACTCGTGATGTGGGAAGCCCAGTTCGGCGACTTCGCAAACGGCGCACAAGTCATCATCGACCAATACATCGTTGCTGCCGAAGACAAGTGGGGCCAACAAAACAGCCTGGTGCTGTTGTTGCCACACGGCTACGAAGGCCAAGGCCCCGAACACTCGTCGGCACGCATGGAGCGCTTCTTGCAACTGTGTGCAGAAGACAACATTCAGGTCTGTTACCCAACTACGGCCGCGCAGTACTTCCACATGTTGCGCCGTCAGGTGCGCCGCGAAGTACGCAAGCCACTTGTTGTCATGACGCCGAAGCAACCGTTGCGCATGAAGGAAAGCCGTTCGCCAATTGCCGAGTTCACCACCGGTAGTTTCGAAGAAATCTTGGATGACCCAACCGTCACCGACAAATCAAAAATCACACGCATCGTGTTGTGCACGGGCAAGGTTGCATGGGACGCAATGGCCGAGCGCACCAAGCGCAATGCCAACGTGGCAGTCGTTCGTGTCGAGCAGTTGTACCCATTCCCAATTGCCGGCTTGCGCAGCATTTTGGCTACCTATCCAAATGCCAAACAGATGGTGTGGCTACAAGAAGAGCCAGAGAACATGGGCGCATGGCGCTTTGTTGATGCAATCGTGTGGCCAATGAAAAACGAGGGCTACGACTGGCGACATGTTGCTCGCGTCGAGTCGGGTAGCCCTGCAACCGGTTCTAAAGCAATTCACGACCAAGAGTTGGTCGATTTGATGGAGCAAACTTTCGCCCCTTGGTGAATTGAGGCCCCTCGGTAATTAGCGGTTTTACCGAACGAATGCCCTAAACACACCCATTGCACTTATCACGCTCAAGGTGAGAAAGCCAGCGAACTTATACATATCCTTGCGCATTGATTCCTTGGAATCACTGGTTTCCTTGCGCATCACATCCTTGAAGTCCGACATGTCCTTGCGCATCAATTCTCGGAATTCGAACATTTCCTTTCGCATCGATTCCCGGAATTCGAACATTTCTTCCTTGAACATTGTCTGCATTGTTTGGAATTGCAAATCAACTTTGTTGAATCGTCGGTCAACGAGGGTGGCGAGAGTGCGTAAGTCGTTGCGCGTTGCGGGTTCGTTAGGCCGTTGCTCAAAATTGTCGGCGAGGTTCTGATTAGGTTCGTTTTCCATGGCGCTTCCAGATGTATAGATATGCATGTGGGACATGTGTGCAAGGAATGTTGAAACTGACGTGAGAATTATTAATTTCTCGGTGCTCGGTGGATGCAGACCATTCGGTAGTTAGAGGTTTCACCGGAATGCCGCCGCAAAGATGCCAAGTGCGGTTAATCCGCAAAAGGTTAGGAAACCAGCGAATCTAAACATTTCTTTGCGCATTGCTTCCCTGAATTCAAACAGTTCTTCTTTAATCATTGTTTGCATCGTTTGAAATTGCGCATCAACTTTGTTGAAGCGTCTGTCGACGAGGGTGGCAAGAATGCGTAAGTCGTTGCGCGTTGCGGGTTCGTTTGGCCAATGCTCAAAGCTGTCGGCGAGGTTTTCTTCAGGTTCGTTTTCCATGGCACTTCCAGACATAAGAGTTTTCATATGGCACATGTGTGCGAGGAAGGCCGAAACCGACGTCTGAAGTGTGACATACCCCGTGCTTTGTCTGTCAAGTACCAATCGTCAAAGCCTGTACAGGCTTGGCGGTTCTAGGCCAGCGAGAAACCAAGCACGCCCGACAACTCGGCAAGTGCTTGCTCGGCGCCTGCCACCTTGATGGTGAGCATGCCCATTGCTGCCGCCGGCTTCAGGTTGATTCCCAAGTCGTCTAGGAACACGCACTCGTCGGGTTGCACGTTTACCGTTTCACACGCAATCTCATAAAAGCGTGGTTCAGGTTTGCGCACGCCAACTTTGCTCGACTCGATTACGGCGTCGAAGCGTGCAAGCACGGCGCGCATTTCGTCTTGTCGCTGGCGTTCGGCCGGGTCGGTTGCAACGGCTTGTTCGGTAAGCACGTTGTTGGTGAGGCACGCCAACACCAACCCCGACTGCTTGATCACATCTAGTGCTCGCACCATTTCGGGCCGAATCTCGCCATGCAGCAGCGCCAAAATGTCGGCGCCAGGAATGCGGTGTCCCAAGGCTTCGCTTTCCTCGGCAAACAACTGGTCAAATTGCGCAGGCGAGATGTCGGAGCGCTCCAATTTGGCCCACGCATTTTCGTGATGGTTCACGGTGTTGACAGAACGGATGAAATTGTGGGGGAGGCCATTGGCTGCCTCGTAGTGATTGAAGGCCTCAAAGGGGCTCGACAGAATGACCCCACCAAAATCAAAAAAGACAGCCCTAAGCACCCAATGAGCGTACGGGCTAAGGCATCACTCGGCGAGGGTCCACGGGCTGGTTGACTGTCCCCGTGCCAAAAAACGGTCCTAAGCATGTGGTGGTGGATGGGTCTAATTTGGCGACCGAGGGCCGAACCGCGCCCAGCCTCAAACAATTGAATGAGGCCGTCCTTTCGTACATGAACGAATTTCCCGACACCAAAGTGACGGTGGTGGTGGACGCAACGTTTGGTCATCGCATCGACAAGCGCGAAGTCACCGAATTTAATGAGGCAATCGACAACAACGAATTGGTTGCGCCACCCGCTGGCGCTGTTGGCCGCGGCGATGGGTTTGTGCTCACCATTGCCGCCAAAGTTGGCGCAAGCATCGTTTCCAACGACAGCTACCAAGAGTTTCAGCCGCAGTACCCATGGTTGTTCGACGCGGGCCGTCTCATCGGTGGCAAACCAGTTCCGCATGTTGGTTGGGTATTTATCGAACGACTTCCCGTGCGCCCGTCCATTGCTAAGTCGGCAAAGAAGGCAAGTCGTGAAGCAAGCCGACCAATGCCTGTTCCTAAAGCGCCACCACCGAACGCCAAGGTTGCACCAAAAACAAAACCTGTTGTTGCTGCACTCAAGCCTGCAGCACCCGCAACAAAATCGCAGACTGCGCCAAAGCCCGTGAAGCCCGTCGTTACATCCAACGAGTTAACGCCGTTTCTCGAATTTGTCGAGAAGCATCCGGTTGGCAGCAAAGTGAAAGGCACCGTCGACAGCTATTCGGCGCACGGTGTGTATGTTCGCGTGAATGACGTCATGTGTTACTTGCCGCTTCGCTTAATGGCCAACCCTGCACCTCGCAGCGCGCGCGAACACGTCAAGTTGGGGCAGAGCGTTTCGCTCGTTGTCTCCAGCTTCGTTGCCTCGCGCCGCAGCATCGATGTCGCCATCAGCGGCGTTTCGGCCCCCGAGAAAAAGGTCTCATCTTCGGCAGCGGGCAAAGCCAAGAAGAAAAAGAAGCGCCAGTCGGCCCTGCCCGCTCGCAAGGTGGCCGCGAAGAAGAAGTAGTTTGTTCAGGTGCTCGTAGCTACCTGGAATGTGAATTCGTTAAAGGCCCGCTTGCCCCGTGTGCAGGCCTGGCTAGAAGAAGCCCAACCCGACGTGTTGTGCATGCAGGAAACAAAGATGAAGCAAGAAGTGTTTCCCACCGAAGTGTTTGCCGAGATGGGTTACGAAAGCGCACACTTCGGCCAGGGGCAATGGAACGGCGTTGCCATCTTGTCCAAAGTTGGGCTTACCGACGTGGTGCAAAACTTTGCTGTGGGCGAACCCGACACCGACGCGCGCATCATCAGCGCAACATGCGGCGGCGCCAAAGTGGTGTGCGTGTATGTGCCCAACGGCCGCGAACTTGATCACGAGCACTATCAATACAAACTTCGCTGGATGAAGCAGCTGCGCCAACACGTAGACACCATTGCCACACCGTCCGACGACGTGATTGTCACGGGCGACTTCAACATCGCACCGCTCGACATCGACGTGTGGGATCCGGCCGCTCTTGAGGGCTCCACCCACGTCAGTGAGCCCGAGCGAAACGTGCTTGCCGAGTTGCGCACATGGGGCCTCGTCGACATTTTCCGCGAGCAACACCCAGAGCCAAAGCTGTATTCATGGTGGGACTATCGCGACGGCAGTTTCCACAAGGGCCACGGCATGCGCATCGACTATCTGTTGGTTTCAAAAACGGTTGCTCAACGCACCACCGAAACCACCATCGATCGCAACGCGCGCAAGGGCGAAAAGCCAAGCGATCACGCGCCAGTGTTACTGAGGTTCTAAGTGTCTGACGCGCAAAACGCCTTTCAGGGTTTTCACGTGCGTCAAGTGCCGATGACACCCGAAGAAGAAGAGAAGGCGGCCATCGCGCAAACCATGCGCGAGGACATCGCGCAACTGGTGTCTGTCGAGTCGGTCAGTTTCCTCGATCGCAGCCCAATCATCGGCGCCATCAACCCACTTGCCGCGCCAATGCATGTCGAAACCATCACGGCCGACGACGGCAGTGCTGTTGTCGTTGGCACCGTCACCTTCACCAAACAATACGAAGGCGCACCAGCGTGCGTGCATGGCGGTTTCATCGCCGCATACTTCGACGAAGTGTTGGGTGTTGCGCAAAGCACATCGGGCAACCCTGGCATGACCGTCAACCTCAGCATCAACTATCGCTCGCCAACGCCCATCAACAAGCCACTGGTGTTCAAAGGGTGGGTCACTTCGGTAGAGGGCCGCAAGATCTTCACGTCGGGTACGTTGCACGACGGCGACAGGTTGTGCGCCGAATGCACCGCCATCTTTGTTTCCATGCGCCCAGAGGTGTTCGAAAAAATGGTGAAGATGCGCGCCGAACAGGCGAAATAAACAGCGCTACGCAGCGCGATGCTTATCGATTATTGCAAGTAGCGCAGGCGCAACGCGCTTGGCGGTAAGTGGCCCAAAAATAACTGCCAAGTCGTCGACAGAAGCGGGCTGCGATGCAACAAGTTGTGCCAACACTTCATCGGTACACACCTGGAATGGTTCTTGGTTGGTGGCGCGGCCCGTGTGTCGGCGCCAGGTGGTGAGGTCGTCCAGCAGGTTGGGTTGGTTGGAAGGCCGCGCTGCAAAGCGGGGCAGTTGTTGGTTGGCTTCGGTGTTGGCGCTGAGCGGCATGCCATCAAGTAGCGGGCTCTTGCCCGCGTTGCGGTTGTTGCGCTTGTCGGCATATGTAATGAACAGCTGTTGCGCCGCACGCGTAAATGCCACATAGGCCAAACGTATTTCTTCTTTACGTTGATCGTTAGTTGAAGCCGAACCATGGGGAAGCAAGCCAGTCTCGGCACCCGCAACAACAACGCAATCCCACTCGCGGCCTTTTGCTGCGTGAAACGTCAGCAAGTCGACGCCGTTTTTCGGTGTGTTGTGCACGGCGTTGGCAACAACCCATGCGTTAAATGCGCGGCCGTCGATAATGCCGGGTTGGTCGAGGTGCACAAACTGGCGCACCATGTCGGCAACCACTCGTTCGGCTTCGTCGTCAGAATCACTCAGGGTGTCGGCGGCCCATGTGGCAAGCGAGTTGCGGCTTGTGCATTGCGCGGCCATGCCAATGGCTGCCGTCATCTCGGCCGACTGCCGCGTGCTGCCAATGGGTATGCCTGCCGCAGCAAGCGCTTTCGAAATGGCTGCAATCTGCACGTTGGTGCGCACCAAAACTGCGCACGACTGCCACGGGTTGGCGCCCGCACTTGGCGCGTATTGCCACAACAACTTGGCAATGCCCTCGGCCTCATCTTCGGCGTCGTGAAAGCGCGCAACACGAACGGGCGGGCCGTCTTCGCGCACGGCTTTAATGTGCACGGGTTCGCCCGTTTGCAACGCAGTGTGCCGCGCAGCATTCACAATGTGCGGGGAAGAGCGGTAGTTGTTTGGTAGTTGCAACACAGTCACTTGCGAAATGGTGTTGGGCAGGTTGTCGAACAACATGCGGTCGGCGCCGTTCCAACCATAAATGGCTTGCAGTGGGTCGCCCACTACAAACACGTCGGGGCGCCCGCCACGAATGGCATCGAACAACGCGTATTGCAGCGGGTTCATGTCTTGTGCTTCGTCCACAAACACGTGCTTGAAGCGCCAACGCACGGCCTCGGCATACACGCTGTCGGTATTCATGTCGGCAACAACGCGCGCCAGCAAGTCGTCCAAGTCAACAACTTGTCGTTTCTTTTTCAGCGCCTCGTATTGCTTAAAGATCTCGGCAACTTCGCCAGCCGGTGCGGGCGGCGTGCGTTGCAATCGCTTTACTGCCGCCGCATAGTCGGTGTGGGGGATCATGCGCGCGTACGCCCAATCGATCTCCATCAAGATGTCGCGTGGTTTCGAAGCCAAGCGGTGCGAACCCGCTGCACTTGTTGCAAGCGCGGTGCGGTTGTGCACAATGTTGGGGATGGGCTGGCTTACGTCGGTAAGGCGCTGGCGCAACAACGCCAAAGCCACCGCGTGAAACGTGCCAACAGTTGGCCCGCTGTTGCCACGATGCCCAACACCAAGCGTGCTTAACCTGCGTCGCATTTCGCCTGCTGCCTCGCGCGTAAATGTAATTGCCAAAATGTTTTCGGGGCGGGCAGTGTCGGTTGCTACGCGGTACGCAATGCGGTGCGTCAGCACTCGCGTTTTGCCCGAGCCAGCACCAGCATGCACAACGGTTGCTGTTGGCGGGCACATCACGGCCTCGCGTTGTTCGGGGTCGAGCCCCCGCAGCAATTCGTTCACATCCACTCGCACGAGATTAGGCGGTGGGTGTTACACCCCGCACATTACGCTCGTCTCATGGGCTATACGCAGAAGTATTTCAATGAAGGCGAAATCATGGTCCTCGATCTCCACCCGCATTGGTGGACATTCGTCAAACCCACCTTCAAACTCATCGGCGCACTCGCCCTTGTGGTGGTCAGCAATCGCATCGCCACCGAAACCTCCAGCTCGTTTCTCACCACGCTCGAAACCGTCGCCGTCAATGCCTCGTTGGCACTTGTTGGCGTGACGTTTATCATGCTCTTGGTACACGCATTGCAATGGAGCCGCGTGCATTTCGTGGTCACCAATCAGCGCGTCATCTATCGCTCCGGCGTCATTGCCCGCAACGGCATCGAAATCCCTGTGCGCAAGGTCAACAACGTCAGCTTCCACCAATCGGTTGTCGAGCGCATGGTTGGCGCGGGCGACATCCTCATCGAGTCGGGTGGGGAAGACGGCCAATCATTGTTCTCCGACATCCGCGACCCCGAACAAGTGCAGAACATCATTCAGCGCACACTTCGCCGCGTGGACGAAGAGCCGCACGACTAACTAACAATCGCCGCGCCACCCACCGCGCGCACCCGCCACGTGTTGTCGTTTTCTGGCAAGCGCGCATCGCTGTCGGCCACCATCACCATGCAGCCACCAAACCCGCCGCCCGTCATTCGCGCGCCATACACACCCGGCAACGCTTGCGCTTGTTTCACAGCATTGTCCATCTGTTCGGTAGACACCGCAAAGTTGCTGCGCAAACTTTCATGACTCTCGTTCATCAGTAACCCAAACCCCTGCACGTCGCCCGCTTGCAAACACTCGGCAGCCTGGCGCACCCGCTCGTTCTCACTCACCACATGCAGTGCCCGCGCACGCACCACCGCATCGGCAATCTGGTTGGTGTCGGCAACGCTTGCCAGCCGCAGTGGCCCTATTTCTTTTTCGGCCTGCGCACATTGCGCCACTCGGTCGGCGTATGCGCTGCCAACCAACGTTCGCGCAGCAACCCACTGCACCACCACCTGCATGTTGTTGGGCAACGCAATCGGCTCAATGTCAAGCGTGTGGCAATCAATCAACAGCGCGTGCCCGTCAACACCTGCAGCACTAGTCAGCTGATCCATAATTCCGCACGGCACACCCGTTGCCACATGTTCGGCGCGCCTACACAGTTGCGCAAGTTCGGTTACCGAAAGCGTGCTGCCTAAGGCCAACGCAGTTGCAACCTCCAACGCCGCACTAGACGACAACCCCGCACCAATAGGGATCGTCGTTGTCACCGAACCCTCAATGCCAACTGTGCAACCCATCTCGTTTGCCACGCCCGCCACATAACGCCCCCATGCGGGCATCACGTTGGCAGCATCGGCAACCGGCAAGTTCAACGCCAGCGGCTCGTGCATCTGTTCGCTGGTTAACCGAATGGCGCCATCAAGGGCTTGCCCCGCAACAGTGGTGTAGCGGTCTATCGCCATTGGCAACACCAGCCCGCCCGTGTAATCGGTGTGGTCTCCAATCAGGTTCACACGCCCAGGTGCCCGCGCAACAACTGGTTTCCCCTTCGCGCTACTCATATATATACGACAATAGGGCTCCAAGTTGTGGCAACCCTCAAACAGGGGTGAGACTGTACATATGCCAAAAGCGTCGTTTACCTCTACCGACAACCGCCAAATGGAAATTGAGTACGACACCTTTGGCAACCCGGCCGATCAGCCGCTCTTGTTGATCATGGGCTTCACCGCACAAATGGTTGCGTGGGAAGAAGAATTCTGCCAGCAGCTGGTCGAGCGCGGCCACTTCGTTATTCGTTTCGACAACCGCGACTGCGGCCTAAGCACCAAGCTGCACGGCGTGCCCAGCAACTCTGATGCCGTCGTCATGGCCGCAATGATGGAAACAGAAATGCCCCAGGTTGCCTACACGCTTTCCGACATGGCAGCCGACGCCGCAAGCCTGCTGGATCATCTCAACATCGAGCGCGCGCACATCATGGGCGCATCAATGGGTGGCATGATCGCACAAACGTTTGCCATCGACTATCCGCACCGCACCAAAACACTCATCTCCATCATGAGCCAACCGGGCGAACTCACTGTCGGCCAAGCAACACCCGAAGCAATGGAACTCATCGTTACTCCTGCACCAAGCACGCGCGACGAATACATTGCGTTTGCACCGAAGTGGCAGTTGTGGCAAAGCAAGAAATACCGCAGCGACGAGATTTCGTTTCGCAATGCTGTCCGCGATTTTGATCGCAGCAACTATCCAGAGGGCGGACCACGTCAAATGGCCGCCATCTATGCCAGCGGTAGCAGGGCAGAAGGCCTGCAAAAACTGCAAGTGCCAACACTCGTCATTCACGGCATCGAAGACCAGCTCATCACGCCAAGTGGCGGCGAGCGCACAGCCGAACTCATTCCTAACTCCACCTTGCTGATGGTGGAAGACATGGGCCACGACATGCCAAAACCACTGTGGCCACTTCTTGTCGATGCCATCTCCAACCACACCGCTCGCGTCAACAACTAGGAACCCAACATGACCAAAGGCCCACTCAGCGGTTATCGCATCATCGAAATCGCAGGCATCGGCCCCGGCCCGTTTGCAGCAATGATGCTTGCCGACATGGGCGCCGAAGTTATTCGTGTCGAGCGCGCGCAATCAGTGAAGGGCGCAGCCCCCGCAACCGCACATTGGGACACACTGCTGCGCGGCCGCAAAAACATTGCTATCGACTTAAAGAACCCGCAAGGCGTTGAAGCACTGCTGCAACTTGTCGAAAAAGCCGACGCCATCATCGAAGGCTTCCGCCCCGGTGTCATGGAGCGCCTAGGCATCGGCCCAACCGAGTGCTCAAAGCGCAACCCCAAAATTGTT
>Ga0208227_1000348_pt1 | contig 12515 bp, 9 predicted proteins | sample LakMenEpi13Jun11_FD_150692 | JGI IMG/M metagenome (GOLD analysis project Ga0208227, IMG submission 150692) | Freshwater microbial communities from Lake Mendota, WI - 13JUN2011 deep hole epilimnion (SPAdes) | ecosystem: Environmental > Aquatic > Freshwater > Lake > Epilimnion/Euphotic zone ...
TGTTGATGGTGCTATCGGTCGGTGCACTGAAGGGTGGTGCCCGACTCTCCTTTGACTTTGGGCCGATATCTTTCCAGCCTGCCGAATTTGCCAAACCCGCAGTGCTCGTTGCGCTTGCGGCGTACTTCAGCGAATCGCGTGATGAGGTCATGAGCTATTCGAAGTTCATTGGTGGATTGGTGATTGTCGGAATTCCGACTGCATTGATCATCGTGCAACCCGACTTGGGTTCGGCATTCGTGTTGATTGTCGGAGCGCTGTGTATTTTGGTGATGGCGGGTGCGCGACTGCGCTACTTGGCCTTGATTAGTTTTTTGACAATTGTGACCGTCGCCGCGGCCGTCGTTGCTGGCATCGTCGACCGATATCAATTGAAGCGAATTACCGCATTCGTGAATCAAAACTCAACCGACAAAGACCTCGAGCGCTACGTGTTCCAAGTTCGGTATGCCAAGCGTGCGGTTTCGACGGGTGGGTGGTTTGGCAAGGGGTACCTCGATGCGCCGCTCACTAATGGCAAGTTCATCCCAGTGCAGCAAAGCGACTTCATCTTTTCGGCAATCGCCGAGCAATTCGGCATGATCGGCGGGGGAGTCGTTCTCGGACTATTTGGCTTGCTGTTGTTTCGGATCTGGCGAGTGGGTCACCTGAGCAAAGACCAATTCGGGTCGTACATCTGTGCCGGCATCTTTGGGGTCATTTTGTGGCATGTTTTCCAAAACATCGGGATGACCATGGGAATCATGCCCGTGACGGGGGTGCCGTTGCCCTTTGTTAGCTACGGCGGTTCATCGCTCGTCTCGTTCGCGATCATGATCGGTCTTGTGGAGAGTATCCATATGCGCCGCATGCGATAAGGCTGAACAGGGAAGCCGAGGTGGGCTTATCCACAGGCTGGCTGTAGTGATAAACGACCCGACTTGGCGGTCTGACGGTACAATTCGCAAGTCATGACATCCCTGTGGTCGCGGTTAGAGCCGCTTCTTCCTCGGGTGCGCAAACCAGCCCGCTATATCGGGTGCGAAGATGGAGCGATAGTTCCTCAGCACGGCCACGGAAAAGTGGCTTGGCTCCTCGCTTACCCCGATGTGTACGAGGTCGGCCTGCCCAATCAAGGGCTGCAGATCCTGTACGAGATTCTGAATGAGCGCCCCGACGCCGTAGCCGAGCGTACGTACGCGCCCTGGGTCGACCTTGAAGCCCTGATGCGCGAGCGGGGAATTCCTCTCTTTTCGGTGGACTCTCATCGTGCCGCCGACGAATTCGACATCTTGGCCTTCAATTTGTCGTCTGAACTGGTGTTCACCAACCTTTTGAATATGGTTGACCTGGCTGGTGTGCCAGTGCGCGCCGAGTTGCGTTCTCCTACTGATCCCATTGTGATGATTGGTGGTCATGCCGCGTTCAACCCCGAACCGATGGCCGACTTTATTGACGTCGCCGTTCTGGGCGAGGGTGAAGAGGTCATTGGCGAGATCACCGAAGTAGTGCGCGAATGGAAAGCTTCGGGGCGCACCGAAGGTTCACGTTTGGCGGTCTTGAAAGCACTTTCCCAGATTCCGGGCGTATACGTCCCGTCGCTCTATGGCGTCGAGTACGACGGTGATCGCATTCGTGAAATCAAACCTTTGTATGCCGGTGTCCCAGAGCGAGTGATGAAGCGCACCGTTTCCGATCTCGGCGATTGGGACTACCCGCGCAATCCATTAGCTCCATTAACTGAGGTCGTCCATGACCGACTTGCGGTCGAGGTTTTCCGAGGCTGCACTCGCGGATGTCGTTTTTGCCAAGCCGGCATGATTACGCGACCGGTTCGCGAACGTCCCGCCGAGCAAGTTCGTTCAATGATCGTTGATGGTTTGAAGCGCACTGGATACAACGAAGTGAGCCTTACCTCGCTGTCAACTGCCGACTTCAGCGGAATTGAATCAGTCATTTCATCAATCGTTCCCGATCCGACCGCATGTGGTGCTCCGACGGTGAGTCTTCCGTCGTTGCGCGTTGATGCGTTCACGGTTGGTCTTGCTGCCAAGGTTGCGGGTGGACGCCGTAGTGGATTGACCTTTGCGCCTGAAGCCGGAACCTGGCGACTACGAACAGTCATCAACAAACTCATTACCGAAGAAGATCTATATGGAGCAGTCGAATCGGCTTTTGCTTCGGGTTGGTCGCGAGCCAAGTTGTATTTCTTGACGGGATTACCTACCGAGACCGACATTGACACGCAAGGCATCATCGATTTAGCGGCTGGATGTGTTGCAGTGGGGAAGCGTCATACTGGTCGCGCCAATGTGACGGTCAGTATTGGCGGATTCGTACCGAAATCGCACACGCCATTTCAGTGGTTTGGCCAAAACGGCGTTCCCGAGTTGCGTCGCAAGATTGGTTTAGTTCGTGATGCAGCTACAAAAACTAAAGGTGTCAATGTGAAGTGGCACGACCCGTCGGCGTCTTTGGCCGAAGGTTTAGCCAGCCGTGGCGATCGGCGCATCGGTGCGGTGATTGAACGCGTCTGGCGCGATGGTGGAGTCTTCCAAGAGTGGTCAGAGCATTTCAAGCTTGATCGTTGGCTTGATGCGATGGCCGCCGAAGGATTGTCGCCTGACTATTACATCACCCGTCATCGCGACGAGAACGAAATTTTGCCGTGGCACCATCTGTCGGCTGGTTTACATCAAGATTTCTTGTGGCAAGACTGGCGTGCTTCATTAAACGAATTCGGCCTTGAAGATTGCCGTTGGACTCCGTGTTATGACTGCGGTGTGTGCACTGGTGACGGTCTTGAACACATCGTGGCGTCACCGATTCCGCCGGCAGGTGGCAGCCAGGGGACTGGCCAAGATTTGTCGCGAGGCGGAATTACTCCTGTCACCTTGCGCAGCAAATCAAGCGTGGGTGCACCATGAAGATTCGCGTGAGCTATTCAAAATTAGGAAAGATTCGCTTTACGGGTCACCGCGATGTTGCGCACATGTGGGAACGCACGATGCGTAAGGCGGGTATCGCGGTGGCGATGTCAGTTGGGTTTACTCCGCGACCCAAAATGGCTTTTGGTTTGGCTCTTCCCACGGGCGCCGAATCATTAATTGAACTCATTGACATCACTCTCGACCCAAATTCAGGGATGACAGTTGATGATCTTGACTCAATTGCCGATCAGTTGTCGGCGAGTCTTCCCGTAGGTATGAGAGTGACTGGCATCCGTGAGTGTGCTGGCACCGAGGTTTCTTTGCAAGAGGGTGTCGTTGCGACGACCTGGCTCATGCTGGTCGCAGAACCAGTTGATGGACCAGATATTGAATCCGCTATTGAACGTGTGAACAACAGCGCCGAGGTGCTGCTGATGCGCGAACGCAAGGGAGAAAAACACTTGGACAATATTCGTCCAGGAATTTTAGAACTCCGTTCGGCTGATGCCGAACTGATGTCATCGTTACCGGCTGACTGGATTGGTGAATCCGTTGGTCATGCAGTTGTTGCAGTGCTCACCACCTCGGGTCGAGGGATTCGACCCACCGAGTTAGTCGAAGTTTTGGTATCCGGTAGTGATCCGCTCATTAATCCCTGGGATCACCTCAATCGGGTACTACGTATCAACCAATGGATTGAGCGAGACGGTGAGCGCGTTGACGTGCTGACCGGCCGCCCTGCGCACCCTCAGGTGTGCGCATGAGAAAGGAACATCAACATGAACGAGCCACTATTTACCGAGCCCGGCGACGAACCAGAAGCAGTCAGCGAGATCAACGAATCTACTGATACTGGCGAGCACAACGACAACGGCGAACCCAACGAAGAATCTGGGGCCAACAACGCCCATAAGAAGCGTCGTCGGGGTTCGCGTGGCGGCCGTAATCGTCCTCGCCCCCAGGGCGCATCAGCTGATTCTGATGGCGAAGTCGATGAAGATTTTGACGACGACGATGATTCAGACGACGAAGAATTTGATGACGATGATTCAGGCGACGATGATTCAGGCGACAATGATTCAGACGATGATGCGCCTCATGTGTCGGCGCCGATTGCTGGCGTGCAAGATGACTTTGAGTTGCCCGAGCGAATGAACGAAGGTCGCGCCGATGTTGAAGCGGCGACCGAAGCTTTGGTCCCACGTCCGAAGATTGGCGACACTCGTCCGAGTTCGGTGCCCGCAACTCCGCCTTTGAGTTCAACACCGTCTGGCGTCACGATGCCCGGTGGTACCCGCGCCGGCGGACCTCGACCGAATAATCAACGCAAAGGCAAGGGTCAGCAAAACGCCAAAAAGAATGCCCCCAAAGATGCTGCAGCTCAAGATGGTGTGACGCCTGATCAAGAAGCTGTTGTCGAAGGCGTTCCGACCTCTGGTGAGACTGCTGCTCCGACTGGCGAGTCAGCCAATGCCAAGAAGAAGCGTCGTCGCAACAACAAGCCCCGTGGTGGCTCTGATATTCGTAACAACGATCGTTCAGATGCGGCTGTCGTTGAACGTCGTAAGGGACGCGAGCGCAACGGTCGTCCGATCGGTCGCTACTTCATGGCTGTTCAGGTTCGTAACGACCTCACCCAAGTGGCGGTTATGGAAGGCCGCAGTCTGATTGAGCACTACGTCAGCCGTCCCGCCGATGACGTGGCGCAGATTCACGGAAACATTTATGTCGGCAAAGTGCAAAATGTCTTGCCGGGTATGGAAGCGGCTTTCGTCGATATCGGAACTCCGAAGAATGCAGTTCTGTATCGCGGTGATGTGCAGTACGACGCTGAAGACATTGTTGATAGCGAACCACGGATTGAACAGATCTTGAAAGGTAAGCAACTCATTGTTTGTCAGGTCACGAAGAATCCGATCGCACTCAAGGGAGCGCGTCTGACGCAAGAAGTTTCGTTGCCTGGACGTTTTGTCGTATTGATTCCAAACTCGAAAACGTACGGCATTTCAAAGCGTCTGCCTGATGATGTGCGTAAGCGTTTGCGCGGAATTCTTGATCGTGTCAAGCCGGCCGAACATGGACTGATTGTGCGTACGGCTGCCGAGTCCGCAACCGAACACGAACTCCACGCTGATATGACGCGTCTGCTTGACCAGTGGAACGCCATTGAAGCCAAGGCCGCCAAGGCGAGCGGACCGACATTGCTCTATCGCGAACCACCGCTTGCGGTTCGGGTGATTCGTGAAGAGTTCAACTCTGACTATCGCGGCGTCATCATTGACGATCATCAGTTGTTTGAAGACGTTCATTCGTATGTCCAGGCTTTCAACCCCGAACTTGCTGACCGCGTTGAATACTTCGATCCCGCCAATGAGGGACTCCCGATCTTTGAGAAGTTCCATGTGCACGAGCAGATCCACAAAGCCCTTGATCGCAAGGTGTGGTTGCCCTCAGGGGGCTCGTTGATCATTGAGCACACCGAAGCCCTCACCGTGATCGACGTCAACACCGGTCGCAACGTGGGTACCTCAAACCTTGAAGCAACGGTCTTCCAGAACAACCTTGAGGCTGCCGACGAAGTGGCTCACCAACTGCGATTGCGCGATATTGGCGGAATTATCGTCATTGACTTCATCGATATGGAAATTAAGGACAATCGCCGCAAAGTCGTCGAGGCCTTCAAGACAGCTTTGTCCCGAGATAAGACCCGAACTCAGGTATTTGACATCTCTGAACTGGGTCTTGTGGAAATGACTCGTAAGCGAATTGGCGAGGGACTTTTGACGAACTTCGCAGGTCAGTGCCCTGAATGCCAGGGTCGCGGCATGCTCGTGAACCACGATCTGCTCAACTGATGAACGACACCATGAACGACCCAATGAATGACATAAAGATAAGTCCTGACCAAGGCGTTGGTTTAGCCTCGTTGAGGCAGGTAGAGTCGCTATTCGCTATGTATGCAGTGATCGCAACCGGTGGCAAACAGGTCCGTGTGGCCGAGGGCCAGCAAGTGCATGTTGAACTTCTAGGCCTCGAACAGGGTGCCTCGGTGGACTTCACGCCCGTGCTGGTCGTCGATGGCGACACCGTGCTTGCCACACCTACTCAACTCGCCGGATCAAAGGTCTCGGGTCGCATTGTCGGCTCGGCGTCAGGTCCCAAGATCAACGGCTTTACCTATAAGCGACGCACTAACCAGCGCCGTCGCTACGGGCATCGCCAGCACTACCAGGTGGTCGAGATCACCTCAATCGCGAAAGGCTGACACCATGTCAAAGACTAAGGGCGGCGGATCTACACGTAACGGCCGCGACTCAAACGCACAGCGCCTCGGCGTGAAGTCCTTCGGTGGTACATCAATCACCGCCGGAACCATTCTCATTCGTCAGCGTGGCACCACGTTCCACGCCGGCAAAAATGTTGGCCGTGGTGGCGACGACACGTTGTTCGCCTTGGTTGATGGAACTGTTCAGTTCGGAACCCGTAAGGGTCGTCGAGTCATCGACGTTGTTCCCGCCGAATAATTTCAACAAGAACTAGTTTTCAAACGACCGCCTTCGGGCGGTCGTTTTGCATTATCCGTACTTTTAGACGTCGATGCCACGCGGAAGTTGTTCGGTACTCCATCCGAGCAAAACTGCCCCTTGGCGACAGGCGAAGCGATCGGTCATTCCGGCGACGTACTCAACAGCGAAGCGTTGGGCTTCGGTCGACCCGCTGGTGGCTCGCAGGGCTTCTGGCAAATGGATTGGTTGGGCAGTGTAAAACTCAACGAGTGCTCGCAAGAGCGCGATGACTTGATCGGCTTGATGGCGGCTTTCGGGTCGTAAGTAGACCTGTTCATAGTTGAATTTTCGAAATGCAGCGAGAGCTTCGGCGATATCGGGTTCCATGCCGATACGCCCACTGGTCATTGCGGCACGCACCATCGACGTAATAAATGCGCCAAGTTGTTGCGAACGAGTGCTTCCGCAGCGAGATGTCACTATTGCTGGTAACTCATGAGGCGTCACGATCCCCGCATCAACGGCATCTTCAAAGTCGTGGCAGACATAGGCAATGCGATCGGCCCAACTCACGACTTCGGCCTCAGGAGTGCCAGGTGCGGGTCGGCTCCATGAATGATTACGAATACCGTCGAGAGTTTCACGGCATAGGTTTAAAGGAACGAGCGTGATGTCGGCGCCCCACACAGCATGATCAAAGCCGCCTTCGACAAATGGGGCTAAAGCATCTTCGCTGGCATGTCCACCCGGCCCATGGCCACAATCGTGGCCGAGTGCGATGGCTTCGGTGAGCGTGACGTTGAGGCCAAGTGGTCGAGCGACCGATGCTGCGACTTGAGCGACCTCAATAGCGTGGGTGAGTCGCGTGCGCTGATGGTCGTCGGGAAATACAAAGACCTGAGTTTTGCCAGCCAGTCGACGAAAGGCCGGAGCATGCAAAATACGATCTCGATCTCGTTCAAAACAGGTTCGCAGTGGGTCGGCTTCTTCGGGAATTGCCCGATTGCCCGATTCGCTCGAGCGGGTTGCGAGACGACTCAGCGATGACTCGAGAAACTCTTCGCGTTCGGCCCGTGAGCGACTCCCTGTTGACCCGGTGCCAGCCCATGAGTCGGTGTGAGCCAAAGTGATGCCGACTGGTGATTCGGAGCCGGTCATCGTGCTCGCCCAACGTTCGGCCCGCTCTTGCATGTCGGGGTCGGAATGCACCGAAGATGGGGTCGGTTGATGCGGTTCATTGCTCACGACACAACAATACGTCGGGGGTGAGGCAATCAACGGGGGTATCGTGGTCGGGTAGTAGTGAGAGGTCCTGATGAGTCATTTCGTCGACGAATGCCAATTGAATGTGCGCGCCGGTAACGGCGGAGCCGGATGTGTGTCTTTCCGTCGTGAAGGCCCCGAAGCCATGGGCGGTCCGAACGGTGGCGATGGCGGTCAAGGCGGAGACGTTTGGCTGATCGCCGACCGCAACGTGGCATCGCTTCTGGCTTTTCGCGACCACCCGCACCGCATTGCTGGTGATGGCGTGCATGGCAAGGGCAAAGACCTGCATGGTCGTCGCGGAGAAACAATGGAAGTTCGCGTTCCTGAAGGAACTTTGATTCGTGACATGTACACCGATGAGGTTCTTGCCGATCTCACCAACCACGGAGATCGTTGGATCGCTGCAGGCGGTGGGCGCGGTGGGCGCGGTAATGCGCGCTTTATGGCGAACCGACGTAAAGCGCCGAACTTTGCTGAGCAAGGCGAGAAGGGCGAAGAGCGTTGGCTCAAGCTTGAACTCAAGTTGATTGCCGATGTCGCTTTAGTTGGATTTCCGAATGCGGGCAAGAGCACGCTTATCAGCGTGATTTCTGCTGCTAAGCCAAAGATCGCCGCCTATCCCTTCACAACTCTTGAACCCAACTTGGGTGTCGTGCGCATTGACAACGTCACCGAATTTGTTGTTGCTGACATTCCTGGTCTGATTGAAGGCGCCGCCGAAGGCAAAGGTCTCGGTCATCAATTCTTGCGTCACGTCGAGCGCGCTCGTGTGCTGTGCATTTTGATTGACCTCGCGCCGGTTGATGACACTTCACCACAATCACAGCTCGACATTTTGCTACGCGAACTCGAGTCGTATGACCCGCAACTACTTGAACGTCCCCGGGTCATCGTCGGGACAAAAACCGATTCGGCAACTGTTGAAATGGTTGATGAGTGGGATGGCATGCTGATTTCGGCCATAACAAACCAAGGTCTGCGCGAACTTGTAGGTCGACTTGCTTCACTTGTGCACTCGGCTCGACAAGAATTGCCAGTTCTTGAAGGTCGCGTCATCTTGAAACCAGAATCTGAAGGTTCATGGGTCGAGAAATTGGGCAATGGCGGATTTCGCGTGCATGGTCGCAAAGCAGAACGAACTGTCCACCTCAATGATGTGACAACGCCTGAAGCGATGTCGTATATCGAAGAGCGTTTGAAAAAGTTGGGCGTACCGCGTTTGTTAGCCCGCGCTGGCGCAGTGACGGGCGATGTTGTTTGGATCGGTGATTTCTCTTTTGACTACGCACCGGAAATGTGAAGGATCGTCCGATGCGCGTCGTAGCAAAAATTGGGACATCATCACTGACTGACGATGTCGGCGTGATTGATCGCGCCATGATTGCAAATATTTGTCGCCAAATAGCTCAATTACGAGCCGATGGTCATGAAGTTGTGCTTGTCACTTCGGGTGCGGTTTCGGCCGGAGTTTCGGCACTTGGAATGAAAGAGCGTCCAAGCGACATTCGAACTCTGCAGGCATTAGCTGCTGCTGGTCAAAGCCGACTCATGGAGGTTTATAACGCCGAGTTCGCAAGTCACGGGCTTGTCGCTGCTCAAGTTTTACTGGTGCCGCACGACTTCGTTGATCGAACGCAGTACTTGCATGCTCGTGACACTCTTGAACGACTCATCGAACTGGGCTGCGTCCCAGTGGTCAATGAAAACGACGCGATTGCCAATGACGAGATTCGTTTCGGCGATAACGACCATATTTCGGCGCTGTTGTCTCATCTGCTGAAGGCCGACGTCTTGATTTTGTTGACCGATATTGAAGGCTTGTATACGTCCAATCCACGGACGGACAATTCGGCAACTCTCATCACCGATGTATATGAGGGCGACCCTTTGATGAGCGTTGATGCTGGCGAGTCCGGATCAAATCGCGGTAGTGGCGGAATGGCGTCGAAGCTTTCTGCGGCGCGTATCGCATCATGGTCGGGAGTTCGAGCGGTGATTGCTCGGGCCGATATTGCTGATGTACTCCAACAGATCGTGGCTGGCGCAATCGCCCAAACGTCATCAATTGGTACGACTTTTCATGGATCAGATCGCAACCTCTCGGCGCGACAACTGTGGGTTGCATTTGCGAGCGAAGTGAGCGGCCGTGTGTACATCGACGCTGGTGCGTCAAACGTTTTAGTGCTGGGCGCCGTGTCATTACTTCCCGCTGGCGTCACCCGAGTCGAGGGCGACTTTGATGCCGGTGAAACGATTGAAATCATTTCAAGTGACGGCATTGCAATTGCTCGCGGCAGCGCGTCAATGTCGAGCACTCAAGTGGCTCAATCAATTGGGCGACGATCGAATGAACTTGAGGATGGTTTCCCGCAAGTTGTTGTGCACCGCGATGCGCTCGTTCTATTGCCCCGTTGAATCAGGCGAGTTTGAGTTTCGCTGAGCGATCAAACGCTGGCTGGCTGATCGGATGCCGTTAACCTCGGGGACTCGCAAGAGCGTGAGTGCACCAAGATAAACCAAGATGCCGATGGTTGTGCCTACGGTTATTTTCAGAACGGCACCGAAGCCATCGTTGTCGCCAACTGGTTTAAGGGCGAGCCACAAGACTGCACCCATCACGGCGGCTGCGGCCAACATGCGCGCCAAACTGGCAAGAACTTCAACGACTGGGAAGGTGCGGACTTTGATCCGCAAGACATAGAGCGCGACAACTGCTCCGATGACGTACGAAATGGCGAAGGCAAGGCCGAGTCCTAGTACGCCATAAGAGCCCACGAGCGCGAAAGCCAAAATGACGTTCAAAACATTTTGGACGAGATTGATGAGAAACGGCGTGCGGGTGTCCTGGTGGGCGTAAAACCCTCGAAGTGCAAACAGATAAATTGAGTATCCGACCAGGCCAAGTGACAAGCCAGCCAATGCTCGTGACGTCGTCGTTGCTGCACTTGCCGTGAATTCGCCGTGTTGAAGAAGTGCACCAATGATTGGTCGAGACATCACTAAGAAAGCGAATGCTGCGGGGAATGTCAAGAGGCCGACGAGGCGTAAACCGAATGCGGTCCGTTCGACAAATGCATCGCGATCACGGCGAGCGACGGCCCGAGCCATTTCAGGAATGAAAGTGGTGGCGATGCTCATCGCTAACAGGCCGTGAGGAAAGTAAAAGAAAGTGGTCGCCTTGGTGAAAGCATCTTGGCCACCACTTCCGGGTTCGGCCAGATTCTTCACGACGATCACGGTGACTTGATTGGCCATGACGTACCCAAATGTCCAGCCAGAAAGACGAATGAGGTGTTTGACGGCAGGGTGTCGGGGTTTGAAGCGAAAGCGGAAATTAAGACCCGCTTTATGGAGGGCCGGCAAAAGTATGAGAGCTTGCAATGCAATGCCACCCGTTGCGCCGAGACCGAGGAGCCAGCGAAATGATGGGCTGTTCAACACTTCGGCTAAGGGAATCCCGTCATCGGGATGATGTAACAAAATCGGGACGTACAAAAGCGTGCAGATAATAACGATGTTGGCTAATAGTGGCGACCATGCGGCAGCGAAGAAACGTCGTTGTGCGTTGAGCAACGAACCAAGAACTGCTGAGACACCGTAAAAGAAGATTTGTAACAAAAAGATTCGCGTCAAAGCAGTACCGACGGTGCGGAATTGATTGGCATCAATTCCGTCTGCGGGATTGAGAGAAAACGCTCGGAAAACCCACGGTGCAAAAAACACGGCAATCGCAGTGATGAATGTCAAGGCAACGATGGCTGTTCCGACAACGGCTTCGGCAGAATCACGATCGTCATCTTCGAGCATGCGGGTGAACATTGGGACGAGCGCTGCTGATAACACTCCGCCAAGAAGGAGTTCGTACACCGCGTTGGGGGAGTTATTGGCACCGTCGTATGCATCGGCGAGCGCGGTTTGCCCGATGACGACACCAAAGACAATTACTCGCAACATTCCGGTTAAGCGTGAAAGTCCGGTACCAAGTGCAACGATGGCATTGCTGCGTAGCAATTGGTCGCCGGAAGTCATTTGAGAAATGAGTGTTGATTGACCTGAGGGAGGTGTGGGTTCGCTTGACTCAGCGATCTCCTCAGACTTTGGCTCGTCAAAACTCATCGTTGTATAGGGTAGGTCGCCAAATAGGTGACTTTGACCCATTTGAGCGTCTGAATTCTTGTGTTTGGGTGCCAACTTGTAGGGTGAAAGGCATGGAACATCGTTTTTCTTCCGTCCAGCAGGTTCGTGACAGCTTGAAGGACGTCAACTATCTCGCCGATGACGGAATTGCCGGAGTCGCATTCTTGGCTGATCGCCTCGCAAAACCAATTTTGGTTGAGGGACCTGCCGGAACAGGCAAAACCCAGTTGGCGAAAAGTGTGGCCGAAATGCTTGGTGCCCGCTTGATCCGTCTGCAGTGCTACGAGGGTCTTGATGAATCAAAGGCCTTGTACGAATGGAACTACAAGAAGCAGTTGCTGCGCATTCAGGCTGACAAAAATAGTGATTCATGGAGTGAAGTCCATGACGATATTTTCAGCCGCGAGTTCCTGTTGACTCGTCCACTTCTTGAAGCGATTAGTGCACCTGATCCCGTTGTGCTCTTGATCGACGAAGTTGACCGTGTCGAAGTTGAAACAGAAGCCCTGCTGCTTGAAATCTTGTCGGAATATCAAGTCTCGATTCCTGAACTCGGAACGATTACGGCAACCCAGATTCCGATGGTGTTCTTGACCTCAAACAACACTCGTGAACTGTCAGAAGCACTGAAGCGTCGTTGCTTGTATTTGCACGTTGATTACCCGTCAATGGAACGCGAAAAAGAAATCGTTCTGGC
>Ga0208227_1000349_pt1 | contig 12511 bp, 14 predicted proteins | sample LakMenEpi13Jun11_FD_150692 | JGI IMG/M metagenome (GOLD analysis project Ga0208227, IMG submission 150692) | Freshwater microbial communities from Lake Mendota, WI - 13JUN2011 deep hole epilimnion (SPAdes) | ecosystem: Environmental > Aquatic > Freshwater > Lake > Epilimnion/Euphotic zone ...
TGGCACTCCACGGGAACCTGTAGAGCAGGGCTTAGCTAAAGGATTCAATGTGATCCTTGAGATTGACGTCCAGGGGGCTTTTCAGGTCAGAGAGAGTTTCCCAGAGGCCTTACTGGTTTTCGTAAAGCCTCCAAGTTTCGATGAGCTGCGGGCAAGGCTTGATAAAAGGGGGACCGAGTCTGAACTGGACAAGCAAATTCGCCTTGAAACGGCTAGAACCGAGCTTGATCAGGCTTCTGAGTTTGATTATTCAGTCGTCAATGACGAAGTGGCCAGATGTGCCCAAGAAGTCGTAGACTTAGTACAAACCACATAATCACAGGAAAGTTGCCATGTTTGAAAAGCTAGAAGGAATCGTTTCTCCCTCCATCGATAAGTTGATGGATCGAGTGGACTCGAAGTACGAGCTTGTGATGTTTGCTGCCAAAAGAGCACGCCAAATTAACGATTACTACTCTTCCTTGCACGAGGGAAGTCTTTTCAACAACGTAGGTCCACTAGTTGATGTAACCATCGACGAGAAGCCTCTCACCATTGCCCTAAATGAGGTTGACCAGGGTCTTCTTACAAAGCGCAACCTAGACTAAGCGACGCCAACAGGTGGCCAGTGTAGTGGTCGGTGTGACCGGCGGAATAGCTGCATATAAGTCTGCTCCTTTGATTCGTCTGTTTTCTGAAGCCGGCCATTCAGTCCAAGTTGTAGCTACTAACAACGCCTTCAAGTTCATCGGTAAAACTACCCTTGAGGCACTTTCGGGAAATCCAATATCTATTGTGGATCCGGATCTGTTTACCGATGTCGACCAGGTAAAGCATATTGCTTTGGCAAAATCTGCCGATCTTATAGTTATAGCTCCTGCGACAGCGTCATTTATTGCAAAGATGACTTCCGGAATTGCAGATGATCTTCTTACTACCACTGTGCTAGCAGCTACTTGTCCAGTGATAGTGGCCCCGGCCATGCACACAGAGATGTGGGAGAACAAAGCAACCACAGCGAACATCGAAACTCTTTCACTTCGAGGCATTACCATCGTGTGGCCTGCGGTTGGAAGACTCACGGGTGAGGATTCGGGAGCAGGAAGACTCGCAGAACCAGAAGAGATTTTTGAATCAGCATTGGCTGCACTTGGTGGACCGCTGAGTGGAAAACGTGTGCTTGTCACCGCTGGTGGAACCAGGGAACCCATTGATGCGGCAAGGTTTATCGGAAACTTCTCGTCTGGTAAGCAGGGAGTAGCTTTTGCTCGTGCGGCTAAACTGCTCGGTGCCGATGTTGAACTAATTGCAGCCAACATCGACGATTCCCTTACTTCTGGACTAAAAACAATCAATGTGGGTTCAGCCTTGGAGCTATCCCAAGCCCTGGAAGCAAAGTTTGGAAGCTATGACATCTTGGTGATGGCAGCAGCAATTGCCGACTACAAACCAATTGAATCAACTTCCACAAAACTAAAGCGCTCCGAACTCGGGGAGGAGCTTAATCTTTCTTTGGTTGCAAATCCTGACATTCTTGCCGAGACAGTCAAGAGATTAATAAGCTCAGGTTCAAAGGCTGTAGTTGTTGGTTTCGCAGCAGAAGCAAGTAACGATCTGGAGTCACTTGCAAAAATCAAGCTCGCCGCTAAGGGATGCGATTACTTGATAGCAAACGACATTAGCGATGGCAAGGTCTTTGGCAAGGATCACACGGAGCTTGTGCTGGTTTCTCAATCAGGGTCAAATACCTTCGTGGGTTCAAAGCAGTCAGTTGCTAAGGATGTTTTGTCCTTGATAGCAAGTAACATAGAGTAATCATGAGCACACTGAGACAGTTCACTTCCGAGTCCGTCACTGAAGGTCACCCTGACAAGATTTGTGACCAAATTTCGGACGCAATTCTTGATGCAATGCTGGCCCAAGACAAGGACGCTCGTGTTGCTGTAGAAACAATGGTGACTACCGGTTTAGTGCACGTCGCAGGTGAAGTCTCAACTTCCGGCTACGTCGAGATCCCGTCAATTGTTAGAGAAACTGTTCTAGCTATCGGATACAACTCTTCAAAGATTGGCTTCGATGGAAAAAGTTGCGGAGTATCTGTTTCGATAGGTCAACAGTCACCTGATATTGCCCAGGGGGTTGACTCTGGACTTGAGGTTCGCTCACAAGGCTCTACAGATCGGTTTGAAGCTCAGGGGGCTGGGGATCAAGGCATCATGTTCGGATACGCCAGCAACGAGACTCCTACCTACATGCCAACAGCAATCGCTCTTTCGCATCGTCTAGCGGAAAAACTCGCCAGTGTTCGAAAATCTGGTGAAGTGGCATTTCTTCGTCCAGATGGAAAGACTCAAGTCACAGTAGGTTTTGATGGTTCAACACCAAAGACAATTGAAGCCGTTGTTGTCTCCAGTCAGCACGATGATGGTGTTACCCAGGACGACATTCACGAGGCCATTAGGACTCATGTGATTAATCCGATTCTTGAGCAGTCTGGTCTTGATTTCTCAAAGGCAAAGTTTTTCATAAACCCAACGGGTAAGTTTGTGGTCGGTGGACCACAGGGAGACGCTGGCCTTACGGGAAGAAAAATCATCGTCGACACCTACGGTGGAGCTGCAAGACACGGAGGTGGAGCTTTCAGTGGGAAGGATCCTTCCAAGGTTGACCGTTCTGCTGCCTATGCGATGCGTTGGGTTGCCAAGAACGTAGTTGCATCAGAGGCAGCCGATAGAGCCGAAGTTCAAGTGGCCTATGCAATTGGCGTGGCAAACCCGGTGGGAATCTATCTTGAAACTTTTGGAACCGAAAAGGTTGAAACTTCAATGATTGAAAAAGCAATAAGAGACATTTTTGACCTCAGACCCCGTGCAATCGTTGAACAGTTAGACCTATTGCGACCTATCTACTCAAAAACTGCCGCCTATGGTCATTTCGGAAGGGAACTGCCGGAGTTCGGCTGGGAGAAACTCGATCGCGTCGACGCTTTGCGATCCGCACTGAAGCTCTAAATGCCAAAGATAGCGAAGCTGGCTATCCAGTCAAATCTTCCACAGCTTGACCGGCTGTTTGACTACCTTGTGCCAGACAGTCTCGCCCAGCAATCGGAAATTGGTTCTCGAGTCAGGGTCATGTTTGGAAGATCTAAAGAACCTCTTGATGCATTCATAGTTGAATATCCCAAAGAATCAGAGTTTTCAGGTCGGCTCAGTGAGGTTCTTGATGTTGTTGGTCCTTCGAAAACACTCACAGCAAGCATTTTCAAATTGTGCCAGCAGTTGGCAGAACGGTCGGCGTCTACTCTTGGTGATGTTCTAAAACTCGCGATTCCACCTCATATGCCTAAGGCTTTCGCCCAACATCAACAGGCGGTTCAAAAAAGTGAGATTCCCAATTCGTTTCAAGTTGGTTCTCTTGATGATCAGGCGGAGGCAATTCTTGCCGCTGGGCAGAAATCTTTTATTCTGGCAGAGCCCCGTCAAGTAGAGCTTGTCCTCGGTCAAGGTGATGCCGACACTCCAGCTTGGGTTCGAACCTTCGTTTTGCTTGCGGGTGCGAATCTGCAGCTAGGCAAGTCAACTTTGATTCTTGTACCTGATTACCGCGAGCATGAAGTAATCATGCAGGGACTGGCTATCTCGGGACTATCCGATCACGTTGCCAACTATTCACAGGAACAAGTTAAATCCAAGCAGTATTTAGGCTTCCTCAGTGCACTTGAAGTAGCGCCTCGAATTGTAGTCGGGTCTCGGGCCGCAGCGTTTGCCCCGGCTCACAACCTTGGCAGCATTCTGGTTTTTGATGAAGCTGACCGAAGTTTTTCTGATCAATCGTCGCCTTATCTACACACACGCGATGTTGCACTGGTGCGTCAATCGATCGAAGACTGCTCCCTGGTCTTTGCTTCACATTCAATCTCAAGTGACATGAAACGGCTAATTGACTCGGGTTTTCTCACAGATAGAACTAGGCCATTTGCCACCCCGCGTATCTCTAATTCTGAACCTGGGCTCCGAGTTGATTCACACGCTTATTCAGCAATCAAGGCTGGTTTAGAACTTGGCCCAGTTCTGGTCCAAGTTTCTTCATTAGGTGATAGCACTGCGATGTACTGCAAGTCCTGCGATGAACCAGCTAGGTGTGGTGAGTGCCAGGGGCCGCTATGGATCGATTCTTCAGGAGCAAAAAAGTGTCGGTGGTGCAATGCATTCCAAATCAACTACAGGTGTTCTTGCGGCGGTTTAGATCTCGCCCTTGGAAGGGCTGGATCGACTCGAACTGCGGCGGAGCTAGGCCGTGCTTTCCCTTCTGCGCGGGTAATTGAATCAACGGGTCAAGTTCGTACCACCAACATTGCTCGAGGCCGCACTCTCGTGGTTGCAACAGCTGGCGCTGAACCTTATGTAGCAGGCGGATACAGTGCTGTTGTGCTTCTCGACGCCAAAGTGGCTCTTTCGAGGCAAAACCTCCGTGCTCAGGAAGAAGCGGTGCGTTCTTGGTCTAATGCGGTTGCAAAATCCGGACCTAAAGCCCCGAGTGTTCTTGTTGGAGTGTCAGGAGAGCTATCTCAACTGTTTTCACTTTGGAACCATCAGAAGATTGCCGAGAATGAGTACAAGTCCCGACAGGAACTCAGTCTTCCTCCAGCTCTTCGGTTGGGAAGTATCACCGCAGAGGTTTCACTGCTTTCGGAGCTCTCTGAGATTCTTGCTAAGGAGCCCTCTGTTGTCAGAATTGGGCCGGCGCCGTTAGAGGTAAGTTCTAATGGGCAGCAATGGAGATTGATATTCAAATACCCATATTCACTCGGTCTACAACTCGCGAAGTTGCTAAAGGTTGAAGTGGCGCGAATCAGTGCAGGCAAGCTTCGAACCTCAAGTTCAGGCAGAAGCTCCAGAGCTATTACCGTGAAGATGAACGACTCTGAAGTAGTCTAATTTTGGAGATCACTTGAGAATTATTTTTGCGGGTACGCCAGCCAATGCGGCCAAAACCTTAGAAGCACTTCTGGAAGCTAATCATGAAGTCGTTGGTGTGCTGACTCGAATTGACGCACCTACTGGGAGAAGTGGAACGCTTACCGAGTCTGATGTAGCGCTCGTTGCTAGCGAACACGGATTGCCTTTACACAAGTCAAATCTTCCTGACTCAGGTACAAGCGAATGGCTTGCTGGTTTGGAACCAGATCTTGGAATCATTGTTGCCTACGGCTCAATTCTCAAACGGAATCTGCTAGAGATACCAGCTCATGGTTGGCTAAACGTCCACTACTCACTACTGCCAAAATACCCAGGAGCTTCTCCGGTGCAGCAAGCGCTGTTGGAAGGGGATTCAACAACTGGCGTCACGGTTTTCCAACTCGATGAAGGGGTGGATAGTGGACCTATTGTTGCGCGGGCAACAGTTCAAATCGCTCCTGATGCAAGTGCGGGTTCAGTTCTTAAGGACTTAACCCTTGTGGGTTCAGATCTTTTGATAGACACATTGGCAAATCTTGAGAGCCGTCTTGGGGCAAAAACCGCACAGGACAGAGTTTCAAAGCATCCCGTGACTCGGAAAATTTCTCGCGCAATGGCAAGAATTGAGTTCGGTACTCCAGCTTCAAAGATTGTGAACTTGGTTCGGGCCATGAACCCTGAGCCAGTTGCTTGGTTCGAATTTGAATCGCAACCCATTCGTGTCTTGGAATCTGCCATCTCGGAGATCGCAGGTTTGCCAGTGGGTGTGGCTTCTTTAGTTGACGGCGAACTTCTCGTTGGTTCGTTAGATGTGGCAGTCGTTCTACGAACAATACAGCCTGCTGGCAGGAAGCCGATGGCTGGAGCCGATTGGTTCAGGGGACTGCGTCGAGATTCGTTGACGCTAACGTGAGTAGAGAAGTTGCTTTTGATCTTCTCAACAGAGTGCAGTCGGATGACGCCTATGCAAACCTGCTATTGCCAACGCTCATCTCCAGGGCAAAGCTCGATTCTCGCGACGCAGCGTTTGTACAAGAGCTAGCATTCGGCACAATTCGGAACTGGTTGTTATACGAGAAGATCATCGAAGCAGCTTCCTCGAGAAAGATCGATGACATCGAGCCAGATGCTCAAATTGTCATGGTGCTAGGAGTGCATCAGCTTCTAGAAATGAGGGTGCCTACGCATGCTGCAATTAATGAGAGCGTCAATCTAGCAAAAGCAAAAGCGAGTAAAGGCTCTGTAGGGTTCGTAAATGCAGTGCTTCGGAAGATCGCCTTAAAGGATAAGGACGATTGGATCGACTCTGTGACTAAGGGTCTGTCTGAATTGGATTCTCTTTCCATTCAGTATTCTCACCCAATTTGGATTGTGCAGGCGTTCAAAGCCGCTCTGGCTTCCCGCGGTATTGATGGAAAGTTAGAGGATCTGCTGGCTAGCAATAATTTGGCGCCCAAGGTTTCACTTGCTGCTTTACCTGGCTTTTGCAACCCCGATGATTTTGACAAAGAGCAACAAGCTCAAAATAGATCACCTATTGGAGTGGAGATTTCCGGGAATCCCGCAAACATTGAACTGGTGAACAGGGGATTCGCTCGAGTCCAAGATCAAGGCTCTCAGTTGGTCACGCTTGCACTAGCCGCAGCCCCAGTTGAAGTAGCTGACGATAACTGGCTTGATATGTGCGCTGGGCCAGGCGGCAAAGCAGCCATCCTTGCCGCCATGTCTTTAGAGTCAGGTCAGAGATTTGTCTCTAATGAGGTTTCGGATCACAGGGCGAAGCTCGTGATCAACGCTCTTAAGCCGCTGGGCGATTTTGAAGTAATGACTTCAGACGGACGAAGTCTTGGACAAGGGGCACAAAAGTTCTCAAGAATCTTGCTTGATGCTCCCTGCACAGGTCTTGGCGCTCTTAGGCGTAGACCTGAATCGAGGTGGCGAAGAAGGCCCGATGATTTAGTTGATCTAGTGAAGCTGCAACGTGAATTGATTCAAAGCGCCTGGGACGCGCTAGAACCCGGAGGGGTTTTGGGGTACGTGACTTGTTCTCCCCATCTTTCTGAGACAACCGGACAAGTAGCTTGGGCCGAAGGAAGATTCAAGGGACAACTTGAGTTACTCAATGCCAACGCGATTCTCAATTCAATTAGTCAATCTCTTAATTTAGATGAATCTCTTCGCACCGCACAACTTTGGCCTCATGTTCATGGCACAGATGCTATGTTTCTTGCTTTATTGCGTAAGTCGATAAACTGATCTCATGAAGGCCCGAATAGCCCCTAGTATTCTGAGTGCTGATTTTGCGAATCTCGAAGCCGAACTTGCATCAATTAGCCACGCGGATCTGATCCACGTAGACGTCATGGATGGGCACTTCGTGCCGAACCTGACACTTGGAGTTCCCGTTGTCAAGAGAATCTCAGAGGTCACAAGCGTTCCGCTGGATGTTCACTTGATGATTGAGGCACCTGAGAAATGGGTCAGTCAGTATGCGCAGTACGCGGGTTCGGTGACTTTCCACTATGAGGCAGCTACTGATCCTAGATTGGCTATTTCGGAGATTCGCAAGGCTGGAGCAAAAGCAGCTATGTCGATTAAGCCCGGCACATCATTTTCTGAGGTATCTGAGCTTGTCGAGGATCTTGACATGCTGTTGATAATGACTGTTGAGCCTGGCTTTGGAGGCCAATCTCTAATTCAAAGCACAGTGCCTAAGGTCACGGAGGCTTTTGATTTCGCCACCAGTAAAGGCTTGAAACTTTCAATTCAGGTCGACGGGGGAGTCACTGCGCACAACATCGCAGAACTTGCTAGTGCTGGAGCGGATACTTTTGTCGCTGGAACTGCAGTGTTTCAAGCCCCTAATCGAAACTTTGAGATTGACCGGCTCAGGTCCCTTGCCATTACGCTTTAAGGCATGACCACTTTTTACCAACTTTTTGAAACTCTTAGCGACCGTTCTGTTTCGATGCCTGAAGGTTCGCGCACAGCTGAGCTTTTAGCTATGGGCACCCACGCTATTGGTAAGAAAATTGTCGAAGAAGCTTCAGAAGTTTGGATGGCTGCTGAACACGAAAGTAAGCAGGCTACAACTAGCGAGATTGCTCAGTTGATTTACCACTTACAGGTGCTCATGATCGATAGGGGCATATCTATGGAAGAGCTTGAAGGGGAACTTTAGATGCTACGCGTAGCAGTACCGAATAAGGGAGTGCTTTCAGAGGCGGCCATTAGCATGCTGAAAGAAGCAGGCTATGTAGTTCGCAGAGACCCCAAAGATTTGCATGTTATCGACAAAACCGCAGGAATAGAATTTTTCTATCTAAGACCAAGAGATATAGCCACTTACGTCGGTTCTGGTTCGTTAGATGCTGGTTTTACCGGAATGGATCTATTGGTTGACTCTCAATCGAGTGCCAAGTCAATTGCGTCTCTAGGTTTTGGAGCGTCAACACTTCGGTTCGCCGGTCCCATCGGAAGGTTTCTAGACGTCGCCGAACTAGAAGGGCGTTCGGTAGCTACCGCATATCCAAATTTGGTCAAGAACTATCTCCAGACAAAAGGCGTCAATGCAAAAGTTATAACTCTTGACGGTGCTGTGGAGGTCGCGGTTCGTCTTGGTGTCGCGGAAGCTGTAGCCGATGTTGTCTCTACTGGAAGCACATTGCGACAAGCAGGACTAGAGGTTTTCGGCCCAGTTATCCTAGAAAGCGAAGCCCAGTTGATTGTGGCGCTTGGTAAAGACTCGGCTTGCGAAGGCCTACTTCAAAGACTTGAAGGCGTTCGAGTAGCGAGGGAGTACGTGATTTTTGATTACGACTGCCCAATTGATTTAGTTGAGGCGGCTTCAAAGGTGACCCCTGGTATTGAGTCTCCAACTATTTCTCCACTAAGGGATCAAAACTGGGTTGCAATACGCTCTCTAGTCAAGGCAGCCGAAACAAACGAAAAGATGGACGAGCTTTACAAACTCGGAGCTAGGGCTATTTTAGTTAGCGCTATCCATGCCGCGAGAATCTAATGCCTTTGACAACGAGGATCATTCCCTGTCTTGACGTTGCCGGAGGTCGGGTAGTAAAAGGAGTGAACTTCGCAAATCTTGTTGATGCCGGAGATCCTGTTGAACTTGCGTACAGATACTACCTAGAAGGGGCTGACGAGATAACGTTCCTGGATGTCAACGCGTCGAAAGAGGGCAGGGGAGCAGTTCTTGAACTTGTTCGAAGAACTGCAGAAAAAGTTTTCATCCCGCTAACAGTGGGCGGGGGTATCCGATCAGTTGATGATGTGTCGGCTGCTTTAGAGGCAGGTGCCGATAAAGTCTCGATTGCCTCAGCCGCAGTTTCAAGACCAAATCTTATCTCTGAGGTTTCGAATCAGTTTGGGTCACAGGTACTAGTGGTTTCACTTGATCTGAAGCGTAAAGATTCAATGGCAAGCGGTTACACCGTCACAAGTCACGGAGGTAGCGTTGACGAGAACATTGACGCAGTCAGTTGGATAAATCAGGTTCAGGAGCTAGGTGCTGGGGAGTTGTTGGTTAACAGTATTGATGCCGATGGAACCGGTCAGGGTTTTGACCTACCTCTTCTAGAGAAGGTTTTATCCGTTGCACGTGTTCCTGTAATTGCATCAGGCGGCGCAGGGTCCATTAAAGATTTTGTGGTAGCCGCAGAAAGCGGAGTCGATGCAATTCTCGCCGCCTCAGTTTTTCATCGCGAGATTGTATCCATTTCCCAAGTGAAGACACATCTGGCTGTTGCTGGAGTCTTGGTTAGGGAAATGGCATGAAGATTGGGGATTTGAAGTTTGACAGTGCCGGATTAATTCCGGCGGTCGTACAGAGCGTTTCTGATAACAAAGTACTGATGGTGGCCTACATGTCTCTAGAGAGCCTCGAGCTTTCCCTAGCTTTAGGGCAGACACATTTTTTCTCCCGGTCTCGAGGACAGCTGTGGCACAAGGGGGCGACTTCAGGAAACACTCAAAACATAGTTTCTATACTCTCGGACTGCGACGGCGATTCGCTTCTCGTGCTTGTTGAAGCAGATGGTGCGGCTTGCCACACGGGTGAGCGCAGCTGTTTTGACAATTACGAACCACTGGAGCAAAAGTGATTTCGAAAAGTGAGTTCTTAGAGCTGGCCAAGTCCTATCAGGTAATCCCGATTGTGGACTCGGTGTTTTCTGGCACAGAAACACCATTGACAATCTTTGAAAAATTGGCCTCTTCTAAGCCGGGCAGTTTCTTGCTGGAATCTGCCGAAGCAGGAGTTTGGTCAAGGTATAGCTTCATCGGGGTAGAAAACTATGGGTTCCTGGTCTCTTCAGATGGCGCCGTGAAATGGAAAGCCCTTGAAGCCCACTCGCCAGTGCCTTTCGATGGCAAAAGCCTCGATGGGCTGTCGGAGCTTGAAGCGTTGGAGCTTATGCAAGGCAGCTGGAAGGCGGCTACTGTTGCCGGACTTCCACCGTTAGTTTCTGGCTTAGTCGGACTTTTAGGTTGGGACACAGTCCATCAGATTGAGCGACTTGGGTCTCGTAAATCCAAGGAACTTAAAGTCCCTGACATGGCTATGGCCATCATCAGAGACTTGGTTGTTGTTGATCACCAGGAATCCACTCTCAAGCTGGTTTCGAACGCCTACTTGGGGCAAGGTCGAAATCCTGAATCCGAATATGAGTTTGCTATTGAACGAATTAGTGAGATGAAGAACCAGTTGTTGAAACCAACTGTGCCATTCATCGCAGATGTGAACTTGCAGATTGAACCCGACTTTTCTCGCCGGACAAGTGATTTTGAGCTCTTCGAACTTGTGAACAAAGCCAAAGAGCATGTAGTTGTTGGGGATGTTTTCCAAGTTGTGATCTCCCAGCGCTTTGATACCAAGGTTTCCGCGACACCATTGGATGTGTATCGGATGCTAAGGGCAATCAATCCAAGTCCCTACATGTACCTACTCAATTTCTTTGATGAGGATGGACCTTTTTCCGTGGTTGGTTCTTCACCTGAGGCGTTGGTTCGAGTAAAGGCCGGTTCAGCAGTGCTTCATCCGATTGCCGGATCAAGGCCCCGTGGGACAGACGTCGAAGCCGACACTGCCCTTGCGGAGGAACTGCTTGCTGACGCGAAGGAGAAAGCCGAGCACCTGATGCTCGTTGACCTTGCAAGAAACGATCTACTAAAAGTCTGCGATGCAAGCTCAGTGAATGTCACGGAGTTTATGACCGTTGAGCGGTATAGCCACATCATGCATCTTGTTTCAACTGTGGAAGGTGTTCTTAGGGAAGGAGTGTCTGCCGTTGACGTGGTGCGAGCAACATTCCCCGCTGGTACATTATCTGGCGCCCCCAAACCACGTGCTTTGGAAATCATCGAACAGCTCGAGCCAACCAATAGAGGATTATTCGGGGGAGTAGTTGGTTACTTTGATTTCGCGGGAAATGCCGATCTTGCGATTGCCATTCGAACAGCCGTTATTCGAAATGGGGTTGCTCACGTGCAAGCAGGGGCTGGAATTGTATTGGACAGTGTTCCAGAACTTGAGAATCAAGAGACCCTAAACAAGGCCTCCGCGCCGTTGAGGGCTATTCAAGCGGCCAACACCATGAAGAGACATCAGCTATGAGTTCAAAGCGTGTCACAATCGCATGGCTTACAAGCATTCTGCTGTTAGTTGTTTTTGCTGGCCTCAGTTGGCTTGAACTTGAACTTACTCCAGAAGCGGGTGCGCAAACCTTTGCGATCTCTGGATATCAAGTGTTTCCAATAATCTCGGCACTGTTGCTACTCCAGGGAACTGCCTTGCTCTCTTCTGTCTTGACACCGGTAGCTGTGGGCAAGGCAATTGCGGGATTGATGGCGCCGATTATGCTCGCGCACGGATTCTATGTTGTAGTGGGTTTGCAGTTGAATTTGCAGAATGCAGTTGCGGTTCAGATCAGTGAAATCACAGGCGTTGCTGGAATTGCAAGCCAGGCTGAGTTCGTCGAATTTGCTGGGGATACTTATCTATGGATTGGTTACCTACTTTCGATAGTCGTGAACCTGGCTGTTTTGCTAACAAAGGCCGTTTCAAAAGCTCAGTGGTCTAAAACAAGACCAAACAGGGATGAAATCACGGACGAGCTAGATCTGTGGGAGACACAGAAGTAGCAACTGATTTGGTAAAGTACTAGGCAAGAGGAGATTTTATGTCTGAGAACCACATTGAGCCAGGCCACGGGGATTCCGTAGCAGCATGGACCACAGTGATCATCGTTATTGTCGCTTTTGCCTTTGGCACTCTATTTTTCTGGTTGAACATGCCCGCTTTGGTTTGGGGCTCAGCAGGCCTTGCAGTTGCAGGGGTGGGAATAGGCCTCTTCCTCAAGAAAGCTGGCTACGGGGTCGGCGGATCAAAGTCTAAGCACTAAGTGCTTCAGTCACTTTACGCGGGCGCTATCGCCGACGCTAAGACCCGTCAAGAATCAATCTCACTTTCCGAGATTGAAGAGTTAGCTTCGAAAGCCAAATCAGCAATTGATGCCGTTACTCTTTTGGGTGCTGGGAAGTTTGTTAAGGTCATCGCAGAG
>Ga0208227_1000354_pt1 | contig 12415 bp, 10 predicted proteins | sample LakMenEpi13Jun11_FD_150692 | JGI IMG/M metagenome (GOLD analysis project Ga0208227, IMG submission 150692) | Freshwater microbial communities from Lake Mendota, WI - 13JUN2011 deep hole epilimnion (SPAdes) | ecosystem: Environmental > Aquatic > Freshwater > Lake > Epilimnion/Euphotic zone ...
ACCTTGGCAAGCTTTCTGTTGATGTGCCAGCGAGTGCGGGCACATCAGTCATTGTTGGAATCCGTCCAGAAGGATTAATTCCGTCAGCAGACGGATTTGCGGTCAATGTTGAGGTCGTCGAAGAACTTGGCGCTGATGCATTTGTTTATGGACAACCTGCAGATTCAAATATTTCCTTTGCGCAAGCAACCGAAGATGCTGCGCAGATTATTGTGCGCTGGGATCCAAAGAATCCTCCTAAACCAGGTGACACAATTACTGTCAGCGCTGATGCATCAGCGATACATCTCTTCAACGCACAATCAGGCGAAAGAGTGAAGTAAAGCAATTTCATCACCGCTGTTAAAAGTGTGTGGTGAATCTGCAAGTCCCTTCAGGACATGAACCTTTGCACGGCCTTGTACTCGCCATTTATCGGTCAGTACAAGTGCTGTGTCTTCATCGATTCCAAGTAAGTAAGTGCCTTCATCGCTACGAAGTGCAATAGATGCAATGCGATCTGGAACCCATCCAAGAAACTTGTCGTAATGTGGAATGACTTCGATTTCTGGAATTAAACCAAGTCCACTCTGGGCATGAGATATGCGCAATCCAACAATTTTTGCACCGAATGCCATGGCACCCGCAGAACAACCAGCGAGTGATGAACCTGAGAAAAACTCAGATTTAATTTTTTCCCACAGAGGTGTTCCTTCAAAAATTTCGGTGATGTATCCCGGATCGCCACCTGAAAAATAAATCAATCCAGCATTTGTGACGTCTTCGATGTACTGCGGATTGAAAGCATCTTCTCTCTTTAGAATTGGAAGAAATCTGCACTCAGCGCCCATTCGCCTGGCCTGCGCAGCTCCTCGTTCTTTCCAGAACTCAATGCGATCCGCGCTCTCTTGACCAGCACCTGTTGGTATTTGAATGTATGTATTTGATTTGCCTCTAGAAATGCCGCGATGCAAGAGATCAGTTTCAATCTCCTGCATCTGGACTAAATATTCTCCTGAGCCAACAAGTGCCAAAGCACCGCGCTCAGAGTTCATTGTGACTACGCCATAGCCTTCTTGAGGTTTTCATCAATTGAATTGAGAAACTCCTGTGTTGTTTGCCATGGAGCATCTGGCGAAATAAGGAGTGATAAGTCCTTCGTCATTTTTCCTTGTTCAACTGTTTGAATGCAGACTCGTTCTAAAGTGTCACAGAATTGTGACAACGCTTTGTTGTTATCGAGTTTGGCGCGATGAGCAAGACCACGAGTCCACGCAAAAATTGATGCGATTGGATTGGTGGAAGTTGCCTTACCTGCCTGGTGATCTCGATAGTGGCGAGTAACAGTTCCGTGTGCCGCCTCTGATTCAACAACTTTTCCATCTGGAGTCATCAAGACGGAAGTCATTAATCCGAGTGAGCCATAACCTTGTGCAACGGTGTCAGATTGAACATCTCCGTCGTAGTTCTTACAAGCCCAAACGTATCCACCTTCCATACGCAATGACATTGCAACCATGTCATCGATGAGGCGGTGCTCATACCAAATACCTGCTGCATCAAAAGCTGACTTAAATTCTGCTTGGTAAATCTCTTCAAAGATATCTTTAAAGCGACCATCGTAGGCTTTAAGAATTGTGTTCTTTGTTGATAGATACACAGGAAACTTGCGATTTAATCCGTAATTAAGTGATGCACGTGCAAAGTCGCGAATTGAATCATCAAGGTTGTACATGCCCATTGCAACACCCGCTGTTGGGAAATCAAAAACATTGAACTCCATTGGTGCTGAGCCATCTTCTGGCACAAATGAGAGTGTCAGTTTTCCTGGACCTGGAACTTTAAAATCTGTTGCTTTGTACTGATCTCCAAATGCGTGGCGACCAATAACAATTGGCTTTGTCCAATGCGGCACCAAACGTGGAACATTGCTGATGATGATTGGTTCGCGGAAGATTACGCCGCCCAAAATATTGCGGATTGTTCCGTTTGGGGACTTCCACATTTTTTTAAGGCCGAACTCTTCAACACGAGCTTCATCTGGAGTAATGGTTGCGCACTTAATACCAACACCGTGCTTTTGAATAGCGCGTGCTGCTTCAATAGTTATTTGATCATCGGTTTCATCACGCTTTTCAATTCCAAGATCGTAATACTCAAGATTTACATCGAGGTAAGGAAGAATCAATGAATCTTTGATGAACTGCCAGATGATGCGAGTCATTTCATCGCCATCTAATTCAACGACTGTTCCTTCGACTTTGATCTTGGCCATGCTCTGCGCTCCTTTTAGAGTGTCTGTACGTCTGCTTGTTTTGCTCGAACTGCTTCTGCCGCAACCTTAAGTGCTGCCAACTCAGAATCAGTGAGTTTTGTTTCTACAATTTTTTTAATTCCTTCGCGACCAATCTGTGCTTCTACTCCGAGATACACACCGGAGATTCCGTATTCGCCATCGACCCATGCGCATACAGGCATTGTTGCGCCAGAGTCTTCGATAACTGCTTTTGCCATGCGAGCTGCAGCTGCAGATGGTGCGTAATATGCAGAACCTGTCTTGAGTAGTGCCACAACTTCTGCACCACCGTTGCGTGTGCGATCCACAAGTTCGTCAATTTCTGCTTGCGATAATTTCTCAGTAAGTGCTTTGCCATCGACAGTGCAACGACTTGGAACTGGAACCATGGTTTCACCATGAGAACCAAGTGTTAGCGTGCTAACTGAAGAGACGGCAACATTGAGTTTTTCTGCAACAAAGTGCGTGAAGCGGGCGGTATCTAGCATTCCAGCTTGGCCCATTACGCGATTCCGTGGAAATGCTGTTGCGATTTGAGTAAGTGCTGTCATTTCATCGAGTGGATTTGAAACCACAATGATGACTGCTTTCGGTGAGTGCTTTGCAATGTTTTCTGCAACTCCGCGCACAATTCCAGCATTAACACCAATGAGATCCATGCGGCTCATTCCAGGTTTGCGTGGCAATCCGGCAGTAATAATGACTACATCTGAGTTAGCAGTTGCTTCATAACCTGCGCCATCTGCAGAAGTTGTAGCGCCAACAATTTTTGTTTCAAAACCTTCGATAGATCGAGATTGGTTCATATCTAAAGCCAAGCCTTCTGGCTTGCCTTCGAGAATGTCAGTGAGAACTACAGTGTCAAAAATATTGTATTCAGCTAATCGCATTGCAGTTGTTGAGCCATAAAAACCTGCACCGACGACGGTTACTTTGCCTGCCATGGACTGCGTCCTTCTTTCGAAAATCGGATCTAAAAATGCCTTGATATCAAGGTAACTCTACAACCCGTGCGGCAGTGAAATTGCCAGGACGAAGAGCCCTATTGCAATACCAACCGGGAAATAGAACTCAATTGTGCGCAAATGGCGTGATGGAAAAGCGATGCCCAATGTTCCAAGGGCAATCAAGAGTGATCCGGATCGCACGAAACTGAGGGCGCCTAAAACTATGCCAACCGCAACAAATGCGTAACTAGCAAATTTAATAATTCTTGAATCTAAGAACACGCGTCCACAACATTCGTGACAAGCATTGCTCTAGTCATTGGACCAACTCCACCTGGCATTGGTGCAACAAATCCAGCCTTTTCCATTACATCCGGATGAACATCGCCAAGTAAGCCTGCATCAGTACGAGAAATGCCAACATCGATAATTGCTGCACCCTCTTTAATCATTGAAGCGTTGAGGAAGTGTGCCTGACCGATTGCAGCAACAACTATGTCTGCATTTCGAGTATGAAGAGTTAAATCTTTTGTACCAGTGTGGGTTAACGTGACAGTTGCGTTCTCTTGTCTGCGTGTTAGTAACAAACCAAGTGGGCGACCAACTGTTAAACCACGACCAATAACCGTTACTTCTGCGCCTTTAAGTGGCACGTTGTAGTGCTGCAAGAGCGCCACAATTCCACGAGGAGTACAAGGAAGTGGAGCGTCATAGCCGGCAACGAGTCTGCCTAAGTTCATGGGATGTAATCCGTCAGCATCTTTTGACGGATCAATCGCTTCAAGAATTACTTGCGGATCAATTCCTTTTGGCATTGGAAGTTGCACAATATATCCAGTGCACTCTTTTGCGTTATTGAGATCTTTAATCGCTGCCAATACATCTGCTTGTGATGCACTGTCAGGTAGATCAACACGTATTGATGTAACGCCAACTTCTTGGCAATCACGATGCTTGCCGCCAACATAGGAATGAGAACCTGGGTCATCGCCAACTAAGACAGTTCCGAGCCCTGGTGTAATTCCTTTTTTCTTTAACTCAACGACTCGAGCAGCTAGATCTTTCTTAATTGATGCTGCCAGTGCCTTGCCATCGAGAATAGTTGCGGTCATGCTCGTATCTTATTGGAATTTAGGCATGTGAGAAATGCCGTGTACCTGTGAAATACAAGCTAATTCCAGCGTGATTTGCTGCGGCAATAACTTCTTCATCGCGAACACTTCCACCAGGTGAAACAACCGCTGTAACTCCGGCGCTGATAAGTATTTGAAGACCATCGGTAAATGGAAAAAATGCATCACTAGAGGCAACACTTCCTGCAGCGCGATCACCGGCACGTTTGACTGCTAATTCGGCACTATCAACGCGATTTACTTGACCCATACCAACACCAACGCTTGCGCCATTTTTTGCAAGAAGAATTGCATTACTTTTTACAGAACGGATTGCACGCCATGCGAATTCAAGATCTTTCATGGTTTCTGCATTCACCTGTGATCCTGCCACTAGTTTCCATGCGGAAGAGGAATCGCCAGGCGCGTTAATTGCATCAACTTGTTGTAGCAACATTCCACCGCTAACGGGACGTAACTCTAAAGGAGACGTAGTCATCGGAATGCATTCGAGAATACGAATAGAAGATTTCTGAGTGAGAATATCTAGCGCAGCACTTTCATAACCAGGTGCAATCAGAACTTCTGTAAATACTTCCGATAATGCTTGAGCCATCTGGGTTGTCACAATTCGATTAGCCGCGACTACTCCCCCAAAAGCTGAAACTGAGTCGCATTCGTGTGCCTTTGTGTACGCATCAGCAATATCTTTTCCAATTGCAATTCCGCATGGATTGGCGTGCTTAATGATGGCTACGCATGGCCCTGTGTGATCGTAAGCGGCACGCCAAGCTGCATCTGCATCCGAGTAATTATTAAATGACATTTCCTTGCCATGTAATTGTTTGGCTTGAACTATTCCTTCTGGACCACCACGATAAATCGCGCCATCTTGATGAGGATTTTCTCCATAACGAAGTGAATTCTCTTTTGTAAAAATCCTTCCGAACCATTCGGGTAGTTCGCTTTGAGAATTTTGTCCAAGCCAGTTTGCAATTGTTAAGTCATACTCGGCAGTTGTTCTAAAAACATCTAGTGCTAGCTGTTGGCGTTCCTCACTAGTAAATCCACCCGCTGCAATGCTTGCAAGTAAATGGTCATATTGATCGGTATTTGAAATTACTGCGACAGAACCATAATTCTTTGCAGCACCGCGCAACATAGTTGGACCACCGATGTCGATTTGTTCAATGCACTCAACAAAGGATGCCCCTGAAGCAATTGTGTCTGCAAATGGATACAAGTTAATAACGATCAAATCAAAAGGTTCAATTCCTAAATCTTTGATTGCAGACATATGTTCGGAGTTGTTTTGGTCCGCCAGAATTCCTGAATGAATATTTGGATGAAGTGTTTTTACTCTTCCATCCATGATTTCAGGAAAGCCTGTGGCCGTGCTGACTTCGGTTACGGGGATACCTGCTGCGGCAAGAGTCTTAGCTGTTGAGCCAGTCGATAAAATCTCAACACCAGAAGTAGTGAGCGCCTTGCCAATTTCCACTAAACGATTCTTGTCATAAACGCTTATGAGAGCTCTGCGTATTTTCTTGCGGCTATCCATCAATTTTATTTTTTCGACTTGGTAATGAAATCTGTGGAATCAAGATGGCAAGTGCAATACCAATACCCATTTCAATTGCAACGCTCAATGGAAATTTCCATAGTGAAGGTCCAACGGTAGACATTTCTTGCGTGAGTAAAGATCCGCTGGAGAAGTACGTAAGAACAAAGATGCTGGCAATACTGACAAAATAACTTTGCCACAAAATTTTTGTTTTTAATGCAATGGTCCAACTTGCAAGTAGAGCACCTGCCATCACAAAAAAGAAAATGGAGAAGAGAAATTGCGGATGTTCTGTGGTTGGAAGTGCGCCCAGAATTGGCAGAGCTGGGATTTGCGCAACGCTATGTTCGAGTGGTGATACAAGTGTGTTCTCTCCTACTCCAAAACCTGTTCCGCTTAAGTACGCCATACTCGCTACTGCTGCATTTGGAAGATAAACAATGTTAATCAGCAGCAGCAATACCCCACCAATAATGCCTGGGCGCAAAACTGTGATGAGGTCTCGAACCGTAGAAAGGTTAATGAATAGAGAGATAGAGAGAAATATCGCGCTAATGGCTAGCAATAAAGCGACGATCCGAGTTCCAAAGTTAACGGGTTGAGTCAGAGTTACTTTCTTGCCGACAGTTAAAGTTGTTAAGTAAACACCTGGAATCAATATTGCAATTGCGAAATACCAAACAGGACGTATTGCTTCTGTCTTAGATATGAAGATTAAAAGTTCTGCAATAAGACAATAAATAATTGTGAAGTGCACTCGGGCAATATTTACAAGATTAGTTTCTCTATCTAAGCGATCCACGATTCGCGAAAATGAACTTCTTATTGCTATAAAAGGGAAGACCAAGGCGCCGAGAGGTAGATAGGACAAAAATCCTTGAACTCCTGCTGGCGGAATGCTTAGGGCAAAAGGAATGTTGTGTGCACCCAACCAAACCCACAGTGCTGCGCGAATTGGATCAGATGTGTTTCCGGTAATGCTTCCCGCTGTTGCCCAAGCAATTAATGATAAAAATGCTATTGGTAGCAGCACGAGTGCGACGCTACGTAGAACTTGTGACAACGAGACCCATAGGACACGTTGAAACATGAAAATTAGCGTCCCAATATTGCGCGCATTAATTGCGCGCTCTCACTTGGCGTTTTTCCAACTTTTACGCCAGCTGCTTCTAGCGCATCTTTCTTTGCTTGCGCGGTTCCTGATGAACCCGAAACTATTGCGCCAGCGTGACCCATTGTTTTTCCTTCAGGTGCTGTAAATCCTGCAACATAACCAACAACAGGTTTAGTTACGTACTCGCTAATGAATGCAGCAGCGCGCTCTTCAGCGTCACCGCCAATTTCACCAATCATGACGATTGCTTTGGTTTCTGGATCATCTTGAAAAGCTCGTAAGCAATCAATATGAGTTGTTCCAATAACTGGATCTCCACCAATTCCAACTGCAGTACTAAAACCAATATCGCGTAATTCGTACATCATTTGATATGTCAGCGTTCCAGATTTTGAAACTAAACCAATAGGACCGCTGACTGTGATGTCTGCAGGAATGATTCCTACATTTGATTTTCCGGGACTGATAAGACCTGGACAGTTTGGACCAATAATTCGTGTTGTACCTTTAGTTACTGCATGAGCATAAAAGCTTGCAGAGTCATGAACTGGAATGCCTTCAGTGATTACAACAACCAGTGGCATGGCCGCATCGATTGCGTCAATCACTGCAGCCTTTGCAAACTTTGGAGGAACAAATACAACAGATGTGTTGGCACCAGTTGCACTCATTGCTTCTACAACTGTGTTAAAAACTGGAAGATTGTGACCATCAATATCAACGCTCTGGCCGCCTTTGCCTGGTGTAACTCCACCTACAACTTTGGTGCCAGATGCCAACATGCGCTTTGTGTGTTTAGTTCCTTCTGCGCCAGTCATTCCTTGGACAATGACAAGACTTTTTTCATTGAGAAAAATAGACATTACTTAGCCGCCAATTCTGCAGCGCGATTTGCTGCTCCATCCATAGTGTCTACTTGCTCAATTAACGGATGGGCGGCTGCTTTCAAGATTGCACGTCCTTCAATGACATTATTTCCATCTAGTCGAACAACGATTGGCTTTGTGGCTTTTGTGCCGAGCAATTCGAGCGCTTGAACAATTCCGTTAGCGACAGCATCACAAGCAGTGATTCCGCCAAATACATTCACAAAAACACTCTTCACATCTGAGTCACCCAAAATAATTGAGAGACCATCGGCCATCACTTGTGCTGATGCTCCACCACCAATATCTAAGAAGTTTGCTGGGCGGACTCCCCCGAATTTTTCCCCTGCGTATGCAACGACATCGAGTGTGCTCATTACCAGACCTGCGCCATTGCCAATAATTCCAACTTGTCCATCAAGTTTTACGTAGTTGAGATCTTTCTCTTTGGCTGCAGCTTCTAAAGCATTTGTTGCCGCATGATCAATAAGCGCTTCGTGGTCTGGATGTCTAAATCCTGCATTGTCATCCAATGTAACTTTTCCATCAAGGGCGATGATCTTGCCATCTACTGTTTTTACGAGTGGGTTTACTTCTACAAGAGTTGCATCTTCGGATTGAAAAACTTTCCACAAAGTTAAGAGCACTGCTTCAACTTGCGGTGCGACATCTGCTGGAAAAGCTGCAGCTGCGACAATTTCTTTTGCTTTTTGCGTACTGATTCCAAGATTTGCATCCACTGGAATCTTTGCCAGTTTTTCGGGAGCAGTATGTGCTACTTCTTCGATATCCATTCCACCTGAAACAGATGCCATTACAAGAAATGTTCGATTAGATCGATCTAATAAAATTGCTAAGTAATACTCGGAATCAATTGGCGCTGCTTGGGCAATCATCACCGTACGAACAGTGTGACCCTTAATATCCATACCAAGAATTGCACTTGCCTTTTCTTTTGCTTCAGCTGCATCTTCTGCAACCTTAACTCCGCCAGCTTTTCCACGGCCGCCAGCTTTTACTTGGGCTTTAACAACTACTTTTCCGCCAATTTTTGCTGCGGCATCGTGTGCTTGTTCGGGAGTTGTAGCAATAGCAGCTGCAAGTACAGGTACTCCGTGTTTTTCAAAGAGATCTCGAGCTTGGTATTCAAAGAGATCCACAGAAAACTCCAGTCATATCGTTAAAAAGTATTTGCTAATACTAGAGCTTCTCAACTGGTGCATAACGCAGCAGTAATCGCTTCTCTCCGTACTGCCCGAAGTTTATGGTGGCTTCGGACTTATCTCCTTCACCTGCGATGGCCACAACTGTTCCGAGTCCAAATGTGTCATGTGACACACGCTCGCCCACTGCTAATTGCATTGCAGTGCTTTTCTTTCCGGTTGGACGTGGTGGTGGCGCAGTTGCGGAGCGAGGCTTGCGAACAAGTGATGGCGATAGTGATGAAGATGCACCACCGTGATTTCTCCACTCGATTACACCTTCAGGAATTTCATCGAGGAAACGTGACGCTGGGTTATATGTTGGCGATCCCCATGAGGATCGATACTCCGCACGAGAAATATAGAGTCGCTTTTCTGCGCGTGTAAGACCAACATATGCAAGACGTCGCTCTTCTTCGATTTCATCTTTCTCGCCGAGTGTTCGTGAATGTGGAAATATTCCATCTTCCATTCCCGTGAGAAATACTGTTGGGAACTCCAAACCTTTTGCAGTGTGCAGAGTCATTAGTGTTACGACTCCTCCATGATCTTCTCCTTCTGGAATTTCATCCGCGTCTGCAACCAGTGAGACTTTTTCGAGAAATCCAGCCAGTGAAATCTCTTCATCTTCGCCTAATTCTTCAAATGGTCTTTCTTCGTACTCCATTGAAACTGCTACTAATTCCTTAAGGTTTTCTACGCGTACTTCATCTTGTGGATCTGTGCTTGACGATAACTCAGTCAGTAATCCTGATTGCTCAAGAATTGCTTCGATGATTACAGATGGACGTGTCTTGGCTTCAACTAATGTGCGCAAGGCAACCATCATTGATACAAACTCTTTAACGGATTGTGCTGCTCGATGAGGCATTCCAGGTGCTTGCTCAGATTGAGATAAACCACTCCAGAAAGAAAGGTTGTTAGCTTGTGCGTGAAGATCTACGCACTCAATTGCCCGATCACCGATTCCACGTTTTGGAACGTTAATGATTCTTCGTAGCGAAATTTCATCTTCTAAATTAGCGAGCACTCGTAAATACGCCAATAGATCTTTAATTTCTTTACGTTCGTAGAACCGAAGTCCTCCAACTACTTTGTATGGCAGGGCAGAACGCATAAAGACTTCTTCAAAAACACGAGACTGTGCATTAGTACGATAAAAAATTGCAGTATCCCCTGGTTCGGATTGGCCATTACGTTGTAATTCACGTATTTCATCTTTTATAAACTCAGCTTCATCGTGTTCTGATTCTGCAACGTATCCAATCAGTGGAGCGCCAGCACCTTCTTCCGACCATAAGTTCTTTTCTTTACGCCCCTCATTTTTTGTAATGACAGCATTCGCGGCTGAAAGTATGTTCTGAGTCGAACGATAATTCTGTTCGAGCAAAACCGTCGTAGCGTTTGGATAATCCAACTCGAATTGAAGAATATTTCGAATTGTTGCACCACGGAATCCGTAGATTGATTGATCGGCATCGCCTACAACGCATAATTCAGCCGGTGCTAAGCCTTCTTGCGCATTGCCAACAAGTTCTTTCACCAAAATATATTGAGCATGATTGGTATCTTGATATTCATCAACTAAGACGTGTTTAAAGCGTGAACGTAAACGAGCTTTTGCTTCTGGAAATTTCTGAATCACTTCAACAGTTTTTAAAATAAGGTCATCGAAATCCATCGCATTTGCTTGCTGCAATCTGCGTTGATAGACAGCATAAACATCTGCGACAACCTCTTCGAACTGATTCTTGGTCGCGTTCACATAGTCATGTGGACCCATCAGCTCATTTTTCGCATTAGAAATAATCGATTGGAATTGGCGCGCTGGATAGCGTTTCGGATCCAAGTTAAGTTCTTTTGCAACAATAGTTATCAGTCGCAAACTATCTGCTGAATCATAAATACTAAATGCGTTGCCATATCCGAGTCGGACTGCTTCTTGTCTAAGCAATCGCACGCATGCAGAGTGAAATGTTGAGACCCACATAGATTTAGCAACAGGACCGACTAAGGCCGCAACGCGATCTTTCATTTCGCCAGCAGCCTTGTTCGTAAATGTGATTGCTAAAATCTCATACGGTGCGACACCACGACGAGCCATTAAATAAGCTATTCGTCGAGTTAGCACTCGAGTTTTTCCAGAACCGGCACCGGCTACTACAAGAAGTGGACCACCGCTATGAATAACAGCGGCTTGCTGTTGCGGATTGAGCCCTTCTAGTAAGGCATCGGTACTTTCCATGGCGGTGAGTCTATTAGGCTTACCGACATGGAACCGATTGCAGATAACGAAATCAAGCGCGTACTTGTTATTAACGCCCACCCTGATGATTCTGATTTCGGAGCATCCGGAACAATTGCACAGTGGGTAAAAAAAGGAATACAAGTGTCATACGTGTTCTGTACAAATGGTGACCAAGGTGGCGAAGAGTCAGGAATCGCGAAAGAAGATATGCCGCAAGTGCGTCAGCGCGAACAGCGTGAAGCTGGCGCTGTTATTGGCGTAACTGACATTACATTTTTAAATTATGTAGATGGCCATCTCGAAGCAACCATTGCACTTCGTAAAGATATTGTTCGCCAAATTCGTCGAGTACAACCGGATCGAATGGTCTGCCAAAGTCCTGAAAGAAATTGGGAAAGAATTGGTGCAAGCCATCCAGATCACCTGGCCGCAGGTGAAGCTGCCGTTCAGGCGGTATATCCAGATGCGCGAAACCCTTTTGCATTTACAGATCTCTTAGAAAAAGAGAAGCTGGCACCGTGGAAAGTACGTGAAGTATGGATGATGGGATTTTCAAACCCAGATCACTTCGTCGACGTTACTGACACTTTTGATTTGAAGATAAAGGCACTGCACGCTCACGCATCACAAACTTCACACAATCCAGATTTAGAAAAAATGGTGCGTGAATGGGGCGGTCGAAATGCTGCAGCAGCAGGTTTTGCAGAAGGCAGACTCGCTGAAGCTTTTAAAATAATTAATACAAATTAATTAACTAAAACCTTTGAGATCGCAATAGTTTTTGCAGGTTTTCCATCTGGTGCGCCACCTACTGCGCCAGCCTTAGCAATTGCTTTGACAATATCTAAACCTGATGTGATGGTTCCCCAAATTGTGTAACTTGGCGCAAGTGTTGTGTTTGCGTAGACCAAGAAAAATTGGCTTCCATTTGTATTTGGCCCTGAATTAGCCATCGCAACTGTGCCCGCTGGATAGTTATTGCTCTTATTGGCAGGCAGGTTTTCATCTGGGTAAGTGAATTCCGGTCCACCGCTACCTGTGGCTGTTGGATCTCCACATTGCAAAACAAATAATCCCTGAGTCGTTA
>Ga0208227_1000361_pt1 | contig 12333 bp, 16 predicted proteins | sample LakMenEpi13Jun11_FD_150692 | JGI IMG/M metagenome (GOLD analysis project Ga0208227, IMG submission 150692) | Freshwater microbial communities from Lake Mendota, WI - 13JUN2011 deep hole epilimnion (SPAdes) | ecosystem: Environmental > Aquatic > Freshwater > Lake > Epilimnion/Euphotic zone ...
TGGCAGTCTGCGGAGCCTGTTGGGGCTTCGCTGAATGTGCGGTCTAACGGTGTCACCGCTGACGCTGTTCCGGTGGTATCTACTACTGGGGTTCAGACGCTAACGAATAAGACGCTTACCACACCGAAGATGGACCGGATTCTTGATGTCAACGGTGGGACTGCGTTGGAGTTCGTTGCGACTCCGTTGGCGGATCATGTTGGCGGGATTCTGGACGCGGTTACTACGGGCGTTGAGACTGCTGATGCTGAGACTGCGGATATCTCTGGCCGTGCAGCGGATAACTATGTGAGGATCGCTAACGCTGATGCTGGCGTTGCGCCTTATATTGGTGTGGTTGGTACTGATGCGAATGTCAGTATGAATCTGTTCACCAAGGGCACGGGCGGTATCATTCTTAGGTCCTCACAAAACGGGCCTATTTTGAACCTGACCCCGGTAGCCTCTGCTGCGAACTGGGTGCAGATCAATAGCGCCACGGCGGGTACTGGCCCTAACATTTTAGCCACCGGGTCTGATGCTAATGTTGACATACAACTGAGTCCTAAGGGAACCGGTCTGGTCAAGATCAAGGGTCTTCCGGTGGTGACCACTACTGACACCCAGGCCCTAACCAACAAGACCATCACAAGTCCTAGGGTTAATCAGCTTTGCGACACTAATGGTGTGGCGGTCTTAGTCCTGCTACCGCAAGTGAACGCGGTTAACTACTGGCAAGCGTCGAACGCCTCTACCGGCCAATCGCTCGCCTTGTACGCGCAGGGCACGGACACCAATATCAATGCCGCAGTGATAAGCAAGGGCACAGGCGCGGTGTCATTGCGGAGTAGCACTTCAGGCAAGATTTTGGATGCGGTTCCTGTCGCTAATGGTGTGAATTACCTGAATGTGGTTCAGGCCGCTGCTGGTGCGTCCCCTGTGATCCAGGCTACCGGAACTGACGCTAACTTGTCGGTGTATGTCACTCCAAAGGGTTCAGGCTCTCTTTTTGTAACCGACAGTGATGCTGACGGAACCGCAAGTATTACTGCTTCGGGCGGTGCGGTGGTAAACCTTGACCTTAGGTCGAAGGGCACTGGCAGCAAGGTCGAGGCGAACGGTGTCGCGGTAGCGACTGCCACTGACCTTGCTACCAAGGAGCCGGTGATCGCAGCCGGAACCACCGCGCAGTATCTTCGCGGCGATAAGACGTGGCAGACACTTCCGGTTGCCCCGGTTTCGTCTGTTGCCGGTCGCACTGGTGCGGTGGTGCTGACTAAGACGGATGTGGGTCTGCCTCTGGCTGATAACACCGCTGATGCGTCTAAGAACGTGGCTTCGGCGGCGAAGCTGACCACCGCCAGGACGATCAATGGGGTGGCGTTCGACGGCACGGCGAACATTTCCGTGCCGACAACGTATGGCACTACAGCCGGGACCGCGACTCAGGGTAATGACACCCGTGTCGTGAACGCTGTTCAGGGTTCTAACGCCGGCACAGCTTCTCCGTTGACGTTGTGGACGGGAACCAAGGCGCAGTATGACGCTATCGCCACTAAGTCAGCCACCACGGTGTATGTGGTGACGGGCACTCCGACGTATGACCCAATGGCGGGTTCTGCGGTGACCGCTGACCAGAAGCCGATCATTGAGCCGAAAGCAACCTGATGTTAAACGTCGGTAGTTCTACGGCGCAGGTTTATGTCGGTATCACCTTGGCATCCGAAGTGTATTTGGGCACCGTGAAGGTGTGGCCTGATAAGGCACCGGAGTTGTTCACGTTCCCGTATGTGTCGGGTCTTGCTACCCAGCACAACTGGAATATCCCTGCCGGGGCGAAGCACGTCGATGTGATCCTGTGCGGCGGCGGGGGTGGCGGCTCTAACGGCACCTTGGCGTTGGGTAACGGCAAGGGCGGCAGCGCGGGTCTGTGGAAGGGAATCCGCTTGACTCCCGGTGTGGATACCGCCCCAGGTTCACTCATACAGTTTTCGGTGGGTAACCCTGGTGAGGGTGGCGGTGCGTTGAACACACCGGGACGCGGTGGTTCGACTGGTGCTACCTATAAGACCAATTCGGGTGACACGCTGCCAACGGTGATCGGTGACGGTGGTAAGCCTTTGGATGCACCCGGCGTAGAGGGGGTTTCCTCAGGCAACTTCACCTACAACGGGTACACCTACCCCGGCGGTGCTGGTGGCGGTAACCCTGGCACCGGCCCTGGTAAACCTGGCACCGCACCCGGCGGCGGTGGCGGGGGTGGCGGTTCACAGTTCGCTACGCAGCTTGGTGCTGCCGGTGGTGGTGGTATCGCCTACGCCCGAGTTTTTTATTCCTAACTAACTACTTTCGGCCCGCCAGGAAGTCGAAAGATGCCAGAAAAGGTATTAGCTGTCCCCCACCCAGAACACATCCCACAGACAACGGGATATTTTTGTGGGCCGGCATCCTGCCAAACCACATTGCAAGTGGTTCTCAATGAGGTCATTGAGGAGCAGGAGCTTGCTAATGAGATGGGCACCACCGAAAACGGCACGAATCACATTGGGCTACTTGCTGATGCGTTGAATAACCACGCTCATCATTGCCGGTGGGAAGCGGTGTGGTTACAGGAAGACCCTCCTACTGCGGAACAAACGGAGCAATTTTGGACACACCTGAAAGCGTCGGTGGACGCAGGATTCGCAATGCCAGGAAACTGGGTATCCCCACCGGGGAACCATCCTGTTGCTGTTCGCGGGAGTGGCCCGAATCCGGGCTATTCGGGCACGATCTTCCACTACATCTGCTACGGCGGATACGCGGACGATAACGGGGCGCGTTACGTTTATGTCTACGATTCCGGTTTCTCCCCGTGGGAATACTGGGTGACATTGGAGCAGGCTATGAGCCTGATGCCACCGAAAGGTTATGTGTGGGCTTCTGCGGCACCTGAGGGTGTTCCTGCGCTGCCGGGTCCCGCACCGGAAGGTCCGCCAGAATCCGGAGAAGATTTCTTGAGTGTGTTAACCGCCGAAGAGCAGCAGGAAATGTTGTTCCTGTTGCGTGTACTTGCGGATGAGCGGTTCCCGTCGAGGTCACCGTTCAGGCACATTGGTGAGGGTCCTGTGGACACGGTGGCGGGGATGACCCTGAACACCGACGCATCCAGCCACATCATGCTCGTCATCCGGCTCGCGGAGCTTGGTGACGTTGCTGCCCTGGACCTGCTGAACGAGGTTGCAACCACCACCGATCCTGAGCGTGCTGGTGATGCGAAGCTGGCGCAGCGTGTGCTGACGGCTTTGCGTGCATCTCAGACTGTGGATCAGACACCGTATGACCGTCCCGCCGCCGCCCAACCACAGGCTCCTGCGGCACCTAAGCCGGTGCGTCCCGCAGGGGCACGTTGGCGGCTGTAATGGCCGGGGTGCCACCCATGATCCAGAACGCCTTCGGTGTTCGGACGTGGGGCGATGTTCGGGCGATGATCCACTCCGGTGGACCCGCTATCAGTTCACTGTTGGTGGGCTGGAACATCGTGGATGACAACAAGGCCACGTTGATCGCCGGCCTGCTCGTTGCGTTGGCGTCACCGTTGGCTGCGTACCCGGAGGCGGAAAATAATTTCCGTAAGTGGCTGTATGGGGTTGTGGCTGCGGTTCAGGCTGTGCTGATCGGCGTGGTTGGTGTGGTTGATTCGCCGTGGGTTGATCTGTTGGGTTCGGCGTTGGCGATCCTGGGTGGGATGGTGGCATCAGCAAATACCACTACCTCAACTGGGGTTATTGCGTTAAATAGTCGCGCACCAGACCATTCTGGTAATTCGGTTGTTCCGGTGGTTACGGAACAGCCTCATTCCCTGAACACAGGTGGGTGGCGTGGGCTATGACGATGCAAGCGAAGACGCTGCTCGCGAGTCTGGTCGGTGCGGCTTGGTTCTGCACCTATGTCCTGAAGGGGATACGCCCGGAGATTGATTTGGGTGTGGCACCTGATGCGTTGATGACCACCGTTGTGGGCTGGTTCTTCAATGAGAAGAGGAAAGAGGCGAATGCCGAATCAGAAGAATGATCTGTTGACCCTGTTGTTCCTGATCGTGGGTTTGGTTGCCGCCGTTGACTTGGTGTACGTGTCGGTGCAGCAGAAGGCGAATGAGCAGCAGGCCAGGGAGAAGCTGGACTGTGTTGTGCAGGTTGTTGAGGCAATCAAGGACCGGCAGCCGTTCCCTGAATGTGAAATCGCTTGGGAGAGATGATGCACCGTAACGATGTTGAACTGCCGCCGCGTTGGTGGTCAGGGTTTCAGCGTTCCCCGGAACACCGTCATAAATGGGATCGCGGCGACTGCTGCGGACAAGACGGGTTGGTTGTTCAGTTGTGTTTCGAGGGGATGCCGTCAGGTGTCCGGTTTCGGGGCGGCTGGATCAACAACCACCATTCGAGTGTGACCGTAGGAACTGAAGTGGAACGTAAATACACATGGCGGCGTTGACCGTCATCTAACGGAAGGGGCGGGGAGTGACAGTTGAACTACTCCCCGCTCCCCCGTATATCACCGGCCCGACGTGGCGTAAGACCGTTGACGGCCAGTGGTGGCTGCCCGAGCGCACCCTTGGTTGGGGTGTGTTGAATTGGTGGGCTTCGTATGTGAAGTCGCCGGGTGGCGAACACGCGGGTGAGGCTTTCATGCCCACGCTGGAACAAGCCAGGTGGGTGTTGTGGTGGTACGCCGTCGATGAAGACGGCAAATATTGTCACCGTAATGGTGTGTTGAGAAGGATGAAGGGGTGGGGTAAAGACCCGCTCGCGGCTGCGCTCGCACTGGTAGAGCTTTGTGGGCCGGTCGCCTTCTCACACTTTGAGGGTGACGAACCGGTAGGTAAGGCTAGGCACGCGGCGTGGGTTCAGATCGTCGCGGTGTCGCAGGAGCAGACGAAGAACACGATGTCGCTGTTCCCGGTGATGATTTCGGCGAAGCTGAAGGACGATTACAGCCTTGAGGTCAATAAGACGATCATCTATTCGGAGGTTGGTGGCCGCATTGAGGCGGTGACTTCTTCACCGCATTCGATGGAGGGTAACCGCCCGACGTTGGTGATTCGTAACGAAACCCAGTGGTGGGTTGAGGCTTCGGCGGGTCACATGCTTGCCGGCGTCATCGAAGGCAATGTGACGAAGATTCCCGGCTCCCGCACCTTGTCGATTTGCAATGCCCACATTCCGGGTGAGGATTCTGTTGCGGAACGCGATTACGATGCGTTCCAGGCGGTGATGTCCGGTCAGGCTGTTGATGTCGGCACCTTGTATGACGCATTAGAGGCCCCGGCTGGTACTCCGGTGTCGGAGATTCCGTCGCAGCGCGAGAACCCTGAGGGGTATGAGGCTGGGGTTGAGAAGCTGCGTGAGGGCATCCTGATCGCTCGCGGCGATTCGTCGTGGCTGCCGTTGGATTCGATTGTTGAGTCGGTTCTTGATGTGAAGAACCCGGTCACCGAATCCAGGCGGAAGTTTCTGAATCAGGTGAACGCCCATGAGGATTCGTGGATCGCGCCGCGTGAGTGGGATGCGAACACCCGTCCGGGTGAGGAGCTTCTGAAGGGCGACAAGATCACCCTTGGGTTTGATGGTTCGAAGTCGAATGACTGGACGGCATTGGTTGCTGCGAGGGTTTCTGACGGGTGCCTGTTTCTGTTGGGTGTGTGGAATCCAGATAAGCATGGCGGCGAGGTCCCCCGTGCGGATGTTGATGCGACGGTTCGGTCGGCGTTCGAACGGTTCGACGTAGTAGCGTTCCGCGCTGATGTGCGGGAGTTCGAGGCGTATGTCGATCAGTGGGGCCAGGATTTCAAGAAGAGCATCAAGGTGAATGCGTCTGCGAATAATCCGGTGGCGTTCGATATGCGTGGTCAGCAGAAGCGGTTCGCGTTGGATTGTGAGCGGTTTCTGGATGCGGTGTTAGCGCATGAGATTGAGCATAACGGGAACGTGGTGTTGCGCCAGCATGTGCTGAACGCACGCCGGCACCCCACGAACTTCGATGCAATCGCGATTCGTAAAGCTTCGAAGGATTCCAGTAAAAAGATCGACGCGGCTGTCTGTGCTGTGTTGGCGTTCGGTGCGAGACAGGACTATCTGATGAGCAAAAAGAACAGGACTCGTAGAGCGGTGGTGATTAAGTAATGGCCGGTGCGGGTGATATCGACAAGATTCGCGACGAGATGCTGGACCTGTTCGAGCAGAAGCAGGAGGGGCTGAAGGACGATAAGGCGTATTACGACGCCGAGAAACGCCCGGATGCTGTTGGTATCGCGGTCCCGCCCGAGATGCGTAACTTGTTGGCGCATGTGGGTTATCCGCGTTTGTATGTGGATTCGATTGCTGAACGCCAGGAGGTTGAAGGGTTCCGCATGGGCGGCGCTGATTCCGCTGATGAGGAGCTTTGGGATTGGTGGCAGGCTAATAACCTGGATATTGAGGCGACGTTGGGTCACGCTGAGGCGCTGATCTACGGCAGGTCATATATCACGGTGGCGGCACCTGATCCGGCGTTGGATTTGCATGTCGATCCGGCTGTTCCGATCATCCGGGTTGAGCCTCCGACATCGTTGTTCGCCCAGCTTGATCCGCGCACTAAGGATGTGACGCAGGCGATTCGGGCTGTGTATGACGATGAGGGCAGCGAGGTTATCGCCTGCACATTGTATCTGCCTGAGTTGACGGTGCAGTGGGTGCGCGAGGAGGGATCGTGGAAGGTTCTACAACGGGTGAATCACGGCATGATGATGGTGCCGGTCATCCCGATAGCGAATCGGACGAAGTTGTCGGATTTGTATGGCACGTCGGAGATTACCCCGGAGTTGCGTTCGGTTACGGATGCGGCTGCGAGGATTCTGATGGACATGCAGGGCACCGCAGAACTCATGGCGATACCACAAAGGATGTTGTTCGGTGTTAAGCCGGAAGACCTAGGGATTGACCCGAATACGGGTGAGAAGTTGTATGACGCTTATCTCGCCAGAATATTAGGATTTGAGGACCCGGATGCTAAGGCGCAACAGTTCAGTGCTGCGGAGCTTCGCAACTTTGTTGACGCGTTGGACGCTCTTGATAGGAAGGCTGCTGCGTATACCGGGTTGCCGCCGCAGTATCTCTCCACATCCTCTGACAACCCTGCTTCTGCTGAGGCAATTAAGAGTTCTGAGTCCCGGTTGGTGAAGAAGACTGAGCGGAAGAACAAGATTTTTGGTGGTGCGTGGGAGCAGGCTATGCGTGTCGCGTACATGGTGTCGAAAGGTGGGGAGGTTCCGCCTGACATGTTCCGGCTGGAAACGGTGTGGCGTGACCCATCGACTCCGACGTATGCGGCTAAGGCTGATGCGGCTGTGAAGCTGTATGCGAACGGTATGGGTGTGATTCCGCGTGAGCGTGCCCGGATTGACATGGGGTACACGATCACTGAGCGTCAGGAGATGGAGGCGTGGGATACCGCAGAGAACCCAATGGGTGTGCTTGCAGGTATGTATGGTGGTGCCCCGGCTCCGGGCGGGAAGGCTGCTACTGGTCCCGAGACTCCGACTCAGACGCCGGCTCCCCCGGCGAGTGAGGAGTGACCGCTGAGGAGTATGCGGCGTTACAGGCGGCTATAGCCGCCGCTGCTGTTGCATACGCCTTGCAGGTTGCCTCGTTGTTTTCGCAGGCGGCGTTGTCGGTGTCGGAGTGGGTTCGGTTGTTGCAGATTGTGTATCCGCAGGTTGAGCGGTATCGAACTCAGTCGGCTGAGTTGGCCCGGACGTTTTACGATTCGCAGAGGGCGCAGTTCCACCCGGAACTCCCCCGGTATGACCAGTACACAGAGGATTACCGCATCGAATGGTTCGTGGAGTCGATGGAGCCGGTGCGGAAGAAGTATTCGCAGCCGAATACCCCTGAGCCTGTTGTGGCTGAGTTCGTGGCGTTGGTTGCGCGTGAGGTTGAGAACGCTGGCCGTCGCCAGATCATCCACGCCGTTGAGTCGGATGAGGCTGTGACGGTGAAGGTTCAGGAGTATCAGGAGCGTGTGAAGGCCCCTGAGCCTGAGCCGGTTGCGGAGGTTGTTCCGCAGCCTGTGGCCCGTTCTGAGCCGCCCAGGATTGTGTCGGGTGATCCCCGCCCGGTTCAGGGTTGGGCCAGGATCGCCACCGGGAACGAAACATGTGCCTGGTGTTTGATGCTGGTGTCGCGTGGCGCGGTGTACCCGTCCGCGAAGTCTGCCGGTTCGAAGTATGACGATGAAACTTCGATTGATGTGTTGGCCGGTGAGGCTGATATCGGTATTGAAGATTTGATGAATCAGTGGCACACCGGGTGCGACTGCAAGGTTGTGCCTGTTTTTGATGAGGCTGACTGGCCTGGTATTGAGGCGCATCAGCGTGCTGAGGCTCTTTGGAACGATGCGTATGACGATGCGGTCGAGTGGCGTGAACGCTACCCGGATCGTGTGCATCGAACAGGTAAGAACAAGGGCAAGAGAATCACGATCTATGAGGATCAGCTTCTTGCTTTGCGCCGCCGTGTTGACGGCGGCTTGATTAATTCCCAGGAATGGGCAGCTATCCAGGCTGCCTAGTAAGTCCCGCCAGACCCTTGATGGGTCTTTAACGCCCAGGAGGCAAGTAAATGTCCGACGTAACCCCTAATGATGCTGCCCAGGCCCAGGTGGTCGCTACGCCTGCGGTTCAAGTTCAGGCACCTGAAACATTCTCTAAGGAGTATGTGCAGGAGCTTCGGAATGAGGCCGCTAAGTACCGCACGGAGAAGAACGATGCGGTTGAGCGTGCTAAGGCAGACATCATCAAAGACTACGAAGTGAAGCTGTCCGATAAGGAGCAGGCGTTCAGTGAGACTCAGAAGGAGTTGTCTGATCGCGCCCTTGAGCTTTTGAAGCTGAAGGCGGTTGTTTCGGCCGGCATTTCATCTGAGGACGCATTGGATGTTGTGACTCTGATCCAGGGTTCCGACGAGGAATCGGTGTCGGAGAGCGTCAAGAGGGTTAAGTCGCTGATCGGGAAGAATCCTCCGAAGGATCGTCCCATTGACCCATCACAGGGCACGGGCAATCAGTTGCCGTTGAACGGTGATCCGCTGCTGGAAACAGTACGCCGGATCGTCGGTGCCAAATAACAAAGAAAGAGAGATAGCCTAATGGCTGCTTACACCACCCCACCTACTGTTGCTAAGACTACTGACACGATGTTCTCCGGGTATCTTGACCCGGTTGTGTCGCAGGACTACTTCACTGAGATTGAGAAGGTGTCCATTGTTCAGCAGATCGCCCGGAAGATTCCTATGGGACCTACCGGCGTTCGTATCCCGCACTGGTCCGGTGATGTCACCGCTAAGTGGGTTGCTGAAGGTGAGCAGAAGCCTGTCACCAAGGGCGACTTCACCAAGCAGGATATCGCCCCGTACAAGATCGCCACGATCTTCGCGGCAAGCTCTGAGGTTGTGCGTGCGAACCCGCTGAACTACCTGAACACCATGAGGGTCAAGGTTGCCGAAGCGATTGCCTTGGCGTTCGACACCGCTGTTCTTGGTGGCGAAGGCCCGTTCGGTAACAGCGTCGCTGACACCGACAAAGAGGTCGATCTGGGCGACAACGCCTACGCCGCACTGAACAATGGTCTTCAGCTTCTTCTTGACGATGGCAAGAAGTGGACCGGGACCTTGTTTGACAATCTGGCCGAGCCGATCCTGAACGGGTCGGTCGATCAGATCGGTCGCCCTCTGTTCATTGAGGCCACCTACACCGACATCAACGCCCCGTTCCGTTCGGGCCGTGTCCTGGGACGCCCCACCTACATCTCCGATCATGTCGCTGAAGGCGACACCGTTGGTGTGATGGGCGACTTCAGCCAGATCATCTGGGGCCAGGTCGGTGGTCTTAGCTACGACGTGTCGGATCAGGCCACCCTGGACCTTTCCGCCGCAGGTGACGGCTCTGGCATCGTGAGTCTCTGGCAGAACAACTTGGTTGCTGTACGCGTGGAGGCCGAGTTCGCCGCCCTCGTCAATGACCCGACCGCGTTCGTGAAGCTGAACAAGGGCGCTGCCCCGAAGGCCCCTGCTTCTAAGTGAGGTTAAGGAGGACGGCTGACTTCACTTAGGGGTCAGCCGTCCCCTACCAAGGAAGGATTGGCGTGGTTCAAGTTCAGAACAAAATCAATTACGGCGTGGCATATGTGTCACAGGAACAGGCTGACCGTCTGGGTGCGGATTGGCAGGCCGGCAGCAGTCTGAAGCCGCCTCCGTTCGTGCCGCCTTGGGAGCCGAAACCCGAGACGCTTCCAGAGGAGCCGGAACCTACCCCGGATGAGCCGCTCATTGACGAGTATCCCGGCGAGTTCGATTTCGTTGTGCCGGAAACCGTTCCGGCACCTGTTCCGGCCCCTAAGAAAGCCACCACTAGGAAAGCACCAGTCAAGAAGGGTTAGTCATGGCATACGCGACCGCCGAAGATGTTGCTGTCCGTTGGGCGCATGAACTGACCTGTGAGGAAGCCGCACTGGTAAATACACGTCTTGAGGACGTGGAGCGGATGATCCGCCGACGCATCCCCGATCTTGATGATCTGGTTGAGTCTGGTGACATCCTTGTCGATGATGTTGTTCAGGTTGAGTCCGACGCGGTGCTTAGGCTCGCGAGGAACCCTGAGGGATATTACTCAGAGACAGACGGCAACTACACATACATGCTTCAGAAGGACATTGCGTCTGGGAAGCTTGATATCACCGACGATGAGTGGGCCACCCTTGGTGTGTTCAAGGATCGGTTCTTTACTCTTCGCCCGTATGCCCAGGTTGATAGTGGGACGTATGCTCCTCCGACTGTTCCTCGTTCGTTGTGGCGCAGGGACATTGAGGAGATTCGTAAAAATTACCGGGTGATCGACTGGACACGGCAGATTTGGTGAGCCATGAGTCTGCTTGACACCGCGCAGGTTTGGATCACGGTGTACCCGGAGGAGATGGTTATAGACATCGACGGGAACACCCGCACACAACCCGCGAAGACCGGTATCCGCACTAAGGCGAGGCTTCAGGTGTTGGGTCAGTCGGGTACGTCTGCCCGACGCCAGGAGCAGGACAACGAGGGGTATGAAACGGAGAAGGTGTATACGATGCGCTTTCCCCGATCATTTCCGATCATCTTGGGTGCCCAGTCTCAGATTGAGTGGATGGGTCACCGTTGGGCGTTGTTTGGTGATGTGAACTACTACCTGAACTCCCGCCGCACCAAACATGTCACCTACACGATCAAGAGGTTCTGATGGCGGTTGTTTATGCGTCATGTAATGAAACGGTGCTGAATCTGCCGGGGCTGAAGGTCGGTGTCGGTGATTGCGCTATGAAGCTTGGCGCTAAGGCTGAAACGATTCTGGCGGTAGTCAGGGCCTCAACCCGGTGGGATCGCATTGATGAGCCTTCGGGTCAAACATTCATTGATGTCAATGAGACTTCTGATCCGCAGCATCCTGCTGACTGGCAGGTTGAGCTTCATGCGCCGAATCCGATTGCGTTGGAGTTCGGCCACCTTCCGTCAGGGTATTTCGCCGGCACTAGCACCCGTTCGCCTGAGGGTTTGTACATCTTGTACACAGCAGCCGGATACAAAGCACGCAAACGATAGGAGGACGTATGTCGCGGATGCCACGCATCAGCCCAATCGCCCTCCGTATCCTTCGGGACTCTCTGCCAGGTGTCACCGTCACAACCTGGGGTGCCGACATTGATTATCGGACATTTCCGCTAATCAACATTAGGCGTGTCGGTGGCAAGAGGCATGAGAGTAAACCGAATCTGCTGGCGTTTCAGGTGATTGAGATGACCTGCTACACCAATGTTGGTTTACCTGAGACTGAGCAGCTTTACGAGGATGCGCTAGAGGCGCTGTTCGAAGCCCAGAGGCTTCAAACGCTGTACCCGGAAGGGTACTTGCATTCGATTAAGGAAACGATGGGTGCAACCCAGTTCAGTTCCTTGTTCATGGACTCCTGGCGGGTCCAGGGGCTTATTCAATTAGGGCACCGCCCACTACAAAACCAGGAGAATATTCATGTCACAAAACGATAGTGCTGTCCTTACAGCGGCAGTCGGCTACATTTACACCGCGCCGGTTGGTCATCCCCGCCCGAGTCCGGACCAGATTTCCACTGGTGACCCGGAATCGTATGGCGCTCAGACGCACAGCCTGAAGATCACGGGCACGGCGACTGCCGGCACGTTCACCCTTAACATCCCGACGTTCACCGCGTTCGGCGGTGATCCGGTGGAGGCGGGTCCGGCTATTGAGGTCGATCCGGGTGCGGGTGTTGAGACTCCCGACGCGGAGGTTGCGG
>Ga0208227_1000367_pt1 | contig 12173 bp, 9 predicted proteins | sample LakMenEpi13Jun11_FD_150692 | JGI IMG/M metagenome (GOLD analysis project Ga0208227, IMG submission 150692) | Freshwater microbial communities from Lake Mendota, WI - 13JUN2011 deep hole epilimnion (SPAdes) | ecosystem: Environmental > Aquatic > Freshwater > Lake > Epilimnion/Euphotic zone ...
GCGGCATCGGGCCAGACGGCATTCGCTTCTATACGAACCACGAGAGTCGGAAGGGTCGCGACCTCGCCGCAAACCCGCGCGCTGCGATCAGCACCTGGTGGCCGGGACTCGAGCGACAGGTGCGCTGCTCGGGGCCAGTTCGACGCCTCACCCCTGCCGAGTCGGCCGACTATTTCGCCAGCCGCCCACGCGAGAGCCAGCTCGGCGCCCGCGCCAGCCGCCAGGGCGAACCGATCCCCACGCGTGCCGACCTTGAGGCGGCCCTCGGCGCCGAGGCGGCCGCCCACCCGGGGGACACCCCCGTTCCGCTCCCTAGTTTCTGGGGCGGCTACCTCCTCACCCCTGACCGCTGGGAGTTCTGGCAGGGGCGCCCGAACCGCCTGCATGACCGCTTCGAATACCTCCCCCGCCCAGGAGGCTGGGAGATCCGCCGCCTCCAGCCGTAGTTCGGGTCGCTGCCAAGCCCCGCTCCTAGGGGCACGCTCAACTTTTGCACCAGACGCTTCAGCGCGTCCGAGGTATGGGCTACCATCCCGCCAAGCGCGAGTTGCGCTGCTATGGAGCCGCCAGTGAGGCGGCACTGATGAGGAGGAGAAATGAGAAAACGATCACTCCTTGCTGCGCTCGCGGTGAGCGCGACGCTGATCGCCGCAGCATGCGGCGGCGGCTCTGGAACAAACAGCAGCAACACGCTGCTCTTTGGCGATTACCAAGACACCGACTCGCTTGGGCCATACGGCAACACCGTGATGCGTGCCAACATCCTCGCCACGACTGAGGTTGGCCTGGTCTATCTCGATGGAAACATGAAGATGCAGCCGAGGATGGCAGTGAAGATTCCAACAGTTGGTGACGGCTGGGAGATGCCTGGACCAAACGGCCTTGCCGCGCAGATGACCTGGGAGATTCACCCTTGGAAGTGGTCAGATGGCAAGGACCTCACCTGCACAGACTTCCAGTACTGGCTAGAGTGGACTTCAATTGAAGCGAATCCAGTCTCAAAAGATCACGTCAACGCAATCGAATCAATTGAATGTCCAACACCTACGACCATTGTCGTGAACTACAAATCACTCTACGCCTACATGAAGTATGGCCCGGGCTTCTATCCTGAGCAGTACTACAGCAAGTTCACGGTTGGAACTGCCGCAGAGGGCGATCCAGTGACGGATACATCAACAGACATGACTCTCGGAGCGGGGTTCCGTGCCTCACAGTTGGTCAACGTTCCAACAAGCGGCCCGTACAAGTTTGAGAGCCGCACGCCTGGAATCGAAACCGTTGTCACGAAGAACTCATACTATAAGGACCCGGTTTCGGGTCAGGGCGCGAAGATCGACCGCATCAAGTTCATTACGTGCGGTTCTCCTGAGACCTGTATTGCCAAGTTCCGTGCCGGTGAGCTTGACGTTGTGACTGACCTCACGGGGGCAGACAAGGCGGGCACCGATGATCTTGGCGATCAGCAGAAGCCGCTACCTTCGCTCTATACCGAATTCCTGCGCCCGAACTTTGACCCAGAGAACTGCACACTCGGTGTTGATGCTGCGAACGACGTGGATAAGCTCCTCCCGAACAAGGAGGCCCGTGGCGGCGGCTGCCCAGCATCTGACCTCGCATTCCGCAAGGCGATCTCAGCCGCGGTAGACCGCGATGGGCTCTTGGAGCGCGTGCAGGGTGGACAAGGGTTCGTTTCATACACCCTGTATCCGCAACAGTTCTCCTATTGGACAGATCAGAGCAGCAGTGTCGAGTCGTACGGCCTTGACCGCGTTGCACAGATCCTTAAAGAGGGTGGCTGGTCCGACACTGACGGTGACGGAACCGTTGATAAGGTACTCAATGGGAAGCGGACCGAGGCGATCGTTGAGGTCTGCACCTCCCTCCGACCAACACGCAAGGCGACCCTAGAGATTATGGCCGCCGATCTCGCGACGGTTGGCGTCAAGCTGATCTGGAACGGTGGTAGCACCATCTTCCTGTCTCTGACGGAGACTGGGCCAGATACGAAATGCAATCTTGACTATGGAACGTTTGACTTTGCGCTCCATGCGTTCGGATTTGTTAATCCAGACTTTGGAAGCTACAACGACATGCATAGTTCCCAAACACCAGACGTTGGTGGCGGGAACGATCAGCGCATCAATGTCCCTGAGATTGATGAGATCGCGCTAGCCTCGCTGACGACGGTTGATGAGGCGGGTCAAATCGCTCTTGGCAACAGGAACATTGACCTGATCACGGACTATGTTGTCTACATCCCGCTGCACTATTGGATGGACCTCCTGTTGGTCTCAGACAAGGTCACGGGTTGGGAGTTCAACATCATCAGTGGTCCGCTCTGGAACATCGATGTTTGGGAGTTTGCTCCGGCAAGCAACTGATCGGGTTCCAAGGGATAGAATTGTCATAAGGAGCGGGGCCTCACCAGGCCCCGCTCCTTAGCATTCAAGGATGGATTGCGCAAAGCTGAGGGGCACGCATGCTGATATACGTTCTGAGACGCATCGCTGTTGGGGCGACGATCATGCTTGGCGTCACAGTACTCGTGTACGCCTTGATTTTGGCAGCTCCAGGAGGCCCCGAGCAGAAGTGGGCAGAGAACCCACGGATCACACAAGAACAGAAGGATGCCTACCTCCAATCTCTCGGTCTGGATAAGCCTGTCGTCGTCCAGTACTGCCGCTGGCTAGGCGCGTGCAGACGAGATACGGACGGACTTGACGCGCTGATCGGACCATCGGGGCTCCCTTCGTTCCTGCCAACACCACTATCTGGCGTAAACACCGGAGTCCTACACGGAGAGTTTGGGTATTCATATGTAACTGGCGAAGAGACGATGGACTTGATTTCACGCGCTGCCCTCCCCACGATCATTCTCGCAGGACTCAGCATCGTGATTTGGCTTTCCATCGCTGTTGTCCTTGGCGTTGTCATGGGGCTGAAAAGTGGAGGACGTTTTGATAACTCCATGAGCGTCGTGACCTATGTGACCTACGCTCTACCAACGTTCATTCTGGGATTCGTTCTGATCTGGGTCTTTGCCGTGACACTCAATTTGACACCCGTGAGTGGTATGACCGATAGCCGAGAGTCATACGCCTTCGGGAGCGACCTCTACTGGTCATACGTAGCGGCAAATCCAGCGACGGCTCTCCTCGACTTGGCAGCACATTTGATCCTCCCCGTCTCAACTCTTGTTCTTGTCAGTGTGGCGGGTGATGCACGGTACGTTCGCGCGAGCGTCATTGATTCGCTCTCAATGGAGCACGTGAGAACCGCGCGGGCCAAGGGGCTGACGAGAATTCGAGTCGTGACCAGACACGCGCTTCGTACCGCACTCATCCCGTTCGCGACAAACGTCGGCCTTGCACTTCCGTTCCTCTTCGGGGGCGCACTCGTCACCGAAACAATCTATGCGTGGCCAGGAATTGGGCGACTCACCCTGCAATCAGTTAATGCCCTCGACTACCCGGTTCTCATGATGATTCTGCTGATTGCATCACTCACGGTTGTCGTAGGAAACCTCATTGCAGATTTGATGTATGCGGTACTCGATCCAAGGGTTCGACTATGAGCAGAATTGTGGCCCTACCAAAAGAGGTCGCGGGCAGCCCACAGAGTCCATGGCAGCAGGCGCGATCACGATTTTTCGCGGGCCGCCAAGGCCCAATCGGACTTGGGATTCTCATCTTCATCGTGCTCTTTTGCGTCATCGGAAGGGTGCTGCTGCCGTACAGCTTTTACGACCTCCCCCAACCAGATGTGCTCTCCTACATGGGTCGCGGGCCATCGCTCGCCCACCCATTCGGGGAGACAGCGCGCACCCAGCGTGACGTCCTCACCTTGGTGGTAAATGGAGGAGTCGGATCTCTGACAATTGGCTTCGTCTCAGCGTTGGGATCGCTATCAATCGGCACCATCATGGGCCTCATCGCCGGCTACTTCATGGGGCGTATCGATGGCTTCATCATGCGACTCACGGACGTATTCTTGGCGATCCCATCGCTCTTTGTCATCATCGTAGCTGCGCGAATTCTTGCCGAAATCGGAGGCGGTGGAATGACGACGCTCATCCTTGTCTTTGTCGTGTTCGGCTGGATGGGCACTGCTCGACTTGTCCGAGGTCAGGTCTTGGCGATCCGCAACTTTGAATATGTTGAAGCGGCTCGTGCTCTCGGGGTACACCCGCTCCGCATTGCAATCCGACACGTACTTCCGAACGCTATCGGGCCAGTTGTGGTGAGTGCACCCTTTGCCGTTGGTGGCGCGATCATTGGAGAGGCATTCATCAGCTACCTTGGCTACGGTGTCTCACCCATCAACCCAACATGGGGCAACATGCTGTCAGATTCACAGCCATTCTTACTGCAAGGGAATTGGTGGTGGATCTTCTTTCCAGCGCTCTTTATCGTCATGACATCGCTCTCCGTGAACATGATCGGTGATGCCCTCCGAGACAGCCTTGAGCCAGCGGGGCGACGCTAATGGTTCAGCCGCAGAACATCTTGGAGGTACAGGACCTTGCGATCTCTTTCCGGACGGCTGCCGGACTGCTGCGTGTGGTGGATGGCATATCGTTTGAGATGGTTGCAGGAGAGTGCATGGCACTCGTTGGTGAGTCTGGCTGCGGCAAGACTGTCTCTGCCTTGTCTATTGTCGGACTGCTTAATCGACAGCAAGCGGTTGTGGAGGGTTCAATTAGGTTCAACGGGCGGGAGCTCGTTGGCTTAAGCGAATCCGCGTTGCGACCAATTCGCGGCGGGGAGATCGGATTCATCTTTCAGGAGCCACTTTCCGCACTCAATCCCGTGACCACAATCGGTGAGCAGATCGCCGAGGTTATCGTGGCGCATCGCAATCTTTCTTGGAAGGCGGCTCACCGCGAAGCAGTCAGCTATCTTGATCAAGTAGAGATCGCTCAACCGGACCAGCGGGCCAAGCAGTTCCCACACCAACTCTCTGGTGGCATGCGCCAGAGAGCGATGATTGCCATGGCGCTTGCGGGCGAGCCTTCACTCATCATTGCCGACGAACCTACCACCGCGCTTGATGTCACGATTCAAGCGCAAGTACTAGCACTGCTGCGTCGAGCATCACAAGAGCGCGGAGTTGGACTCCTTCTCATTACCCACGACTTGGGCGTGGTTGCCGAGACGGCCCAGTCAATTGCCGTGATGTATGCGGGACAGATCGTTGAGCAAGGGGCCGCTGCTAGCGTCCTCCGATCACCGGCGAACCCATATACGCGAGATCTTGTTAACTCTATCCCCACATTCGAACGTAGGGGTACTTCACTCGCTACCATCGCAGGTAGCGTCCCCTCTCCTGCCGCTTTTCCATCTGGCTGCCGATTCCACACACGCTGTCGATATGCAATTGCAGAGTGTGCATTGGCCGTTCCGCCACTTGAGCAGCTCCCCGATCATCGGGCTGTGCGATGCATTCGTCACGGCGAACTTTCCCAGACGCTGAGCCAGCCAGCCGCAAAGAGCGCATCATGAGCAAGGTCCCGGAGGCTCACATTCAACCGCTCCTGCAGCTCCGCGGTCTCCGCCGATATTTCAGAGTCAAGGGAGGCACCCTCTTCCGACCCAACATGGTGAAGGCGGTCGACGGCATTGACCTGTCTATCGAGCGTGGCATGACGGTTGCGCTGGTTGGAGAGTCTGGCTCTGGAAAATCTACGCTGGGACGTGTCGCACTCGGCCTGCAGCCAGTTACAGCAGGCAAAGTCATCTACGATGGCCAAGATTTAACCTCCCTCTCCGCCAGCGAGCGAAGACGACTTCGACAAAAGATGCAGATCGTCTTTCAGGATCCATTTGGCTCTTTGAATCCTCGACTCCCGATCGGAGATCAGATTGAGGAGGGCCTTCATGCTCACGGAAATCGAGATCGCCAAGATCGCCGAAAGCGCGTGGCCAAGATGATGGATCTCGTTGGGCTGCCAGCCGAGTATGCGTCGCGATACGCTCACGAATTTTCAGGTGGACAGCGGCAACGGATTGGTATTGCTCGCGCCTTAGCACTTGAGCCTGAATTTGTGGTTCTTGACGAGCCAGTATCGGCCCTTGACGTTTCCATCCAGAGCCAGGTGCTGAACCTGCTCGCCGACCTACGAGAGAAGCAGGGTCTCACCTACATGTTCATCAGTCACAACCTGGACGTTGTGGGCTACTTCGCCGATCGTGTGGCGGTGATGTACCTCGGGAAGGTTGTGGAGACTGGACCGGTGGATCAGGTGTTCACCAAGCCACAACATCCGTACACGATTGCCCTCCTCTCCGCGGTGCCGAAGATTGAGGCACACGACACGGCCGACCGTCTCATTCTTGAGGGCGAGATCCCATCGCCAATCAACCCGCCATCCGGCTGCCGTTTCCGCACGCGCTGCTGGCTGCGCGAACAGCTCGGCAATCCAGAGCGCTGCGCCACCGAAGAGCCGCTCCTCGCCGCCTCGCCGCGCGCGCTCGATGTAGCCGTTGCCTGCCACTTCCCGCTTGAGGATGGCGCTGCGTCAACCACAAAGGTTGGTCGCACCGCAGCGGCGGCATCCGCCAAGTCACGTGCAGGTGCATCCGCAACGGCACGCACTGAGGCGTAACCCGCCCGCGATACGCGCGCATCAGACTACGGGCGGCTGAACTCCTCCAGCAGACTCGCCGCCACCGCGGAACTCCCAACCTCTGGATCGATTCGCTCCTCCGCCACAGCAATAAGTTCGGCCGCCTCGCTGAGCGTGGCATAGAGACCAGCACCGAGACCGGCGAGTGCGGCACTCCCCGCTGCGGCCGCCTCTGGGATTCGCGGCAGAACCACAGGTAGCCCAAGAAGATTTGCGCGAATCTGCGGGATCCCTCGCGGAACACTGCGTTGCGTGACATAGAGGCCGTTCGTTGCACCAGTTGCTGGGCCGGAGAGCCACATCTCATCAAGCGGCAGGCCCGCGGCGCGCGCTGGCGCAAGAAGTGCGGCAACGGCAAGGGCGCCGTGTTCGATTGCGGCGCGCACACGGTGCGCAGGGCTGCGCTGCTCTCTAGCCTCAACAGCGCGCACTTCTTGACCGACGAGCACTCCGTGGACGCCGCCAGCGCCGAGCGGGAGTGCTGCAACCTCATCGAGCAGTGCCGCGGGATCGCTCCCACCCGCGATTGCCTCAGCAATGGCTGCGTCAAGGGCGAGCCCCGTCCCTCCAAGCGCGCCGCCCATGATGCGAGTCTCGCCAAACGGTGCTGGCGCGGGACCAGACCAGAGTGCGCCGCCCACCTCTCTGGCAATGCGCTCGGCTGTCTCCTTCGCAACAGAGATGCCAACACCGCCAGCGGCACCACCAACATCTACACCTCGTGCAAGGTGCATCAGCCCTGCGCCAATCACCGCCGCCATCCCATCGTTGGTCCCCGAGACAATCGGTACGCCAACAGGCACACCGAGGTCACTCGCTGCAGAAGCACGCAACGTTCCGATTCGGGTCCCAGGGAACACCTCTGGCGGAAGTGCGCGCTCATCAAGTCCGCCCGCTTCACTGAGCAAGAGTGCACGGTGCGCCGGCGAGAGCGCGCGCGCAGGATCCCAGAACGATGCGACCGCCTCGCCACTCAAACGAAATGCGAGTGCATCCCAGGTCGAGAGGAGCCACGCGGTCTCATTTGCCGCTGCTGCGCGCTCGCGCAGGAACCAGCGCGCCTTGGGGAGCTCTGCGAGTAGCCAGCCGGATCGACCGAGTAGTGCCGCGAGTTGCGCGTCATCTTCAGCGGCGCGACGATCGCGCCAGAGCAGCGCAGCACTCGCCGCACTCCCATCCTCTCGCACTGGTACAAGCGTTGGGCCATGCCCATCAGCGGCGATTCCGAGAATCTCAATCGCAGGCCCAGCAACTTTGAGCGCTTCGCCCACCGCAGATCGAATCGCCTCCCACCAGACGTTTGGATCTTGCTCAACGGCGCCGCTTGCCGAACTCTCTGCCGCGCCGCTTGCACGACGGGTCAGGGCGAGTGGGCGGCCGCTCTCCGCATCAAGGATGAGGACCTTGACCGCGGTGCTCCCGAGGTCAATCGCGAGAAGTGCGCCGCGCGTGGGAGTCATTGCGCAGCTGCCGCGCGAACGGCGCGACGGTTCAGCGTGGGCCGGCGCTGCGGCCGTGGTTCACGTACCACCAGGCGCTCGGGAAGATTCCCGCCGCGAGCGCGATCTTGATGGCGTCGCCGATAAGGAACGGCGTGAGCCCCTTGCTGATCGCTTCACCCGCGCCTACCTGGAGTGACGCCGCGAGCCAGCTCACACCGAGCGCATAGATGATGAGGTTGCCGATCAACATGGCGCCGACGGTGCCGACGACACTTCGATCCCATCCGAGATCGGCGAGTCGTCCAACGATCCATGCGGCGAAGAGCATGCCAATCAGATAGCCACCAGTTGGTGCAAGCGCAAGCGCGCCGTCAGCGCCGCTGATCGCAAACTGCTCAACGCCATGGCCACCTGACTTGAAGAGTGGTGCGCCGATCAGGCCAAGCGCCAAGTAGAGGCTGAGCGAGGCAACGCCGCGTCGGGCACCGAGTGCGGCGCCAACGAGGAGGACGCCGAACGTCTGTCCCGTGATTGGTACTGGTGTGCCAGGGAGCGGGATGACCACCTGTGCGGCTGCGCCAATAAAGAGCGCGCCGACGACTGCGAGGGCGAGCCCCTGGAGCCGCGAGCCGAGTCGCTCACCAAGGAAGACGGGGAAGAAGAAGTCGCCGAGCGTCACGCCGTGCTCCGCCGCCGGAATCCGCGCCACCGCTGGAATTGATCGCCTGATCTGCATGTTGCACCCTCCCCTTCTCACGCGATTCTACCCCCCACGTCCCGCGCCGCCACGCCCCCTCGTGAAGGAGGGGGGCTGATGCGGCATACTGCGGCTGGGCATGGTGGCCATCGTTCAATGGTTAGGACCGCGGTTTGTGGAGCCGCAGATGAGGGTTCAATTCCCTCTGGCCACCCCACCCAACCCCTGCCGCTCCTCCTCAATCCCCTCTGCGCCACAAGGGGATGCCGACAACGGAAGAGACGCCGCGCACCTCGCGCAGCGCCTCTCCGTTACTCAGCGATACGACCGCTGAGTTTGATCAGCTCTTTGTTGCAAGTCCTCGTGAGAGTGCAACGCCGGCCGCGCCGATCGGTGCCAAGAGCAGCGTCAAGGCGATCGCGAGTCCCGTTGGGTCACTTGGCTCACCACGTGGCGTCGCGCAGTCGCCACAGAGTGCGGCGAAGATCACCGCACCGGCATCACTGCGAAGTTCGAGCGGGTTGACCCATGTGAGGTTCTCCCCTTGCAAGACCGTCGCGAGTGCAGCCTCTGCGTCCATCAGGCCTTCGCAGTACATCATCGTGGAGATTAGGGGGCCGTCAAGGGTGAGGCTGTCTCCATCAACCAAAACTCCCCCACCAAGTGTGTTGCATCCGACTGATGCACTGAGTCGGTCGCCATCAATGACGACGTAGCCGCTGGCGACGTCGTAGTTAGTGCCGTCAATCTGAATCATGAACGGTGGGTACTCTGGCGCGATCACGCCCGGAATGGCAATCGGCACGCCATCTTCAACGCGAATCATCCCGTTGGAGCTTGTGATTCCGTCGCCAACAATCGAGAGGAACTCGCCCTCAAGGATGCTGATCAGCGCCGCCTCAGCCTCCATCAGGCCCTCGCAGAACATTTCGGTTGAGGCGAGTGGGCCGGAGAGGGTGATCGTGCTCGGATCTCCAATGGTCAACTCGGCCGACCCAAACACGTTATTGCAGCCAACGGTGGCGCTCAGGCTCTCGTCGGAATACGTGATGCTGCCGCGCTCAATGTTGAAGAGCGCACGGGAGAGCTCACCTGAGGTGACAAGCTGCGTGAATTCTGCCGAGAAGAAGGCGCCGCCCATCTCAGGGAAGGCAACACCCCCCTGGCACATCTCTGGGACGCTGCCATCATCCGCTGGTGCGCACGGGTCGTCGGAGGTGGCGTATGCGGAAGAGGCTGGCGCGAAGATCCCGAGGAGGCCTGCGAGCATCAGCGCACTGAGGAGTCGGTTGCGCATGTGGAGATACCCCTTTCTTTCGCCGTGCGGCGACCACTGCGGCAGCTGCCGTCATCACCCTAACGCCGCCACCCGCATCGGGGTTCCCGAGCCACGCACGACCAAGGGGCTGGAGGAGGGTGGTAGCCTCGCAATGAACGGTGGGATTGACCGCCGAGACTAGGAGGGTGGATGTCCAGCGGGACTGGTAACGGGGCAATCATGCGAAGCGAGATCGCTGAGTCTGTTCAGGTTGCGTCGCGACTGATTGCAAATCGTGCCAATTACGAAGCTATTGGCGCACAGTTGGCGGAGCGCCGCCCAAGCGTCGTGGTGGTAGCAGGAAGGGGAACCAGCGACCACGCAGCGATCTATGCGCGCTACCTGCTGGAGCACGCGCTCGGAGTCCCCGTCGCCCTCGCCGCCGCTAGCCTGCTGACGCAGTACGGGGTGGAGAGTGCATCGCCCGCAAGTGCGCTGCTCGCCTTCAGCCAGTCTGGTGCGGGCCCAGACATGATCGCCCTTGTGGAATCTGCGCGCCGACGTGGTGCCTATACCGTGGCGCTGACGAACGACCTGACCTCACCACTCGCCACCGCCGCCGAGAGCACCGCCGACCTTGATGCGGGACCGGAGCGCGCCGTGGCTGCAACCAAGACCTACGTCGCTGAACTCATCAGTGTCGCCCTGATCGCAGCGGCGGCAGCACGACACGCAGGACGCGATGCATCATGGTCGAACGAGATTGACGCGCTCCCTGAGCGGATGCAGGCCTCACTCAGCGCGGCCACAACATGGCTCGCCAAGGGTGCGGATGCGCCGCTTTACGCCGCACTCTTGCACAGCAGTCGCGCGCTCGTTGTTGGGCGAGGGTTCGAGTATCCAAATGCGCTTGAGCTGGCGCTGAAACTCCGCGAGACGACTGGAATGTTCTCAGATGGCTACTCTGCGGCAGACCTGCTCCACGGCCCGATCGCGTCCGCCCACGCCGAAGTGCCCGCGATCGTGCTCTCGACGGATCCCCTGACCGAGGTGAGTCTTGCGGGCAGCATTGATCGGCTTCGTGGGGTCGGTGCGCCACTCCTCGTGATCCACGCTGGCGGCGCGGGCAGCCGTGGCCTAGAACCAGCTGAGGAGCTCGCACTCCCCGGGGGGCCGAGTGGTCCGCTCTGCACCCCAGTCACGGCGATCGCCGGTCTCGCCATTGTCGAAGCGGTGGCAACAGGGCGCGGACTGAACCCGGACGCACCGGCTGGCTTGACGAAGGTGACGAAGACGCTCTAACCCCACGCTGGCGGCCATGGAGCGGGAGTCCCGACTCGGAACAACGCGCTGCAGCAGCCCGCAACGCCTTTAGACTCTGCCTGCGGCAGGATGCCCCCATAGAGGGGCCAGCCAGCAAGGAGGGTGCGAATGTCAACGGTGACCTTTGAGGGTGTGACGAAAAGGTACGGCGAGGTCCTCGCCGTGGACAAGCTAGATCTTGAGATCCGCGACGGAGAGTTCATGGTCTTCGTTGGACCGTCGGGCTGTGGCAAAACCACCTCGCTGCGGATGATCGCTGGCCTTGAAGACATCACGAGTGGGACGCTAAAGATTGGCGACGTGGTAGTCAACGATAAAGCGCCAAAGGATCGCGACATTGCCATGGTCTTCCAGAGCTACGCGCTCTACCCGCACATGTCGGTGAAGGAGAATCTCGCCTTCGGCCTCAAGCTCCGGAAGATCCCAAAGCCTGAGATTGAGCGGCGGGTCAACGAGGCGGCGGAGATCCTGGACCTGGCGAAACTCCTCGCAAGGAAGCCGAAAGAGCTCTCCGGTGGTCAGCGCCAACGCGTCGCCCTTGGGCGCGCGCTCGTGCGCGAACCGGCGGTCTTCCTGATGGACGAACCTCTCAGCAACCTTGACGCGAAGCTTCGCGTCCAGACGCGAGCCCAGATCCTTCGGCTTCATGCGCGGCTCAAGACGACGGTCGTCTACGTCACTCACGACCAGGTCGAGGCGATGACGATGGGGACAAGGATCGCCGTGATGAACGACGGCCTCCTCCAGCAGGTCGGTACGCCCCATGAGCTCTACGACCTGCCAGTGAACCGATTTGTTGCCGGCTTCATCGGCTCCCCTGCCATG